>Ga0126342_10004623_pt1 | contig 23619 bp, 24 predicted proteins | sample Cyp1metagenome_FD_92528 | JGI IMG/M metagenome (GOLD analysis project Ga0126342, IMG submission 92528) | Coral microbial communities from Lord Howe Island, Old Settlement Bay, Australia - Cyphastrea 1 metagenome | ecosystem: Host-associated > Invertebrates > Cnidaria > Coral ...
ATCGCTAATTTGGGAAGGTCCCATCGCTTACCTCGTGTTTTTAACAATTTCCATCAATTTCCATAAACCAATGTCCGTCGAATACATATTTAGTATTGCCGGGGTTTTTACGGTCGCTCATATGCTCTCTGACAAGCTACGGACGTGATTGCCCTCCAGAAGCAGCGTGCCGAAGGCCAAAGCTTCTGCCGTAGCCCAGTCAATGGTCTCCCCGGTCTCGATGTCCTTGCAAATGCATCTGCTGCATGCAACATTTTGCAGCGTGTACTACTTAGATCACTTAGCTGTTGCATGGTTTGGCACTGCGCTTTTTGAATTTTAAATAGTTTTAACACTAACGTTTTAGGATACTCCTCGTGCCTTTCTCCCACCTACTAATGTTACAAATGGAATACGGAATGCATGTTACAATCCCATCGTTTCCTTTTCTTACTTAATTCCGACCTAGATCCAGGCTCAGTCTGCTTAGTCTGCTTCCTGGCCAAACAATGATGACCGTCCTCCATCTTCTTCTTGAGCTGTCGCTTCAATCCCGCATGCGCCTGTGGCTCCGTTTGAAACCTCTTAGAAACGACCGTGTCACATGCATGGTGAAACACACAAGCTGAAAAATCCTGATGTAACATAGTAACGCACTGAGATGTATCAAATTGATATAATTAATTACCTTGGACGCTCTGTGTACACATGAAAAACTGTCTTATCATAAAATATGAGTAATTAACTTTGAATTTACCATTCTTACACACAAGTCACACAAGTTCATTTTTCTACTTTGAGCATCTAGGTAGGTAGCCTACATCGTCTGATATGGCAAGCCCTGGTAGGCTGTAAAATTCTGAGTCCGCTGCACCGGCCCAGCCTTGAACCCCTCTGGAGTGTAGCAAAGCCGTTCTCCAATCTTTCTCAGAAGCTCGATGTCCACACCGGTAGGGTGACTGTTCGACACATCCTCAAGGCATCTCAAGGCAAAGCTGGTATGGACAGCACGCTATTGCCTATATGGAAGTAGGATGAACATGACGCCAAACATCGCCAAACAAATTGAATGCTGGACGAAAATAGAACTGAAAAACTGACACCATCTTTTGAACTGCACCGTTGGCACAGAGACAGTTGTAGAAAATAATCGAAAATGGGACCATTCCGCTTCCCGTAATTTTTTTTTGGCCAGGAAGCTGTGGGCCGCACAAATCCTTCCCACTTCGTGGCAACCTCGTGGCTGCGGTCAAGCAAAACTATCCATCCTCTGCCCGTGAAAGGTGATCACTGAAGGCCCAGACTGAGATCTGAAATTTTGGCAATTCACATTGCACAAAACACAATGAATTTGCATCCCAAAATCATCTGAAATCCTCCCTAATTACCCTTTCTACTGCATAGCTCCTCATGTCGCTCCGGCTGCATCACACCCTGAGGTCCTGACCCATTCTGCTTCTTCGCTGGGCTGAAAGCTGTCCGCTGCCTGTTCCAAGGAGACGAGCAGCTTTCAGCATCGCGGTGGCTGGTATTAGATGAATTGTAAACTGTGCGACACCTCTGCTACCCTCTGTTGGAAGAATGCGTTCATGAGCAATAATATATATTTATATATATATATATCAATAAACTACTTGACCTTCTGTGAAGCCTTGAAAGGGCCTCGCGATCCTTCAAGCAAGCTGGACTAGTCTGCAAAGAAACATCAGCTGCACACGTCTTTTGGCATTGGTGGTTCGTTGCGTCTGTGTCACGTCGCTTGCAAGTAAAGAGTGTGCAAAGATCCGAAATCGGTTCAGAGACCTTAGACTCTGAGACGAAATGTCAATGTAAGAATTGCTAATCAGCTAATCATCGTAAACCATCATCTTAAGTTTCTCATGTAAAAACATAGGGTTTTAACAAATACCAGCCTTCTCCCAAACGGGAGCAGTGGTGGGGAGATCTTTGTCTTTAGAAGCAGCCATCAGGAAACATGGAGTCTTGCAATCGTACACACATAATTGCCAGGCCAGAGTTAGTCACATTTCTGTACATGGCCCTCCGACAACAGAAAGTACTTACAATGACAGTTCGATGTCAAATAATGACAGATCTGAAGCGCCGAACAGTACCACAGCAAAGTCTGGCGAGAGACTGCGTCGAAGTGCGGCAACAGCTCCTTCACTACCACAACAGAAATATCTCAAATTGATTCGCCAAACATGGTCATAAAGGAAGCCAGGTATTCAGGACAGCGTATGCTTCATTCAGCTGGTCTAGTTTTGCTTTTCAGCCAAAGCATCTCAGAAATGTCAGCATGCAATTGAAGGGTGGTACAAGTATCACGGTCCAAGTCCGCCACGCAGGAAAGATTTGCTGTGGGATGCTGTGGGAGGCTTGAAGGTTCTTGTAGGAAAAAAAAGGAAATTCTACCAGAAGCAAGGAGTGAATGACATGTGGTCACCCTTGATTCCCACTCGTGCCCAACACCGCAATACTCATGCAGCCAGGTCCCCCGAGGACCACACTGACCACACCCCCTGAATCTCAATAGAATCTCTCTACAGTGTCTTTGAAGGTTTGTGAAGAGGCATGGCTATAAGGCTATATCTACATTGCTGAAGCGGTGCCACGCCTCGTTGAGAAAAGTCTGGTCCTCTCTGGCCCGTGGCTGATATGCCAATAACAACTGTGTTGAAGATCCAGTTGGGCAAAGTTGCAGTATTGTCCTCAGGTTCCAGTGCTTTAACCATGTTAAGCATCTTTAAACTTTAAACAAGAGCAACAGCATCTATGAGCCAGTGAGCTTCGTTTGCCACTTACAATCACTGGCCACATACGCCTACTAAGCTGTTTTTGAAGCTTATGAGCAACAGGATTGAAACATACATTCAGATTTGAATGAAACAAGATGCAGCCGACCAACCCGAATGCAGTCACGCAGGACACTTTTGCGAAACAAGTTATTTGAACAGTCTTGTACATTTTTCCCCTGTTACCGTAAACCTTGCACTGTAGACTGTGGAATGCGGAAGAGGGTGGAGTGTGAAGTGTGGAGTGCACAGTGTAAAGTGTAGTGTGGAGTGTAAGTGTAGAGTCTGGGGTGTAAAGTGTAAACTGTGGAGTTTGGAGTGTAAAGTGTAAACTGTGGAGTGTGGAGTGCAGAGTGTGGAGCGTAGAGTGCGGAGTGTGGAGTGTACAGTGTAAGGTGTGGAGTGTAAAGTGTAAAGTGTAAAGTGTGGAGTGTATAGTATGGAGTGTACAGTGCAAAGTGTAAAGTGCAAAGTGTTAGAGTGTGAAGTGTGGAGTGTACAGTGTAAAGTGTGGAGTGTAAGTGTAAAGTGTGGGGCTGTAGAGTGTGAAGTGTGAAGTGTGGAATGTGTGGGGTGTGTGGGGTGTAAAGTGTAGAGTGTGGAGTGTGGAGTGTGAAGTGTGGAGTGTGGAGTGTAGAGTGTGGAGTGTAGAGTGTGGAGTGTAAAGTGTAGAGTGTAAAGTGTAGAGCGTAGAGTGTGGAGTGTAAAGTGTAAAGTGTAAAGTGTGGAGTGTAAAGTGTAAAGTGTGAAGTGTACATGTGGAGTGTGGAGTGTAGAGTGTAGAGTGTAGAGTGTAAAGTGTGAAGTGGAAAGTGTGAAGTGTGGAGTGTGGAGTGTGGAGTGTAAAGTGTAAAGTGTAGAGTGTGGAGTGTAGAGTGTGGAGTGTCAAGTGTCAAGTGTCAAGTGTGGAGTGAAAAGTGTAGAGTGTGGAATGTAGAGTGTAGAGTGTGGAGTGTGGAGTGTGGAGTGTGAAGTGTGAAGTGTAGAGTGTCGAGTGTCGAGTGTGGAGTGTAGAGTGTGGAGTGTAAAGTGTAGAGTGTGGAGTGTGGAGTGTAGAGTGTAGAGTGTGGAGTGTCAAGTGTCAAGTGTAAAGTGTAAAGTGTGGAGTGTAAAGTTTAAAGTCCAAAGTGTGAAGTGTAAAGTGTGGAGTGTGGAGTGTAAAGTGTAGAGTGTGGAGTGTGGAGTGTAGAGTGTGGAGTGTAGAGTGTAGAGTGTGGAGTGTCAAGTGTTCAGTGTGGAGTGTAAAGTTTAAAGTGCAAAGTGTGAAGTGTGGAGTGTGGAGTGTAAAGTGTAGTGTGTGGAGTGTAAAGTGTAAAGTGTAAAGTGTAGAGTGTAGAGTGTGGAGTGTAGAGTGTAGAGTGTGGAGTGTCAAGTGTGAAGTGCTAAGTGTGGAGTGTAAAATTTAAAGTGCAAAGTGTGAAGTGTAAAGTGTGGAGTGTGGAGTGTAAAGTGTAGAGTGTGGAGTGAAAAGTGTAGAGTGTGGAGTGTAGAGTGTGGAGTGTCAAGTGTTAAGTGTGGAGTGTAAAGTTTAAAGTGCAAAGTGTGAAGTGTAAAGTGCGGAGTGTGGAGTGTGAAGTGTAGAGTGTGGAGTGTCAAGTGTCCAGTGTGGAGTGTATAGTGTAAAGTGTAAAGAGTGAAGTGTGAAGTGTGGAATGTGTGGAGCGTGTGGAGTGTAGAGTGTAAAGTGTGGCGTGGAGTGTGATGTGGAGTGTGGAGTGTAGTGTGTGGAGTGTGTGGAGTGTGGGGAGTGTGGGGAGTGTGGGGAGTGTGGGGAGTGTGGGGAGTGTGTCACAACATTCCATGCCTGCCACGGATTTTGCACATTGAACACCACTTGACGCAGCCCTGACAATTGTAATTCGCAAAAAACACGCAACATGACACGTCTAAAGTGCTGCACCTGCCACTCAAAATACCGATGGAGGTCTCCAAAGTGCTGCATCTGCCATGAAAACTTCTTCTGAAAACGACGCAACATGACGCAACGGTACACGCAAAACGACGTTACAACCTGATTTGACACCTTCAAAAAGGATAGGTTTTGCAGCTTCCCCCATAGACACGGCGAGGCTAGAGGAAAACCAATGGAAAACCAGAGACTCGAGACGAGACATGTTAGAGCATCAAAACGAGCATGTCGTGCAAGACTTCCTCCAATTTTTACACTTTGTGTTTCAAAATCGATGTTTTCCCACGAGTTTTCCCAACGAACCCTAAACTCAGCTAGCTCGAAACCGATGTTTCATGCGAGGCTTCCGGCAATTTTCAGCACATCTCACAAAGTGCCACTCCTGCCACGGATTTTGCACATTGAACACCACTTGACGCAGCCCTGACAATGGTAATTCGCAAAAAACACGCAACATGACACGTCTAAAGTGCTGCACCTGCCACTCAAAATACCGATGGAGGTCTCCAAAGTGCTGCATCTGCCACGAAAAATGCAACTCATCGTGTGAAAATGTCGCAAAAGTATCGCGCCTGCCACACAAAACGACTTTTGAATACTTTTGACACATTATGAAACGTGTGGGAATGTCACAAAGTGCCACGCCTGCCACGCGACACGAGGCTACGCAACGCTTGAAACCTCCAAAAGGTCCAAAAGTGACCCCTTTTGCAGAACTCACAATAGGCACGGCCATATTGGCCCTCACACGAAAACCGTTGCGAACGTAAACGCAACGTCGAGCGAACACACCCTCAACCCCAGACCCCCAGAGTGAATCAGTGAAACGGGAACCCTTGCTACGCATTCGGGGAAAAAAACCGCCAGGCAGAAGGGCAAGTCGCTTGCACATTCCATTGCATGGCCAGCTAGGCGACGGCTAATTCTAAAATCATTGTCCAAGCAGGTTCCCTTTGTGGCTGATGCTTAAGCTTAGAGTCTTCAGCAGCAGTGGCAGAGAGCCACCAGTAGTGGGATAAATCACATCAGCTGCTAAAACCACGTCGAAGGCTGTCTCCAACTCCTCCAACGTTCACATCAAACAACCCCAGATCAAACACATGGTTTCTGAATCACAGCAAGTCAGATATTGCCGATTTTTGAATGGACAAGACTAGAAGCCGCCACCTATCCCATAGTAAGCTGATGATGCTGTCTCTGCAGCAAGTCGAACAGAAATACTTGAAAGAAAGAGTCTCAAAAGAACGGAAGAACTGAAGTTCACGTCTTCCAGCTCCTCAGGCAAGGCGTCTCCCCAAACCAATGTTCGTGCTTCACAAGTTCCTGACATGTCGTTCAGCTCGATGTTCCTTCCAAGCAAACACATCGCAAGGTAACCAGCACGTTGGGACATTAAGATCATTAAGATACCTTCCACATCTTCAACATTTATTTGTTTAAAAAAAGGTCGAGCATGTGCAAAACGTGTGTGCTTTCAGTATCTGGCGCCTGCAGCCCTGCCACAAGCTGCCATTGGAAGAGCTATCATGCAAAAAGAAATATAGTAATTATATATAATTATATAATATATTATAATAATTTATAATATTATATAATCCGAACTGATGAAACTTCTCAGCCAACCTCTTCTGTTTGTGAACTTGGTTTCAGGCGCAACGTTCCCAGCTGGGCACACGGCGGTAGCCTGAGATCCACCCTTTTTTTCGACTCGCACATTCAGCTGTCCAACAATCTAACTATATACCTCGCTTAAAGGCAAAGGAAAATAAAAAAGGCCATTCCCTCAGAACTGTCAGCTCTGGTTCGGCTAGGAAAGCAGTGACAGTGTCAAGCACTGGCCCCGGCAAGACTCCTGCTCGATTCGTCTCAACAAAGCACCTGGTTTGCTTCCTGAGAAGCTCTTTGGCTGTCTCAGGATTGGAGATAATCTGGAGAATAACAAATTGAATATCCTTGGCCCACTTCTCATCTTGCATAGTCTGGAACTCCTCCCGCCTATAATCCGGAACGAGGAGACTATGGGCGTGGACGAGTGTCGACTTCCTCGCATTTGGAAGGACAAAAGCGACAACCCCAGGCTCGGCAGCCAAGACCTTAGCTACCACATCAGGGCTGGGCAAACTGCCTTTGTTTCCGTTAGGGTAAATGATGTGGCCATCCGGTTCACAATCCTCCTGCGTGAAGAACCAAACTTTCTGCTCAAAAACATCCTGACCTCGAAAGCTGCACTGATGACCTGGAATATGAGCATGTTCTCCAGGACAATGTTCATCCAGGGTTGTCGTTACCTCGTAACCCAAATGATTCATCAGCGCCTTGAAGCTTGCAAGTGCGTTTTTCGCTGTCATGGTCGAGCAGATTCCCCATTGCAGTCGCTCCTCTGTCCTCAGAAACTCAATCAGTGATGCTGTACCGTGCCTTACGTAGAGCCATGACGGAATATTGTTGTAACCTGCAGGTTTCTTGACGGGATCAAACCTGCATTGTGCGAAAGGCGCTTCCAGTGGCACACAATGTGCCAACATTGAGGATGATGGGTCGTGCTCTGTTTTGGCATCTGCTTCTGAAGGCGCACAGAACCGTGTTGACAAAGGGCAATCTAAACACTGCTCATGTCGTCTTGGCTCGCACTCGAGCACTCCGTTCAGGTCTAAAAGCACCGTCACCTGACCGTGAGGACCTGGCTGTGCAGCTGTCTTTTCCTGCGCTGGGATGAACTGCAGGCATTGAGGGCACATTGGCTTGTTCCTGCGGCAGTCTTCGCAGCACCTCAGGCCACAGCATGCCGGGGACATCTCAGATAGGCCATGGCCTCGGCAAACTTGACAAACCTCAGTGTCAATGTCGGGCAGGGGGTCCTTCTCCGTAGAACCCTCAGCGGTGTTTCCTGATGATGGTCTCTGTGGCTCTCTGTGTAGGAAACTACCATTATGTTGATTCAAGTTTGCTTCCGTCAGTTCTTCTGGAACTACCATTATGCCACGGATCTTTTCAATCAGTAGGTTGGCACGCTCCCTATCCACTGAGCGCAGGAGGCCTGCGGATATATGTAAATCCCACTCCGTCTCTGTGTTCGATGACCGACCTTTCAAAGCGCGCCTCCACCAGTGCTCCGAGGCTTCAAAAGTAAAACTTGCCATACCAGTTCGGTAGTTGCTGTTCTTACTTATTTGAGCCAAATTTTCTCGAGTTCGGTCGGTTGCAAGATCATTTGAACAAGGAACGGCAGGCAAAGTCACGCACGCCATCAACAGCACTCCACACTCTCTCTACCTACACCCCAATGCTGGCATAGCAGCTGGCTGGGGATTATCGCTCCCAACCGTGGGCAAGAGACAACAGTACAGAAATTGATCAAAAGAAATTGATCAACAGGAGGTAGCCCAATCATTGTCAATGCTTCCAACTTGTCCTGTTTAGCCCTTCCCCGTGCGGCTCCTCTGCAACAACGGCTGCATCTCCTGCACATGGCTGGAACGCTCTTCGAAAAATCTACGTGCCTCGTGACAGGTGGGAGGACGATGCTAAAAAATAAAATAGTTGTGAAGAAATGCGGCGGCCAGCGGCCTCTGTTCTTTCGACGTCCTTTCACATCATATCATATCATATCATATCAGCTATGCTTCGGGGGCTCAGGGCACTACTCTCCTGATCGGAGACCCCACATTGAATATATTTTCTCAGTTATAGTCATAGTTGTAAAAACATAATCCTCTGCAGGTGCCATATATATATATATATATATTATGTATCTCTCTCTCTCTCTCTGTCTCACTGTCCATCCCCTCGACGTTTCCTACAAACGACCTCCAAATACCTACAGCGTTCATCTCCTGCAGTTTCATCTTGGAGAACTGCTCCGATGAAGTCACCCATAGTTCAGGATGTTAAAAATCAGCATGTGAAATTGTATATGGCTACAATATCTACATATATATATAGACATATATATATATGTTAAATTGTATACATATATTTATATTAAATTAGACCACCTTGGATCATGTTGCATCTATTATGATCTATTTTATATACCAGTTTCCTGCGACAAAAAAATATATCGTGTGAATCATGTCCAACTTTCAGAGTTTCAGTTTCTCTGATTTCTCTGATTTCTCCGTATATTCTGTATGTTTCTTCATCATTTCGGGTCATTTCGGGTTTGGGATCCTCCAAATCGCTGAGGACCACCTTCTGGGCGCGCAGATATCGCGCTGCCGCCAGGCCCACGAGGCCCAGCCCAGCGCCCAGCTCCAAGCACCGGGCGCCCGCCAGGTCGTGGTCGCCCTTCGACAAGGCACGGGCCATGGCCAGACCGGAGGACCAAAATTGCCTCGCCAAGTGAGAAAAGATGGGGTAAAGATCTACCTGTATAAACTGTTTATCTATAACATAACAGGTGTATAATGATGTATAGTTATGTATATTTATAGGCTATAGGAAATGGGAAAGATCATCTGCAATTATAAAGATGAAAATCATCTCAAGTCCATACAGCACAATGATGGAATTATGTACGTCACGGATCGCCACACTTTTCAGGACAAAGATTGACCAAGATAAAGCCGTCGTAATAGGCAAATAGAATTTACATAAAACTAGACGAGCCTGATGCTCCAAATCTGTCTTAGATAAGAAACATCAGGACATGTTGCCTCTGAAGCATGATGATGCTTGGAAGGACCAATGAGCATGTTGACGCACAGATTCTGTAAAAAAATGTTGCACCAAATCAGGAAGTCTATAAACGAATACCAAGCTTGCATGGAAACGGAAGATGAATACCATGGTTGTACAGTTGTAGAATGCAAAAAAAAAAAAAGATTCTGCTTCCCAAGTTCAGTTTCAGCCTAGCCCAGCAAGGGCACCATCACATCTGCAGGCCGCAGCTGCTACCAGCCAAGTCGCGCTCCCAAAAACATGGAAGGCACTGAACATAGCCTGCAGAATGCCAGGAAACACACCAAGGATTCTGGTTTGCAGCCCAACATCCCCAAAAAAAAACAGTGAAAACATGTGAAAACAGACCCCAAAGGAGGACCACAACGCAGCAGCGACATCTATATCTGAAGGACAAGTGACAATAAGCCATCAACTATCCGGCCATCTCTCAACACGACGTAAATGCGAAGGGGAATTTAGATATTTGTCACAAACATTGACACGTCTTCCCACATCACTACACCAGACCTGGACAATCTTTCTGATCCACTGGTTTTAACACACCCAATCCCAGCCTCAATGGCTCACCAGCTCCAAAGTCGAAAATCTCTGGTGCCTGGCGGTCCGTTATACTATGCCCATCTTGAACAGTCTTGATCCACTATCCTTCCATGACTTCTTTGTACAAATACCCCCTTCCCAAATATCTCCAATCTCTGGGCCAAGCCAAATTTCTAAACAATGCTAAATAGCAAAGCACACAACAAAACCATCCCAATGCCTCCCAACGGCGGTTCTTCTGCCGCTCCACACGGTCACCATGAAGCGATTTTAGCAACGAGTTGCTGGAGGCATATCCATCGCTCGACATTGGAAGGCAATTTCAATAGCAGTATTGGATAGTATTGGGTCGATATTGATATAAGTTGGTCAGTTATTGGGGGGATTAACACCCATGTCCACTCCTGGTTACTTCAATTTCTCATAGATGATTCTAGATGTTCAGCAGAGTACTAGGGTTTCAGATCATTCCTGCTGAATTTCAAACAAAGCATGTACAGTATGGTATGGTTAATCTGTGGGGGTAGCATTGAGGCACCTTAGCATAGCCATGCTGCCATGCTGTGCGCCCGGGATCCAGAAATTGATGAAGTCAATTCTTGATTGCCATTCATATTGAAATATTGAGCCAAACTTTCCTCACAAACTAAGACATTCCCGGACAATCCTGTCAACCTGCAGCAACCTCAACAAAAAGATGGGAAAGGAAAATTTATCTTGCTGATGCACTTGCACGTTGTAGCCAGTTCACCCTTTGCAGGCCTTGAACGCAGTCTCGTGTTGCTTCCACAAGTCCTCTCAAATCACAATATGGAAGAGGGGAAACGCTTGTAGCGGAGAAAAAAAAAGTTGCCGTATCTACGCAGCGGTAGGCTGCAGTGCTGGCTGCGCAGAAACGCTTTCTGGAAGATCAAGTGGAGACCATCGGTTGCCGAACCAACAACTCCCAGAAACAAAACTGGCGGACCCTAGTTCCACATAGTGTCACAGTGCAACCAAGGAGCAGATTTCATGGAATCCAGCTCCTGCGAGGCCAGGTTCCACTGGAAATGAAATGGGTTGATGATATCGGATGGCATGGCCACAATGGCAGCTGGCTTGAGTTCCACATGGAAATAGATACGTGGGATACGTTTTAAACAAATGTACTACACGCAATGATATAATATATGATAATATATGCATACGGGATCATACAGGCATACAGATACATATAATTATACACAATTAAGCAAGTATAATCAAGATTAATCAAGTATAAGTAAGTGAACCTGGATGACCCCGGATGTCTTTCCAGTGTCTAGCATCGAAATAAACTCACAAGCACACAGGGGAAATAACAAACGCGACAAACGTGACAAGCCATGAGTTGTGTCCTTTTGTGAGGCAACACTGTTGTCAACCAAGCTCTTGGAATACCTGGCGTTTTTGGCAGCTCCAATGTGATGTAGAAGTAAGAATACTAAGACTAAGACCCACTACACTATTGGACCATGCAAATTGGCAAAGTCCTTACGACTCACGATTTTCCAATATGCTCGATGTTTCTTCAATTCTTGGGGCAAGAGTCCAGACAGCACACTTTAAGTTTAAGTTGTGTCTTCCCATGCTCTTTCCTTGCAACCACAAATACGTCAACTACAGCAATGATTGGTCATGAGAAATTTAGCTGTCCCGTCGCTCAGAACTAAAGTTTGAGCAAACTGTGCAAAAAATGCTTTACTACTCTGGGATCTGACGAGTGGCACTGCTTCTGTTCGTGGGTGCTTGTTGATTTGCTTATAGAGGACTGGCTGGGTGTACCTCAGGCATCGCAGATTCCGCCGCCGTTCCACTCACAAAGAGGAATGGCCGGGTTTCATGATGTCTATGCGGAGTTGTGACGTTTCAAGCTTTCACGGGCCCACCATGAGAAAAAACATGAGGAAAAGCATGATAAAACGTGACAAAACAATGATGCCAAGATGCTCAGGCGCATCAGTTTCGTTGTGTCCGAAGCGACGGTAGCAAATCTGGGGGACGCCGTCTGGACCCAACCCCCGTCAAGAACAAACGTTGTTCTGAAATGTCATGTCTGAGAATTCCGTAGGGACCCCGTGCCAGCATCTTGGAAGAATGACCATACACTACATGTACACGAAGGCTTCCAATGTGTCGCATTCAAAAACTACCCAAAACTATAAACTACAAACACGTCAATAAACTTGTCTTCATCTCGTTTTGCCACCAGCGCCTGCCAAGTTCTTCCAAAAATAAGGTGCAACAAAAGCATCAATGACTCACTAACTTACAGTGCAGGGCCAAGTAGCTACGTCCATGATAACCTCGGCATTGCCAAAAGGTCTTGTTTCTGTGGGATTGGGATGTTCCGTGATGTTCGCATGAACTTCTGCCCCAACCTTGATCCAAACTTGGTCCAACCTTGCTCACCTCGAGGTTTCGTAACCTCTGTCAACCTCCTCTGGATTCATACGAGCAAGCATGTCCAGGCTGTGCGGCATGGCAGTACTTTTACCATTTTACCATCTTTTGCCGCTTTTGCTGTTCTATTTACACTAGTTACCCTATTTTCAGGTCAACCCCACATCCTTCGCAATCCCTCGCTGCTCCAAACAAACTCGAAGCTTGGCTTCAATGGATTGATATAAGTGGCATCTGTTTGCCACGTCTGTCTCCATTCTGCCGCCAATTCGAAGGCACTGGTCACTGCTACAGGATCATCTCCGTTCACCTGCTGCTGGAGGGAAGGGTCTACCCTGAAATTTGTTGAAACATGATCTTGCAGGAGCCCTTTGCTCAAAACATCTCACAACCCAGGGGCTCTCATGCACCTCTCTTTACCATCATTCTGAGCTGACAATTTAACAGCAGTTCACACTTCAATGAGGCCACGTTGTGCATTATTCGCGTCGAAGTGTCTAAGCAGAGTCCCAATCAATACTTGTGAATCGTCATGTCTCTCTCTCTCTCTCCCTCTCTCCCTCGCCATTTCATCGTATTCCGTGTTTATGTAATTTTATGTCGATGGTTGGACAGGACTGGCATGCCAAGCCACATGCAGAATGGGTAGATTGAAGGTCTTGCCTTGCGCGATCGAACTTGAAAAGTGCTCTTGCTACCCCACTGACTGGGGAGTTGGAAGCTTGCAGCTGGCTATCAAACTCGTCATCTGTGACTGTGAGCACACACATTCACACATTCATTCAATAATCATTCAATTCAACAGAAGTGAGTCCAAATTCTGGCTTGAAATGCTGAACCCTGCCAGCGAGGGTGTTTGTCAAATATGTTCAAGTTTGAATTGTGTCTAGGTTCTTCAATTTGCATTAATTAGTATAATTAGTCCACCTCCTTCTTGCAGCAAAGTACCGACGTCTGAAGTGTACATGGTTGATCGGTCGTCCACAGGATCAGTGGTGAAGCCTACCTGGCTGTACTGCACACGCTGCTTGATTGCCTAAAAAAAGCTGTTCCGAGCCTATAGACATTTTGGGGCGCTCCATACCAAGCTAGCTTTGAGTGGTTTGCTCATGTCAGCGCACGCCTTTGGATGCTTGAAGTAAATATGTGGGTCGATTGAAGTCAGAGCTCCGTCATGGTCCGTCCTGCAAGCCTGGTTGTTGATAATCACATGGATGGTCCCACCAACATCAAACTCCTGCACCAGGCTGTCAACGTTTCTCCGAGCGGAACAAATGCCAACATCTCACGTGCCTCACTAGCAGTGTTTACTTGGCATCGAATGCTTAACAGTGCTCCTGCACGTGAGCTAGTTGCATTGTCTCATAGACGACTCCCTGGCCAGCAAACGAAGCATCCTCAGAATTAACAGCTGCATGGCTTTGATGGGCGCTCTGCTTTTCTTGGCAAGTATCATCAAGCTAAATGCTTGCTGGAAAGACGAACCATATGTCCGTTTCGCCCCTTGGAAGCATTGAGCATAATCACATATTTAATATCATATGCAATTATATATGTATATATTTATTTATTTATTTATTTATTTATTTATTTATTTAAGATCATTTATTTTTTAATTTGTATTATATATATGTGTATGTGGGTGCGGGTATGTGTGTGTATCTCTCGGAAACATGTTCGAATATTGTGCATTGGCAAATATTGGTAATTAAGTATGCTATGCAAAAGTAATCCGATACTGTATAATTATACAATCAAATTTACGTAAATACATCGGATTAATTCGGATTAGCAGTAATCCTGAGGCACTCTCAACTGTCAAATTCTGTCAAGAATCTCCGTGGAAGAGGATGGGCAGAACCCTGTGGCGAGACTCCGCAGTGTTGCCAAGGTAGTACCTCGTTTCGAACAGTTTCATTTGGAGATGGGTTATTCAGAATGTTTCAGAATATTCACATTTATTCACCTCAACACCACTGCAAACCAGCTATAACACACCAAGTGGTGTTCATTCCCAAAACAGTGGCGCTGAGCGACAAGGCCTGCATCAAATTAACATCAGGGGGACCTGTTGCCATTCATCCATTCATCACTCCAGCTTTAAACTCACCGGGAGAGTCTTGGGCAACATCCACGAAACGATGCTTTTTTCTTTAATGATAGCTTGTTACTGTGTAGGACTACCGTTGACTGGCAGCCTGAGTCTGCAACCGACAATAAGATCAATAAGCAGCACCAAAATTGCTTTTCCAAGCTGCTGTTTCGCTCGCGCACGGCCAAGTGTAACTGTGTTGACCTGAGTGAAATGTCGCGACTTCGACAAGCCCATAATCTCATTCCAAGTTGCAGCACCGCTTCTTGTGCATCATACTGCCGTTTGAAACTTCACCCCCCACAAAAAAGGTCTGTGAAAGAAAGAGTCATTCACAATCCTCCAAGCATTACATACGGATTACATAACTTCAAAGGGAAACTTGTCCATCGCGCTTGTGCAGCCAGGTGATGCCAGGTGGCTGTCTCCAAGTGCGAGGGGTTGGCTTCCAATGTTGCAGTAATGGTGTTGGCACCATTAAGGGTGAAGGTCTCGGCAAGAAAAAGCTCCACAACTAGCGTTAGTTGCTGATACGGAGTGGAACCACTTCGCAGCACACAGACTCTCATATTATCTTCAGTTCTTAAAGGACATCAAAGATATCAAAGGATGTCAAAGCATGCTCATACCTTATATATTATATGTATATAAATATATACATTTATATTATACAATAAGTAGTGAGTTTGGTAACTAAACGCATTCGTTCATGGCACGAAGCACCGTCCTACTTCATTCATGTTCATTCTCTTCCGCTTTTACCCTTCTGATGCCCTTCAGACTCAGCAACTTACAGTGACAGGAGGGCCTGGGATGTGCCAAGGTGATACTTCACATCGCCAGCAAACAGCCAATCATCTCCTTCACTCCTGGGACTTGCGCATAAGATTCGACTGAAACTCAGCACTCTGCAGCTGAAAGATCTGAAAGCTTCGAGCTGCTGCACTACTTCAAGTCGTTCAAGTGCAGACTGCATGCAGCGTTTGCACCCTTATGGTCAACACTTGTCAAGACACTTCTCTACCAGCTTTTCGAAGTCATAGTGCGTGCCCTGAGTAAGCAGGCTTGTCTGCCATTGCAACATAATTTCGTGCCATTGTAGCATAATCATGGCACCTAGTTGCAGTTGGTCTCATATCCAAGTTTTTCAGCGTCCGAAATCCGAAAGAAAAATGTTGAAACTGGAAATGCATGGAAATGTGCTGTGGAAAGGAACGCATATTCTTGATTGTGTTTCACGGTTTACAGTGCCTACAGTGTTGTTGTTTGTAGCGCTAGCAGCTACAAAGCTGAGAACGTCATCATCACCGTGAAGCATCCAGCACATTCAAGTGGTGAAACTATTTCAACCTCCCACTGACATCCAGCACCAGAAAGCCTTGAACTCTGCAAACATCTGAACCAAGGGCTTTCGCACCACATTAGTCAGCACCTAAGCATGCACATAGAAAATGGATGAACATGGTAATAGAATGTAATAGATAGATATAGATAGTATGTATTAGGTTGGCACGTGAGCTGAAACGGCTTCACGCTTCCAATGGGAGGCCTGCTATGCTACAGAGGCCCCCAACCCTTCAGTTGAGCTCTCGGATAGAAATCAAACCATCTGCCCCGATTAGCTGACTTGCTGCTGACTTTTCTGGCCAAGGCCAAGAGGCATTCAAGCGACCTCTGTGTGGCATGCCGATCACGCACTCGGTCATGCCCAAAGTTGCAGCCTCCAGCGCTTCACGGCTCTGCTCATGCTATGCCAACTGCTTCCAACTCTTCCCAACTGATACTTGTAATAATCACATAGTAGTAATAGTTATATCACATTACGTATTATGCTTACATGCATGCTCGCACGCATCCATGCATGTACAGTGGTAATATCTGGTCTTATATCTCATTCTCATAAAGAAGAAACGCGGTCTCGCAAGTAGCTTTGCAGTTGCTCCGATGAAACATTATGTCATAGCACAGACTGGAACAGTGCCTTCTCGATGGCAGCGTTGACACCTGATCAACCAGGCATCTTTGGGGTAACAAGAATGGTGAAATTATGGCGAATATGTCCTATATGTGGCTTGCCCTGCACATATTTTCATAGAATTGCAAGCAGTGCCATCAAGTGATTGCATTGGCGCATATATATATACACGTATATATACATACACATAATGTGTGTGTGTGCGCGCCTGTATGTGTATGTATATGTATTATGTATTATGTATTATGCATTATGTATATGTATTATGTATTATGTATCTGTATATGTATTGTATATGTGTGTTTATCTGTATCCGTATATGTATATGTATGATTACACGCAAAATGAACAGATTGATATTATATTATACAAGTACATTGTATAGTATGCCACAGGAGCAACATGGATGCAAAAATCTGTCCTGACAGAGCCGTGATCATGCATCTGCTGCATCTGCTGCATCTGCTGCATCTGCTGCATCTGCTGCGCCTGCAACAGCAGCTTCACCACCGTCCACGCCAAAGCGCTTTGTAGTTTTGTACCTTGATGGTGGCACAATTGACTAGACGTGGCAAGCCCCGCAAGAACTCTTTCTGAATCGGCATGTTCATTCCTTGAAGCCAAGTGTCTGAACATTGAGGAATTGTTCAAACGTATCCTTGGTTTTACCAGCAATCTCGTGGCAACTGTCTTGACTCTGCAGCTTGGCTCTCGAAACACTCGGGATTCATGGCATCTCATGGCACAACAAGCTTCCACCTTCAAGAGCTCTTGATAGACCTGGGAATGGAGACTGTCATGCGTTCCCAGGTTCCCCAAAAAGTCCCAAAACATATGGATGGAAGCTGACGGGCATCCATGAGACAGCTGACACAGCTAACCATGTACATCACATCATATACAGATATATCATGATATATCATGATATATATATATATATATCGGGTATATCCAAATCAATGAACTCTCTGTGGAGTGCCCTTCCACACATTGGTAGGTCCACATCCCAAAAATTGTAGGAAAGTAGTAGGCAAAGCCTACGGAAGACAGGTTGGTAGTCATCCCGGAGCAGAATGAGGCGCACTTGGCAAATTGTGGCAGACTCTGCACAAGGCTGTCCCTTTAGCAGCGCCTTGATGAGCTTGTTCTTGTCTGAAGGGATGAAGTTGGGATCTTCGACCTCTTCGGAGCATCCAACAAGTCTTTAAGTCGTGCCAAACATGTCTCAGTCAATCATTTAAGGCCATTTTGGCATCAAGATTGGAGCTTCTTTTATCTTGGCCACAGTGACAGTAACAACTTGCAACCTGACTGACTGTTGGATTTTTAGAAGTTTTCTGACTGTTCTTTTGCATTCATTTGCTTTCTGGTGTTGGAATCTACGAGCAGTGTTCAAATGATCCGGCTGAATGCAGCAAGAAACTCTTTGTCTGATCCACTCCACTTTTTTGAGGTCACCGATGTGCATATACCTTGGCTGTGGGACCACGGACCATGATTTTGCAAGCAGGGGGCTCCAAAACGATGGGGCACAATTCGGGACACGCGGGTTGATCACGGTAACTCAAAAATCTGTGTTTTTTCCCAAGGTGCTCAATGCCAACGGAACCAGAATACCTCAGATGGGTCGGACCATTAATAGCATGCAAACAGGGCAGTTCAGTTGCCAAGATCCATCCACAGGTGAAATACTAAATTCTACTCATTAAAGAAAGACTTAAAACATGCCCCGTTCTTCACAGCCAGCTGCTCTAGAGTCCAATGACGATTTCTCACCCACAGCATTTTTTGATATGTTTGGCCAAAGCAGCGTGCTGCGAAGAGTCCCCAGAATCTCCTCAGCAAGGGCAAGCGGAGGAATGAGCCTACTCAAGAGTGGGCCCACCTTGGGCACCTGGTTCACAGTGTTCACATTGCTGGGTTTTGTATTCAGCAAGGCCATTGCCGGGAGCAAACGCTACCCTCTGTGACAAAGGACTGATTTCAAGAACATCTGCACAAAAGATTCATAGATCTGACTCGCAACTCAAGGCGTGCAAAAGCCAAAGAAAAAGCCCAGCTTCTTGCAAAGTATGTTCTCCATTCAAGTTGGCCAAGCTGACCTGCCGGTGATTGCAAAGTACTAGTTGTCGACTGCCGGCCACCAAGTCCAAACAACAGTAAACAATGAATATTGTCAGAGACTGTTCACCTTAGCATCTGAACATCTCACACCCAAAAGTCACAAATAATTCATCAAAATCTATAAAACTTGCCCCAACTTAATCAGGCCAGCTAAATGCGCAAACATCAACTGGGCCTGGAAGGTTCTTTCCAAATCTGCTTCGGAGAAGCCATGGAAGCCTCGGCGGGAGGCTCCCGTCACCGGCCGAGCGTGTCAACGGACGCCACGCCGAGCAGCTGGGCTCCAACTCTGGCACGGCTGGCGAGAGGCCCTAGCCACGGAGAATCAAAGATATACAGCAACATATTGAATTCTATGATGCTGTATGTATATGTATATATAAATTATGTCATATTACATCATATCATATCACATCACATCATATCATATATACTTATATGATCTTATATGATCCTACATGTAGGCACAATGACACAATGTTCTCAATATTGGGTGTATACAGCAGCTGCTCTTTTTGGACCCCATACTTCTTGCACAAGTCGTCTTCGAATTGGCGGCAATTCTCGATGAAGTCTTTCACAGTAATGTCACTGTCCCCGACATCACCTGACGCAGCACATCGGAGCAAAATCATTCCCATCAGCTCTTTCCGTCGCGCGTCTGATACCAAGAACAGCCAAACATATCCAAATGTCACAATATTATTCGACAATGGATCCAAACGTATCAAAAGTATCAACATGTACAAGGACCAACATGTCATGATCATTTGTGACATGTGCGACAGCCGAATCCAGCCTTTTAGGTGTGTTGCAGCCAGCTCCTTCTGGATGTTCAAATGCGCCAAGTGCTCAGCAGCATCCGAGACCACAGCATCCAAGACCTTAGGATCTTTATCTTGTAGAGTCCACTGCAGAGGTGTTTGAAACCAGTTGTTTATCCTGGTTAGCCAATGGTTAGCCTGTTTATCCGATAGTTTATCCCCACTGCTTCCCTCTGATGATTTACATATATTTACAGTATGTAAATCAGGAATTCAGCTCAAAGAAGATACTTTGGGATGGGAACGGGAAACTAGTTCTGGAATACAGGAAGTGCAAGACCAGACATGTCGCAGGATACTTTGAAGAAACTAAGGTCTGGCGAGCAATCCAGTTTCCTGTGTCCAAACACTCAGTGGCATCCCCAGCTTGATACATCCAAGCCACAGCAGACTCCAATTGCTCCAGAAGCCTCTGCACATCCTTGGGATTTTCCAACTTTCCAACCCAAGCCCAGCTGAATGCATGCTTATCAGATCAAAGTGAAATTCAAAGATGAAATGCCTCCAGAGGAAAAAAGACTTAGAGTATCTTTTGAAATCTTTGGATATCTGCTACTTAATGATGAATGCCAATGACTTCGAAGGAAGGGTTTCACTTCTATCATCACCCCATGATCCTATTTGAAGTCGTAACCGTCGTAACCATCTTCCAGCGTCCAGGTACGACGAGCACGTTCTCCATGCTTCTGTGACTATGCTCTTCAGAAGCAACGGGCATGCGAAAATGATTCTGATTTTTGTCTCAGGAATACGGGGCTCTACAACAACTACCCATGAACCAAGGAATTGGCCGGCTATATTGACAAGAATCCGAAACCAGTTGTCTCTTGACCTCAGCATCCTCATTTGTAGAAGGCTGCCAGTCGTACAGGCCAGAAGCATCTTCCTAGGTTTCCGCGAAATCATGAGAAATCCAACCCGCATCGTCCCTCTCTACTCTCTAATGCAACCCCAACATAGTGCCAGATATTGAAAAGCTCACTCTGTCTTGACCCTTGACCCGTGCACGATCATACATGCTGCATGTATGCCGCAAAGCTTCGAGAAGGTCTCGAAGTGGCTGCAACCGGTCTACCTTCCGACATCTTTCAGGGCAAGATAGCACAGAAATGCACAAAGATGCACGAAGAATGACCAATCTGTCACCTTCGCAGGTCTTCTATCAATTTCTCTTGTAAATGATTTAGTTACACATCTTCATATCATCTTCATATCATCTTCATATCATCTTCATATCATCTTCATATCATCGTCCATCCATATCAGCTCTCCCATGGCCTCAAGGGCCTCGTGTTCTCCCGGCTCCAGGGCCACGAAGCGATGCTCCGCCACTGGCATGGGCGATCCGTCCTCGCATAGCCATGCCATAGCTGCCATAGCCACCCGGCAGCCACCCCCAACATCCAAGACGCAAACACAACAGGTGAATGACACAGGGCCTCTTCACCAACAGCATCATCCGGACCGTCACTCCTGACCAGTTGTGCATTACGGTGTAGCCGGTGTAGCTTCATTATTTATAATATGAAATCAATGAAATCACACGATATTCAATCTGATTATATGCGGCAAGTACATGCCACACCCTCGCTTAACTTCCTGATGTCAAAACTCACGCAAAACCCATTCACAACCATCACACCAAGGACTCCTTCGGGCCGGCTAAGGAAAGTTTGAAGCAGGCGATTGCAAGCTGTGATTCCTATAGACTTCAGAGACCTTCAACGATCTACTCATTTGCAGGGAGGCTCAGTAAAGTTTACTGATAAACAGTGTACTTCTGCCAACCATTGTTGTCGTTGACAATGTTTTGGCAGGTCCCGGTCCGGCCGATTGTTGTCACCCATTGCACCTTCTCATATCTGGAAGGTAATCAGCATTAACCTGCTGACTCCCGGGGATGATAAGTCTGAGACAATTGGGGGCGGACGAGGAAACATCCTAACATATCATAACATATAAACTCACATACCATCCTAACATATCATGACATATTCATAAATCATAAGCATCCGTCATTGTGCTGACCCAATCAGGTCAGCCACCGCGCCTGGACAGCCATCTCCTTGCAGCTTGGGCCTGTCGGGTCTGGGCCCGTTGCGCCTATTGGGCTGGGAGTTACCTTTGGCACCTGAGGCTCCGCCTCAGCGCTTTTCGGACGATGGCAGGGATGGGGGCTAGGGTGACTTGTGAAGCAGCTATGGCATAGCCTAATAGTGACTTAATAGTGGTCATTGTGGTCACTGTGTGGAGCGGAGTTGAAAAAAATCAGTTAAACTCCAGCCGGCTGCGAAGCTGCTCAGCTGCTTATTGCTCCACAAATAGATACAAATATAATCAAATATATAATATACAAATAGTACGCTCAAGCATACCCAAACTCCATCCCCACAGAATTCACAACTGCACAGAACACGTACTGATGCTTAGTGGCTATCTCTGACTTGTGCAGGTGCGTTGCTGAACTCTTGTTGGCAGAACTTCTGGTGGCCTGTCACAGAGCAGGAGGGGACGCGGCGTAGAGGTGTTCTTCTGGGCCTTGTAGCTTGAAGCGGGAATGAATCTTTATGAGAGAGACACAGGGGTTGGTGCAGCACCCTGCTCATCTTTGCATTGTCTTCTTCAATGCAAGGACCGGGATCAATGTTGTGGCACAGCGATGAACCCGGCAGCCTGGCATCTCACTGCCAACCTTGAACAAGCATTCAACCATATTCAACCATATTCACCCATATTCAACCCTGCCTCACGTGCGTAAAGCGCAATCGCTGCTAAAACTGGTACAGAAAGCTCGGACGGAATCCTCAGAGTGAAAGCCATTGCGATGCCATTGAAATGCCGAAAGCAGCACTAGCACGCACGATGCTAGGGAAGCTGAGGCCCGCTTCGTCTCCGCTGAACGTCTGAAACATATTGAAACCAAGTCACGTTGCTGGGCTCATTCGACGCCGGTTTTTGACATCGGCTTTGGCCACTTGGCGAACCAGCCTCAGCTTCGGAAGTTCACACTGGTTACGTTTTTGAGAAACGTTGCAAATATTCAAATAACATTGGCCTCATGCTGTATCTCGTCAAATTCGATTCTCAGACACTCTGATCATAGGAATGTTTGGGCTCTCCGCTGTCGGCTCAGGTCTTCCGTGCATTCAGAGAAACATATGAAACAGACTGAGGAGATAAATGAAGCCGCTCAGCGAATCAAACACCGTATCAGTCAGGTCCAAGCTGCTCCAAGTGGGACAAGTTTTCCCACTCCATTGCTAGCGATAACGCACCGGACCGGCACTACTGACCACATCAATTTGAGAAGTCAATTTCTAGGTTGCAGTTGTAGCTATGCACGTGAGTTTTCCGGGCGGAGCCTTAGTATCACTATAGTTCTACATATGCCCATATCTACAGGTGCAGCACGATAATTCATGGCTCATATCATTTCATGTTTGTAGTACATAAATCTCTATATTATTCATGCTGTTTACATAGTTTGTGTGCTATGATAGATATATATATATATACATATACATATATATATATGCATATATAATATGTATGTATCTATATATATATATATATTATATATACATGTGCATATATGATGTGTATATATATATATATGCATATACAAATGTGAATATATATATATATGTGTACTACGTATTATAATTATACTCCTGCATATGCATAGTGCGAGTTTGTCTATGTGCGCCCGTATCCACGTAGGAACGTACCTTCGTGACTCAAATCCTTCCACAAATCCTCCTGCAGCTCTGGTTAACATGTATAAGCCTACGCGAAAGAAATGTCGGTGATTCGTGCCTTTGACATTTTTCAAGCTGTGCTCTGCATATCTCCAGCAAAAACAGCTCAGGAAGGGTGATCAATGGTGATCTCAGTATACAGCATATAGGTCTATATAGTGCACAGCCAACATGGCCAGGAGCATGCCTCCAAGACCAGCATGTAAAAATGGAATGTACAGTAGCATGCAGCTGACCCCGATCCGTCTGAATCTGTGATAGTTGAAAAGTGTTGAAACCACATGATCTCTTCTCAAATACTCAGGATCTCAGAAATAGAAAGCATGCAGCTGACCCGAATACCTTTCAAGTCTCTTTCAATAGCCAGACTAGCTTATGGTAACCGACAGAATTACGTATGGAAAAAAAAAACGTTCAACTTAGACAGGCGGCGCCTGCGTCCGATTTTTCCATAATTGGATTTTTCCCCATAAGGGTTCAAAATATCCCGGAAGTGATCCGAACCTTTTTTTTTCCATA
>Ga0126342_10004624_pt1 | contig 23617 bp, 24 predicted proteins | sample Cyp1metagenome_FD_92528 | JGI IMG/M metagenome (GOLD analysis project Ga0126342, IMG submission 92528) | Coral microbial communities from Lord Howe Island, Old Settlement Bay, Australia - Cyphastrea 1 metagenome | ecosystem: Host-associated > Invertebrates > Cnidaria > Coral ...
GTGTCAAAGATGGTGTGTGACAAAGTCGTGTGTCAAAGATGGTGCGTGAAAGATGGTGTGTGACAAAGCTGTGTGTGAAAGATGGTGTGTCAAAGCTGGTGGGTGACAATGTGGTGTGTGAAAGATGGTGTGTGACAAAGTTGGGTGCGAAAGCGGGTGTGTGAAAGATAGTGTGTGAAAGATGCTGTGTGGCAAAGATGGTGTGTGACAAAGAGAGGGCCTGTGACACCAGGGCCAGCCTACCATAAGTGCCACGCCTGCCACGCAAGACGAAGGTGGATGTGACCAAGCGCCACGCCTGCCATGCGAAACGAAGGTGGATGTCACCAAGTGCCACACCTGCCACGCAAAGTTGGGAAGCGTCACCGGCGACCAGGCGCGCCCAAAGGCGCCACCAGAGCCAGCCCAGTGCCATAAGTGCCACACCTGCCACGCAAAACGAAGGTGGATGTGACCAAGTGCCACACCTGCCACGCAAAACGAAGGTGGATGTCGCCAAGTGCCACCCAAGCGCGCCACCAGAGCCAGCCCAGCGCCATAAGTGCCACGCCTGCCACGCAAACAATAGTGGATGTGACCAAGTGCCACGCCTGCCACCCGAAACGAAGGTGGATGTCGCCAAGCGCCACACCTGCCACGCAAAGTTGGGCGGCGTCACCGGCGACCAAGCGCGCCCAAACGCGCCACCAGAGCCAGCCCAGTGCCATAAGTGCCACGCCCTCCACGCAAAACGAAGGTGGATGTGACCAAGTGCCACGTCTGTCAGACGAAACGAAGGCGGATGTCGAGGTGGATGTGACCAGACGGTGTGTGAAAGACGGTGGTTGACAAAGATGTGTGTGACAGATGGTGTGTGACAAAGATGTGTGTGAGAGATCGTGGTTGACAAAGATGTGTGTGAAAGATGATGGTTGGCAAAGATGAGTGTGAAAGATGGTTTGTGAAAGACGGTGGTTTACAAGGATGAGTGTGACAGATGGTGTGTGACAAAGATGTGTGTGAGAGATGGTGGTTGAGAAAGATGCGTGTGAAAGATGGTGGTTGACAAAGTTGTGTGTGAAAGATGGTGTGTGACAAAGTTGTGTGTGTGTGAATGAAAGATGGTGTGTGACAAAGTTTTGTGTGATGGAGGAGGCGGAGGAGGCGGAGGAGGCGGAGGAGGAGGATCCGGCGGCGGAGGCGGCGAGATAAAGAATCAAAAACAAGAACCCCACACAAAGATGTGGGGAAATAACTATGGGACAAATGACAAATATGGAAAAGTGTGGCATAACCATGGCCCTCAAAAAGGGGTTCGGCGGCACCAGGGCGTTAGCCCATTTATAATAAAACAAATAAGATATATGTCAGATATATGCATCAGAATAGCACGCAATTAAGATAAATCACCTCAATCAAGTTCAGGCAAGAGACATCCAAGTCGGGACAAATGCAGGCAGTCTCGGGCAGCAGTTCTCAGCACGAAAGTGTAAAAACCAGGTGGGCGGAGCAGTTTACCAGGACACAGCATCGTCTTGCGCGACCGTCGCAAGCGATTCGCAACACTCCAAAAAACCTGCTAGACGCCAGGGTTTACGTTAGTTGCGAAATCGATGGGGGGCAGCACTTCAAAAGCGTTTTTTTAATAACCCGACAAGCGCAATACTTTGGAGCTCTCGGACAATCATGTTGTTACCCTCTAATGATCTAATGCTGGTTTCCTGAAATTAAATAGCTGCTCAGCAAGACGTCACGTGAAGACATGCATCTCCTGGAAGGATGCTGCGGCGGTCAATTCCTCAAATCTCGAATTTGTCCAGTAAAAACGTTTGAAAGCGCCGACTTTGCCGAACCACTTCAGACTGGGCGAGCCTCCGCGGCAGCACTTGCAGCACTTCCAAATGAAAACAGACCTCACTGTGGTTCAAGTGTGGCTCAAATCTGTTTCACGTGTTTGGTGCGCTTGGTGCTGACTGCATCAGCACGTTCAGCACGTTTCATCCGCCGAGTCGCAATCCTGCGGCATTCCCCTCGTGCAGGCTGCGACCCTCTAAGCGCCGGCCGCAAATTCCCACAACCCCGAGCTCCTGCCAGCTGCATGTTTTTGGTGAAGTCAAGGGATCAAAGCGCAAATAGTCTTAATATGTTGTTCTACCGAAAAACCATTGGCACTGGGGAAGGATCAAAACAAACACATCGTCAGCTCTGCCACCTGAAAAGCCACTTGCAAATGCTGCAAAATCAAAGGCCACCTGCCCAAGGATAAAAGCAAGGGCAATTTCAATGATTTCAATTCCTTTCCCTCCGACTCTTTGAATCACCCATCTGTTTACGCTCTGAAGGCTGCTTGTTATTGAGCACAGGTCGAAGTCGCATAAGAATTTCTGCGCAGGTGAATCCTTTTGGGGATCTGTTCTCAAATCCCTGCGCTCTTTGCTCCGAGATCTTGTTGCTCTCGGAGGGTGACACTGTGAAACACTTGGAGTGAAGCGCTTGAAGAAGAGCTTCATACCAGTAGGAAAACGATGCCATTGTCGGTTTCAGTGCTGAGGAACTGGGTTTATTTGACCTGGGCTATTGACGGCTATTGTCGGAGACACTCATAATTTATCAAAAAGTGACTGCAAAATGTCTTCATTTGCATCTGGGCTGCATCCACATCACGACCAAAAATGTCGCGACTCACCTGCAAAAAAGTCACAACTACCCACAAGAAGTCCTCCAAATCACGCGAGAAAAACCGAAATTGTTTTCCAACGTCCTTGCCAGCCTCATCAGTTTTCATCGGATGGCACTTGCCATAGAAGTTCTCAAGGTGATCCACCTCTTCCGCTGCCTCACGCAGTTACGGAGTTCATTTGGAATCGAATTGACACTTTCAATATCTTTCAATGATCAAGTTGGCAGTCCATGTGGGTGCCAGGCATCTCCTCACACACCAAATATATAAACTGAATATTAGGAATGTTGTTGTTTTTTGTGTGCGTGTACATACATCAGCACCGTAGATATGCACACAAGTCATACAGGCTTCGTGATGATCGAAGGAAGTTTAGGAGTCAAACTTCCGACAACATGGAGGGATGGAAAAGCAGAGGTCGGAAGAGTCAGAGAAGAGAAGAGAAAAAAGAAGATCAGATAAGAGAAAGAGTGAGAGGAAAGGAGATTGAAAAGGTAGTCAGGTCGCAAAACACTCTGTTTTTCCAGTTATTTGTGGCTCCGAAGGGTCGAAAAGTAGGCTCGCTAAAGCGGCGGGTGCGGAGCCATCTGGGGAGATGAGAAATGAAAAATTGCACGCCGTCAAAAGTGTAAAAAACTGACGGTCTCAGACCACTTTTGGAAGTTAAAAAGATGAAAAAGTGCACGCCGTTGTGGCGCGAAGCACGTTTGCAAGTTACCTAGTAAAAAGCTAAAAACACCTCAGTGTCGGACTACTTTTGGAAGTTGACATGTCGAAAAAGTGGGCGCCGCTGTGGCGCGAAGCACATTTCGAAGTCAAAATCTACAAAACACACCAGCTTCGATGCACTTTTGGAAGTTGAGATGTCGAGAAAGTGTACACCGCTGTGGCGCGAAGCACATGTCAAAGTCTAAAGTGCGACGTTCAGATGTCGTGTCGCGTGGCAGGCGCAAGGGATTTTGCGCAGGCACCAGGGATTCTGCACCCTGCCAAAAGTTAGCAAAACGTGAAGGTTTTGTAGCATTTCCAAAAACGATGGCAGGCGTGGGACATTTCAAGAGGATCGACAAAAATTCATTTCGCGTGGCAGGCGCAGTGCAAGAGACATGTTCATCAGAGATGTTAGGAGGTCAGGGCGCTGATTTCCTGAGAGGGGTTGCATTTTGGAGCATCAGATCTGTAGGTGTGCTAAGATGATTTTGCGTGACAGGTGCAGCACTTCGTATGACCTGGCATCACTTTTTCGTGGCAGGTACAGTACTTTAGACAGATGGAGTGGAGAAATCACAAAACGCATTGGCAGGAGGCCGTCAGCTCTGCACTCAACTTTTTATTTTTGAAGGAAGTCTCGCAGAATTGCTTCGTTTTTGATGTTGTCAAGTTGGAAAATTGTGGACGCCTCGCCGAATTGCTGCATTTTTGATGTTGTCAACTTCGAAAATGGAGGAAATCTCGCAGAATAACTTCGTTTTCAAGCTTGCAGGTAGGCAGATAGATAATGGACAATTACAACTACAACTACGGCTACAACTGCAACTACAACTACACTACATTACGCTACACTACACTATATAATTACACTGCACCACACTACAACTACAACTACAACTACATTACACTACACATCACTACACCAGGCTAATTGCACTACACTACGCATCACTACGCTAATTTCACCTCACTACAACTACAACTACGTTACGCTACACTACACTGTGCTGACTACCACTACAACGACAGCTGCAACTACAACTACAACTACAACTACTCTACACTACACTAGACTACACTACACTAAATTACACTACAGTACGCAACACAACAGTACACTACATTACCCTACATTACCCTACATTACACTACACCAATTACACCACACCACAACTGCAACTGCAACTGCAACTACAATACACTAATTACACTACACTACAACTACAACTCCACTACTCTACAACTACAACTACTGTACAGCTGCAACACAGCACACTACACTACATCCAGCAGTTGTGGGTGAGGTGACCACTGCAACCATTGCAACCACTCCAAAAAACACAACTCCAACCACCTTTCGGTCCATCCTTCTCGAAGAGTTCAGCTAAGCTAAAGATGAGTGAAAAACAACCGCTCCGCCATGGCAGACGGGTAAGCATGTGCAATCATATGCATATGATTGATTAATTGTAATTGCATGTTGATGTTACAAATATTTATTAATCATATAATGTTGTATCCTGATTAGTAGCTAGGTTCGCTATTGTGCCAAAAAAACAAATTATTCTGAACCCATGGATTGATTGGCAGGTTCGCTATTGTGGCAAGAAATCTTGGGAGGCCATGCTTTTTGAAAAACAATGTTTAAGTCAAAAAAACTTGACATTTTTTCTGCAAAAAAAACGTGGTTGTCTGCCGTTCCCAAAAGAATCAGATCGCTTATCAATAAACCCTTATTAAAGAACAGTTTTCCACAAATTTCCAAGGCACTGGGCCATGAGAGGGTCCAATTCACTTTAGTAGGTTTGTTCTCAGGGTTCACAATTGCAGCAAAATTTTCAGAGCTGATTCTGGAGCCAAGACAAGAAAGGTAGGCCTTTTCCAAAAGAACATTTTCCACAAATTTCCAAGGCACTAGGCCATGAGAGGGTCCAGTTCACTTTAGTAGGTTTGTTCTCAGGGGTCACAATTGCAGCAAATTTGTCCAGAGCTGATCCTGGGGCCAAGAAAAGAAAGAAAAGCCTTTTACAAAAGCAACCTGTTCTTTCTCTTTCTCTTCCTTTTCCTTTTCCTCTTCCTCTTCCTCTTCCAACTCCTCTTCCTCTCTCTCTCTCTCTCTCTCTCTCTCTTTCTCTCTCTTTCTCTTTCTCTCGTTCCCTTTCTCTTTTTCTTTCTCTTATTACATCGCTGCAACCCCTAGGTTTGCCCGCGGCCAATCCCGCATATCTTTTAACATGCTCAAATCCCTTCGCAGGGTTTAAGCTTTTTACTTTCCAAAACAACAAACACCAAAACCCTAAAACGTAAAACCCTGAAACCTAAAACCCTAAACCCTAAATCAAAACCCTGAATCCTGAAAACTTAAAGTCAAAATCACTGCGTATAGCCTGTGTTTTCATTCATCCTCTGGTGATAAGGATATCATATTGTTTGGATGTGTTGTTTGAGTGTGGGCGAACCAGGGGGTTGCGGGGTACATGTTTCATTAAGAAAAAAATTAAGGTGGAAAAGGTAACGCAATCAACATTCTGAACCCCACTCACTACAAGTACTACAAGTACTACAAGTACTACAAGTACCACAAGTACTACAAATACCACAAGTTCATCGGTCAAATTCAATTGTAGACAATACTTAAGTGCGGATTTTTTTTTCTGGGACACTACTTTTTGGCACCCAACTTTAAACAGGGTATAGCTATTTTTCGGGGGGGGCCTTACACTAATCAGGACGAAACAATATATATGTGTGTGTGTGAATCTATCATATCACAGTTTCGACATGTCTTGCGTCATTCAACTGTGTTCTTCGTTTGTTGCCCACCTTCTCGAGCTCAAACCTCAGCAGCCGGGCGATGTAGTCGTGGTCGTGGATCTGCTTGGTCCGTGGGAACCTCGGCGCTTCGGTGGACACGACGTCACTGCAAGCCACCAATGGACCACCAAGGGGCTGCTCCAAAGTCTCATGGACCACCTCCCCGTTGAGGACGTAAACTAAGGTGCACTCAAGGCATTTCACCTGCCACTGGAAGAGTATTGGAAGCATTTCAAAATATTTCAAAATATTTCAAAATATTTCAAAATGATTCGTGGAACAGCCGTGCCAAGTTGAGTCTTTGCCAAGGCGCGGTTGCCGTTCTGCGCTTGTCGGAGCCAAAAACGGCAACGTCACCTCCGAGCAAAATCCAAAAGTCATCCACAAGACAGAAGCCCAAGCATGTCCAAGCCACAGAGTGTCGGATGTCAGCACGTTGATAGCGCTTATGTTTGTAATATTATATACGTATGTCAGCACTTCAGAGCCACAGAAAAACAAGGCAGAAAGACAAGGTCCAAGTCATTCCCAGTCACCGAGCACCACTCCACCACCAAGTTCTGCAACCCTCATGCTCCCCTTCCTTGGATAGCTTGGACATGCTTGGACATGTGACAAGTGTCGAATGGGCTTCGAATGGGCTTCGAATGGGCTTCGAATGGGCACGCAGGGCTGCCAAGATAAGATGGGCCAAGCCACAGGACTTCGACCTTGCCCGAGTAGACGATGAACATCTCAAAGCCCATTTCCCCTTCCTGACATCAAAAAAGGCTGTTGAAAACAAAGAACTGCTGCAGAAACTTGAAGAATGCCGCATCGGGACACCCTTTTATGCCATTGGGCAAGCCTTCTGACTATAGCTTTACATGCTTTCAAGCGCAGCAGTCTCGACAAATGGGTCTGAGAGCCAGTCCTTCATCAGGGCCATTCCAGGATAGTACAACCTGCACCGTCACAGGGTCAAGATGCTCATGAAGAGCTACCCATGAAACACGCGAACATATCAAAGCGTCAAGCGTGTTGATTCCTTGCGTGTTCAGCCTTGGCTCCAGGAATTCGCAGGTTTTCTTGACACACTCCCGCTCCTGGAGTGTTGGGAAGACGTGGATGAGACGCAAGCTTGAACTAAACATCATCAATCGTAAAAGGGTACATGGATGCACCAATACACGCACACACACATGTATATATATATATCGCAATATCATATCTAATCATATCTATATAAATATGTATTTATATGTATTTATTTATTTATTCATTTACTTATATATTTATATTTATATATATATGTATATATATATATATGTGCGGGAGCGCGGGTGCCAATTCTATATGGTCTTTGAATGTCTTTCAAATACCCCCTTAAACCCTCTCACATGTCACAATCCCTGCTGGCCGCTCCATCTTTCGAAAGCACGGAAGGCCGTAAAAGGACTCAGTGTCACCTGCCGGGCCACAAATGCCACCGATATCCACAGATCACATGCTGCATGGCACTCAAATCAAGTCTGGCTTGGGCGCCTGTCAGGTTCTGCATCGTCTCCAACTGCTGTAGGAGAGGGTACTTCTCAATTCCTCCTGTACAAAGACGACAACTATACGACTATACGACAACTCACAAGCTGAAGCCTTCAAGTTCCAAAGCTTCAAAACCAAAAAAGAAATTTGAAGACCAAACAATAGAAATGGTCAAGTGAACATACCCAACTGGTCTAGTTTGCGCATGTTGGGAGTGTTCAGCAGTGTGGACAACGGGTCGAGACTGAAACCCACGTAAATCACTTTGTTCACATCACCAAGGTCTACCAGATCTACCATGTTTTGTTCATTTCTGTTCCGTCCACTTCCGTCCTGTCATGTCGACCAGGGCACGAAACGCTGTTTTGGAAAGCAGCAGCAGGGAGGATTGCTCGATGCATTTGCAGCTGTGGCTTCGAACTTTGCTCACACCCAGCATGCCTCAGAACATCTCACAGGATCTCACAGGCCACCAGGGCCACCAGGGCCACCAGCATGGCAAATCTTTGTCCCACAGGATTTTCAACTCTTCCGGAAATCTGCCAAGATCTGCCAAGATCTGCCAAGATCTGCCAAGATCTGCCAAGATCTGCCAAGATCTGCCAAGATCTGCCAAGATCTGCCAAGCTACCCATGTCTCCACAAATTCCTCCTGGACCCACTTCACCTTGGATGACACTGGGTGTTTTCGAAGTGGTGCAACGCGCGGCACACATCAACATGTTTGCATTGATATGCATTGATATGTATTGAAAGATTTATCCATTTTGATCCAAAAATCCAATGGAAATTTCTGGCGAAGATGGATGTTGAAGGATCGACTTCTCCAGTCTTCCAGACAGCACGATGACCATCCAATCACCTTCCCGGCAACATCACTGGGCATTTTTGCAGTTTGCGGGTCCAAAGCCATGGGTTCTATTGCGATTTTGCTCATTGGCGCCTGGTTCACCCTGGCAATAGAGAATTCCACCGGAGTATTCTGCAGGCACCACTGCTTCGCAGAGCATCTGTCTGAAGGGGTCAGGTGCCTCATCGAAGAGAATGATTTTCCTTAACGGATTCACTGGGATCACAGAGAGCAGCTGTTCCCTGTGGATTTTGTATGATTCTGTGACATGTTATGATTCCGGTAGCTGGGACTGCAAATTGCCAACTGCCCGAACGATACAACAACAACAACCTCCGCTTGCAAGTCAGAATCTTCAGAAGTGACATGAAATCATTTCTCGTACTGGAACGTTGCATAGACTTGTCCTTGGTTTCTGCGAAAGCGCGGGTTCCCTTGCAGCAAAGCCGCCCGGTTCCGCGTTCTCAATCACACGCACACGGATACATACATACATATAATACATATATATACAGTATATACAGTATACAATTAGATTGTATACAATTATCATGTTTTGATCAAGAGGCCCAGTTGCGCAACAGCTCCTGGCCACAGAAACAGTATTTTGATGTATTTTGCCATGTTTTGCTGAATCATGCTGAATCCCGTGTGTGTCAATTCGACTCGGTGCAAACGAGTCGTAGGTCAAGTGCTTTACAAGTGACTGCTTCCATTGCAAGTTCAAAGCTCCTTGTCATGGCGTGGTAGGCCTTTGAAACGCAGTTCCGGCTCCATGGTCGCAGTTTGAGACCTATAAACTTCGCAAACTTGACGTAAACTAGCTGGAAGGCTCAAGTTCGGCTCAGAGTTCAAAGTTCTTTGTGCCAACCCGCTTGATGATATGCTGAAAAGTGTTGCTTGCCACAGCGTTGCCTAGATGGCACTGTGCACGAAGGACTTTTTCTGCATTTGACCATGCTCTCCAAGTTGATCCTGAACTGCTCCAACTTCATGGTGTCTTCTTGACATCACTTTGTTTATCTTTGTTCATTGACATCACTTCTATGACTTCTATGTGCCAGCACCGAATTGGGCAGCCTGGGTCCGAAACATGGGACCCAGACTGCCATGACATTCTGTGATTGAGTGTCTCTGCTTACAACACCCTGCGGCATTTCATGGAGTTTGCCAAAATGATGGCAGGTCTGATCTCTTCATATTTCTGCACTATTCCGAGTCATTCCCTCAATGTGGCACGATCAGTCTGCCGTCTCATCCTGACTCGTTCCATTCAAGATGCGCCGAAGTGAGAAGGTCAAGCACTAAATCCGGCGACGTCATACAAAATCATATGCAAAACAGACGCAAAACAGAAGGCAAAAGAACGAAACCAGTTTGAGGTTTGAACCAACCTAACTACGAGACAATCATGACATGTGTCAATTGTGAAAGCTAGAGACCAAAGCTAGCCTAGAATAGCCTAGAGGCCTAGAGATTAACATGCCTGGACAACGGCTTTCATGAATGGGCGAGCACATTGTCTCGGGGGAGCTTGTCAAATGGTGGCCCAAGGGCATTAGAACACTGCCGCCAGAAACCTTTGCAATTCTCGCGATGGTGAAACGAAGAGGTTTCCTTTGCCAGCGGCCACCTAGACCTCTGTGCCAGTGTCAGGCACCTCCGAAGCCGACAAATTACATTCAGCACTAATTGGCCAATGGCAAATTCAGGATGGAGTTGAGGTGTTTAAAGTGATGGACCAGGTTACTTACTGTTGCTTTGTGCAATTGTTGGCTGAAAACACGGCTGTAAGTTTGAGAACGGCACATCCTCGACATCTTCTGCTTCCACGTCTTCTTTTTTTCCTCCCTTAAAACGGTTTTGGAGCGCGGCTGTTCGGAACCGATTCATAAACCGAAATTACTTGCACATGGATGTGGTACGATATATCAGTACCTGTACATCTCTGTATGCCGTATACATTTCTTATAGTATTTGTGTGTGTGTGTGTTTGTGGGTGGGGCGCCAATAGGCTCAATAGCAAATAGATGCAAATAGAATCTCATATTTTTCGCCAGGGAACATCCCCACGAAGATTCACTTTCTCTCCACGAAGCCTCCTGCAGGTCATCTCATCCAAGATCAGTGAACGTGAACGCACATCTAGTGTCAACATGCGTCAACAAACTGATTCGCTGTCTCTCAATCTGTCCTGGCTTCGGGACCTGAAGCTGGGGATAACATGGGATAACCATTGGACCATGACATATCACATCATATCACGACATACAATCGGATCAATCGGATCAATCGGATCAATCGGATCAATCGGATCAATCGGATCAATCGGATCAATCGGATCAATCGGATCAATCGGATCAATCGGATCAATCGGGCATGACATGCAGGACATGCATAACATGCGCCAAGGGACTGCCATAGGCAGGGCATGCGTGGCTTTTGCATATGCTGCAGCACCCTGGATCGCAGCAGCCACAGTGGCAATTGGCCGTCCAGGCCTGCGGCCATCTGCGGCCCGACAGAACAACCACAAACACAGAGCTATGATGAGCTATGACATCTAAATGACATCTAAATGACATCCAAATATCTACATACCATCCTCTGAATTTGGGGTTCGGAAGTCCCCCTTTGTTTGTAGGCTATATACTATATGACTGTATGACGGACATGTCTGTATGATCCATATGACATGTCATGATGCCATGCCAAGGCCTTGTTTGCACATCAGCCTCTTGAGATGGGCAGCTCTATCAAGAGGATCAGCAGAAAAAACGCGCTGATGCGCATGACCGCCCTCGGCAGGTCGTGGAGATTCGTGGAGCAGATAAATGATGATAAATTTTATAAATGTATATAAATGTAGATAATGGCTCCAAAAAGAAAACAAAAACAGAGGTCAAGGAGATTCAAGTCAATTTGAATGATGGGGACATTCAAGAGCCCAGCGAAAACCAGAGCGTTCGGAATTGTTCACAGGATCCAGGTGGATTTCTGGTGGGTTCTTCTATCTTTCTCTTGCTCTCTTTTATCCCTGCATCCCTCCAATTGCAGTCTCAGGCGCTTTGCAGTCCAGTGATGCCCTAGCTTGCTGAGATGATGCTTGTTGAGCAGCAAGCTTCGGGTTCAAACAAGAAGAATCAAATCAGCCTAGCAGAGCTTAGAAAAAATGCATGAATTGCCAACACGTTGACCGTCCCAGCTGCAGCAGCCCTTGGCCCTTGTCTTTTCTGATCATGCAGATCATATGCAACTGTGCGTAGGTTTCCTAAAATACATCTGTTCTTTCAGAACGTCCTGAAATCTGAGCTTGGCAGGTTGAAGTGGTTAAAACCTGCCCAAGCCAATTTCTGGAGCAAAGCTCCAAATAAGTTCAAGGCTGAGCCTTCACGTGGCTGCCTAACACGGACCATAGCAGCAGCAGAAATCAGATTCTGTGGGAATGACTCGTTCAACTTCCCCAGTCACAGCGTCAGGATGTACGGCATAGGGAGAGGATCAAGAGGCCTCCGGCGGCTTGTCTTCAGCCGCTGCATCAGCATTTGCCTCAGCACTTGAAGACATCTGGAGAGAGACTCATTGTTCAAGGGTCATTGTAGAGGCACCCCGGCCTCTTCTTTGGCTTCTGCTCTTGCAGAGGGGAGCATGTAGATGTACCACCTGTGGGTAGTTGCCATGTTAGAACAGACTTGGAGTACTCGCGACCAGAGGCATCAAACAGATTCAAACAGGACATCAAATAGCGATGATGCATGTGTCGAGAATGATCATCTCACCTAAGGACCTAAATGGTCATTAGCAAGACAATAAGGTGCTCACCCAGGCAGGATCACGACAAGGATGATGACCAGGTCAATCCTAAGTCAATTCATCCAACACCGATGAGATGATGACATCTGATGAGACTGATGAGACTCATCTGCAGATAGCTAGGCAGCAGCTAGTCAGCAAGTCTCGGCCGCAGCATATCCCCCTTTAGTTTAAGGTGCTGACATAGCAAGTACTTTTTGCATCGTTTCACCTGCGCTGTGTCAAATTTCCGTTGGAACTGGGCGATGCAGGGTGTGCCAAACAGCAGGCCTTCCACAGTCTCGGATGCCCCTTGCACGGCTGTGTAGACCTGCAGATCATCGCATGCACAGCATGGCACAGCTACAGCTGCCATCTGTTGCCAAGCGGCAGCCGTTTCCCAGGAAAACGCTAGAATCAGGGAAGCGATGTTGACAAAGGTTGGGGAAGTCATCCAGCCTGGGCCAAGTAAAGTGGTTTGGACTTTGCCAGCACCGTATGCACCGTAAGATGCACGAGCCACCGGAACATGTCACCCAAAAAAATAAATGCTTGTTTTGTTTTGTGTGGTTTTGTCTTTCTGTCTTGTATTGCAACCGTTGTGTTCAAGAAAACTTGACACTGAATTATCCAGCTTGGGCACTCGATCGCTTCAAAAGATGCCCCACAACCATTGGGAAGAAGACCAGCACCTTGGTGACTCCCGAGGTGACACAAAAATACGCAAATGTTTCAAATGACCATGATCAAAGGACTGAACCAGGGAAGAGCACAACATCAAATTTCACCCCAAACAGTTGGTACACCAATTCTTTTTATTAAAATAGAGACAGAGAGAGAGGGAGAAAGGTCCAAATATAGTATGCTGTATACATACTGAAACTCAAACCAGTTCATCCCACCATCATCCAGCCATCATCCAGCCATCATCCATCCCCATCTTCCAAACCATCGCTAACCGTTAAACCATCATTCCCTAACATTCCCAACTATCATCCCCAACATCCCAAGCCCCAAACAGACGCCCAGGCTCCGATCCCATCAACGCCAGGCCGTTGGCCGCGATGAGTTTGGCCGTGTGATGCGCACCGTTGGCGTCGTCCGCGGTGAAGTTCCACAGGAACCACCTGAAGTCGTCACGAAGTCGTCTGAAAATTCGAAGGATCCCAGGCTTCAGATGGCTGCAGATGACTTCAGATGACTTCAGATGCCCAGCTTTAGCAACTCTTGCTGCTGATATACTGCTGCTCTACTGCTGTGGCATATATATATATATAGATATAGATTATATAGTCTCATATAGTAACTGAATCATAAGTGAATCATAGCTATCCTATGCTATCCTGAGCTCCTTGGCTCTCCCTAAACCACTGGATAAATTTAGATAAATATTCTAAATGTGATGTGAAACTGTGCAACGATACCAGAGGTTGAAAACAAAAAAGATCGAAAACAAAAATCCTAAATAACTGCACAAAGCCAACGAGAACCTGACGGTAGGTGCCAAAACGACAACCAAATGTGCCACACTCTGACAGAGCTTGACATGCTTCAACAAGACTCTGCAGCCACGTGGCTGGCATAGGTAGAACACCTTGGAAGTCTTGCACCACTCCCATTCCACTACCACTTCAAAATGGTTCAGTGTATTTCAGTGTAAGAGTCCATTGGGCCCGAACCAGCCAGCCAAATGTCATCCAAAGAACCGCTGACAGCGTCCTTACAGGACATTGGTCTCGTTCAAAATCTGCTGTGTATCCGCTTGTCATCTTCTGGCGAATGGGTTTCAGACTTCACCAATCGCCCCAGGGTGGGTGACAAGTTCTCCCTTGGCGCAGGTAAAAAGTGATCGAAATGGTATACGGTATAAGTTATATAAGCTTCAAGCCTACAGGACCCTACAGGGCACGATGCAAGTCTGACTATAGTGGCTGGGATGTGGCTGGGATGACGACGCATTGGGGAGGACAAATTTTGCCTGGCCACAAGCAGCCATCCATTGACAGCAAGGGTCGCAAGATCTCTTGCTCACCCATGTTAAAAGATGTTCAAAGCAGCCATGATGCAACACTTTGCCCAAGCCACAAAAGCTGCAGCGAAGAGGAAAGTCAGAAGCGCAAAGCAAAAGAGCCAATTCCTCGTTCCACTTCAGTGAGGAAATTCTCCCAAATTCCTCTGCCACTCACTGAATCTATTTTGCTGTAAGCTGGGAGCACGACACATCGTCTCCTGTGGTCTTCCGACCATACCTGGCTCCTGGTACTGCCTCAAATGAAGAAACTTTAAGATGGTTTTGGACATCTCATCTCTTGACTGCGGAATTTCAGTGGGGGATGGATTCGGATGGCTCGCGCTGCACACTCAGACTTTGACGCCAGTGATACAGAAGCGAAGCCACATTGAGAAGAGAAAGCCTACCTGAAGAAAGCAGTGCAATGCCAGCAGTCAGCGCAATGATATGCCATGAACACTTTGCATGTCATTATTTCATCAGTTTCAACCCTTTCAGAAGCCCCATTGAGCTGAGTTCCAAACAGTAAATGCAACTATTTCCATCTCCATCTCTTCTACCAGGGCTGCGAAGCCAGAACTACTGGGCCTCACCAATTGACAAACAGCCCGCAGGGCGTTCAGTTGCTACAAACTCACACATCGCAGCACCCGCACTGAGTTCCGCACGCGGCAGAATCTGTTGCAGCTGCAGCAGCTGCAGCATCTGCAGGTGGTGCCTGGATCACAGAATGAGTTGAAAGGTTGAGGGAAGGTTTGCCAAGTTTGCCATGCACCAGGATGGGAAAGGTGGTGCAAAGTGTCACACCTCCGACCCTCCGGCTGCTTCACCACTTGCTTCTGGGGCAGAAGTCGTCGAACCTTCTGATCGCGCCCTGCGCTGTCAGCAGAAAGAATCTGGAAACACAAAAAAAAAAAAACAATCTAAAACATGTGATGGATGCCTCCAGTCATCTCCAGTCCAACGCCAAATAAGAGAATCAAATACATATGAAATTCAAAGGATGTAGGTCAGTGCCTCCTAGCATATGCCTTCACATGGGGATTGGGTGCAAACCTTGCCAGACTGCCAGACTGCGGGTTGCATATGGTGTGATATTGGTGTGATATACATGCCCACCCTAGCGCCCTAGCAACGCAAGCGGAATGTGAGCCTGGCCTCCACTTCCTCATTCCCCATTGGATCGCCCCCAGCAACCTGGAACGGATCTGTAGAAGCTGGGGTTTATACAGGCAATGAAGGATGATGGGCAAACAAACATGAAAAAGCTAGGCAGCCACACAGGCAAACGCAAAGGACCTGAATATGTTGGCACATAATCATAGTGGCACGTTGTGCTTTGACTGAATCCAGAGCCGTCTGCAACCCTGACAGATCACTGAAAGTCCTGAAAGTCTAGGTCCAGCACCCCCAAGAAGTACATGTACGGACCGGAGTTGAAAACCTTCAGGCATTACATTGCTTGACCCAGCCCTATAAGCCTATAAGCTATCTATAAGTATTGCAGTGACATGATCGCCAAACATGGCAGCCGTTGCTCCGAGAAGCATCTTGCTTCAATATATCCGTGAAGGCGTCAGCACCTGGCAATGTGGCCGAAAATCTGATGCAGAATGCACAAAGCAGAATGTCTTGCTTCACTTGCTTTCCCCACCTGCAAAGCCAACCAAATGCACGCCTCGGAGAATTGACCAGCCACTAGGATCACTAGATCTCACGACTGCCAGATACTGGTCATGCAGACCACTCTGATCACAGCTTGGGACTCAAAGGGTCAGATTTTTTGAGATCCTGACCGACGATGCGGATGCACTGTTTCAAGCTCTCAGTCTCCATCTTCTTTTTCAGCCTGAAACACAGAGTGTGCCAAGAGCGGGGCAAAGGTGCTATGAGTCTGTATAGTACTGTATAGGGTCAAAGACACTTGTAGCAACGCGTGCCGAACTGAGTGATAGGCAGAAACGGTGTCAGGAACCTTGGGTCAGATTCACAATGGGTTGCTGCAACCCGGGTTGTTTTGGGTTACGAACCGGAACCAATGGCATGGTGAGTCCAAGCCGCCCAAGCAGCCGAAGGGTGCAAGATGCAACTAGGGCAACTATGAGCAACGAGCGACTGGCATCTACTGTAGTGCCAAAAACGACTAAAGTGACCCCCTGCCAAGCCACAGAAGGATGAGGTACCGAAGGAAGGAAAGGACATCGCTGATCACTTTGGCTTCACTGGACCTCTGTCTCCCAATGACTAAGATCAACTGTCTTCCCTCTGTCACATCGTGCCACACTTTCTTTCACGATGCGTCGTGATAGGTACTGCGGCACAACGCTGAAAATGTCGTGAAAACCAAGGCTTCGACTCCGAAGAGCCCCTCTCAGTGAAAGCATCAACACTTCACCACTTGAAATGAACAACACATATCAAAACGCGACCACATGATGACACATGCGTGTGCCCAGCCGACACAGTGTCTCCACATGGCGCATGGCAAAGCATGGCTGAGGCGCAAACATCATCGTCTTCCATCCCTTCTTCATGACCTCAATGGTGCTTGTCCATTGTGAGATGAAAGCTTCGATGAAAATATAATGAAATGTAATGAAATGAGAAAAGGACATGAAGTAAATGAGAGTAAACAAATCAACAAGTTTCGCCTTTTGGACATTTTTGGACGGAATGGAAGCGACGTCTACAAGTTCAATGGGAATTCCAGGATCCTAAACTGGAGGTACTGTACCACATAAGGCCACATTTTGGGGTATATCCCCTTACATAGCCCTTACATAGGCCTTATATAATGGTAGGTACCTCCAATTTGGGTTCCTGGAATGGCCATTGACAAGTCACAGTCTCAGCTGACGGCCATGAACAAGAGTATGACCGAGAAAAGCGAAATACTGGAAGCGAGAAGCCTCCATGTTGCCACCTCAACCAAGGGCAGCGCTTCCATATGTTCCACATGATCTCTAAATCTTGAAAATATCTTGAAACAGTGCAGGGCAACTGGAACCTGGAGCATGGTGTTTGAAGTGTTCACCATGTAGAAAACTGACCTGAAAGCAAAGCAACAAGATGCAAATGGCAAAGTGAGGCCAACCTGCAAACTTGCTCAGCATATCAGATTCAAATCATATCGTGATAATATATGATAATATGATATAATATGTTGTATCATGAAACATTCAGGAATCATGACCAAATCATGACCATGCATGACCATTCTCTTGTCTCTCCAATGTCTCTCCAATGTCTCTCCATTCTCGTCTCTGGCATCGATTGGATCATGTTGGATCCACAGAATTGCACGGTGCGACCAGGGAACAGGACGAAGCCAATGGAAGCGAGGAGTGACAATGACATTGCCTCAGGCTTAAAACATCACTGCATCACTTTGCCAGAACATCGCACGAGCCAAGTATGGAAAGAAATAACATAATATAACATAATCACAGTTAAAGAATGTTAAAGACAATACGACTTTACGCTGCTGAAGTTTCTCGGCAAAATCTCGACCACAGTCACCCCAAGTCCTACATTGCGTTCAAGCTGCGGTTGCTGCTTCCTTTTCCTGATCCTGTGGGGAACAGCGGCAGAAGGATGTATCTTTGTCGTATCTTTGTCGTCTCAATTCTCACAGCAACGGCGCTCCTTCCACACGGTCACCGCTTGATCCTCGGCTGCCATTGCTGTGCAACCAAGCATAACCAAGCCATAAGATCGGCGACACGTGCATCACCGTGCCACGCCGTGCCACACTGCAAACAAGGTACCCCTCCAGACTTCACCGTCAGATTCGAGACGGCTTCTGTTGCACTCACCACCACCTCCAACAAGACAAGATCTGCATGTGTCTGCATGAACACGTCTAAGATCATTTGAGAGGCAAAACTACAATGAAGTTCTAGGGCCTTGCTCACAGGCTCTTGATGAACAAAGCTTGCATCCTGGTCAAAAACAGCTAAGTTAGACGTCTAAGCTTTCAGGGGCTTTCCCAGTTACTTCTGCGTGTCCATGCAATACAGCAAGATTGGCTTCTGATTCTTCTGATGATGATGATGATGATGTTGATGTTTTGTTGGTCTACTGAAACATGAACACCTTGGGATAACGCCAACTGCTTCCCCATGTTCTCTTGAGAAAACCAAGGCATCTTTCGACACTTGCAGCAACTTGCAGCAGTGTGCAGCTGCTCTCAATGTCTTTGTCCTGGCTGGATCGGCTTTCGCGGCGGACGTAGCCGGGGCCCGAATGAAGGGACCTCAAAGGCTCACACGGAGTTATGACACGAAGAATGACTTGTGACATTTGATCTCATGAAAGCTAAACGGCTAAATGACTTTTGTTTTCCAATGTTTTCCATCTTTTCCCAGCTTCTGAGGAAACACTGTAAAACACATCCCAAACATGGCTATTCTGCAGCCAAGAGGCTCAATATTGCCATTGGCAGCGACTGCGTGCACAGCCTCCACTGAGTTCAGAAGGCAAACGGATTTAAATCTGAACAAATCAAGGCTTCTACAGCCTTATGACCGGCCTTGTACTCAGCACTCTGGACTGCTTGAACTGCAAAGGCGGCCCACAGCCACAACATGCTCCTGAGATCACAAAGCAGGCAATAGGAGATCTGGAGTATATATATATTATATATATACATATTATGCATGTATGTATGTATGTATGTATGTATGTATGTATGTATGTATGTATGTATGTATGTATGTATGATGGATGCATGCATGCATGCATGTATGTATGTATGCATGCATGCATGGATGGATGGATGGATGGATAGATGGCATGCATGCATGCATGCATGTATGTATGTATGTATGTATGTAAACTGCTGGAAACTGTTGGGAAAAGTTGCATCTTGAAACAAATCCAAGCCAGGCACTACGGATATGGATTTCTTACACCTTCGGGAAGGATCTACCTTCTTTTGAGCCAGAGGCTGCGAACCCCTAAAGATTGACGAAACGAGGTGCTTCAAATCACGCAAGCTATGGCAGGATGGTGGGCTGCTGCACGAGACATGTGACACGCAAACTGCAAGTGGCAAAGCCAAGCACAAAATCCGCCTGGCAAAAAATCTCCACAGTTGGGCTGTAAGCTCCATCGAGCGCCTCAAGCGAAAAGGTTGGCATGGTAATGCATGGTATAGCTTTACTTCTTAGCTTTCTATTAGCTTTCTGCGCTCAGAGATGTCAGATGATGTCAGAGTCGATGTCTCAGCATGGTGACAAGATCTCGACACTTTTTTCAGAGAAGTGAAAGGCGTTCTTTCAATGGTTGCGGCGGTGGCAAGCTAACAGCACCCTTCAGAATCTGAAAGGATTTGATTGGAGGCTTCAGAGCAAATTTGTCACAAGGCCAATGTGAACTGCATTTCCCCTGCAGATAGGCCTTCTCTTTCTTTCGTCTCGTTTGCTCTGAACGGCGCGCAACTGGAGCATATGCAACACATACCCCCAAACGCGCGGGTCGGCCACAAAAGTGCCCTGTGCCGCACACACTGGCATGGAGCAAGCGCGAGTTGAAGAAAACAACACTGTCAGGTGGGACATCAGGCTTTAGAGGCGAAGCAGGCTGCAACGCATCTTCTGGAGCTCTCAGATGGTCACCTTTGGCACGCCATTCCCATGGAAATGTGACTTTATGCGAGCCAGGGACTACACAGGTCCCGGCATCATGAGGCCCACTGCCAAAGTGGGTGTAAACCGCTTGAACAGATAGACCTTTGTGGTTTGGATGTTGGTCTTTATGGAGCCAACCTGGAAGTTTGCTCTTGGAGTTCTGGGCTTGTGCAATGACAGCATCAAGACTAACCGCCAGGTCCTTGGTTCCAAAGATTGATGCAAAGGCCTCCCGGATGCGAGGATGTGCGCGAACCATCCAAGCAAAGTCTGCATGTGGGAGCCCATAGCTGGTGACAATTCCACGAAAACCCTTTGGAAAGTTCCATGTGTGCTGCTTTCCAATGTCAAGATCAGGAACTACTGTTGTCATCGCTTTCCAGAATTCATCTCTAAAGATATGGCCAGCATCACCCAAGACCCCTTGCAGGATGGCAAAACCATTCTCCTGCAAATGCACCAAGAAGTCTTCATTGGCTTCACCAAAGATTGCAGTTCCAGGAGTTCTCATGGTTCGTGTGAAGTTCACCACTTCCATTGGGGTCATGTGACAATGGCGCTTGGCTCTCTCAGGCTCAAGCTCAGGCACCATTTCCAGGGCGCGCTTCACGGGTTCCACTGTGTTCACTTGTTGAAACCATTGAACTTCTTTCGGCCCATTTTCCCCAGTTGAAACTCCGCTTGCTTCGATTCCATCCCCGTCCCCATCAAGCTGCGGCTCTTCGTCCGAAAGGTCAATGACCGGCACCTCTACCCAATTAGCATAGCTTGACATAGCTTGACATGACTTGACACTTGAGCCGCAGCTGCCACTGAAACTCTGGCGGAGAGGAAGTAATCTTTGAGGGAAAGTTGTTTACGCATTTAAGCATGGTTGATCAAATATTCTCAGATATTCTCAGCATGTTCAAGTTCATACTAAATAGTTCACATTGCTCCGAGATGTCCAGAATGATCAGAGCGTTTTTTGCTTCATTTTTTGCACCCGTGGCACTTGCCTTTATGCCAGGCAGTGAGACTGCACCACAAAAGGCCAACAATCTGAACGCTGTCAGCATCTGTCAGCATCTGTCAGCATTTCCTACAGTCGGCTCCCAGCTTTGCTGGCACCACCTGGCGTAGCACACAGGAGCATGGCTGCCTGCTGGCCGGCGCCTAAGTCTCAACATCTCCAACCCAACTCCAACCCATCTCAACTCATCTCAACCCAAACCAAACGCAATTTACCTCGACACAACCTGAGAAGCATCGGCCTGTGATATGAGGATATCGGAGGATATGCAAAATGGGGAAGGCATTTGCATTTCAGGTGAACAACGTGTCAAAAACGGCAATAAGGATCAATATGATCAATAAGGTAGCTTGAGTCTAGGCCTAGGCACATGCAAACGGCCACGTCGCTTCCTCCTCTTCTCCGGATGCAAGGCGCTCAAGGATTCCACGAGCAACTCGAGTGACGGTCTCCTGACGAGCAACAGAACCGACCGACCCGGAGCAACCAAGCCACCTCAAAACAACATAAAACGACTTGCAAGCAAAATATGAACGCATCGGACCCTGACGAGTTGCAATGAACATCAAAACGTGAATTTGCGTCTGAACTGATGGCAGATAACTGAAACGCTTTGTGCGGTTTTGTTTGAAAATCAAGTGCGCAAGACAGTCTCCCCAATCCCAATCGCTTGTGGTTGAAGCTCTTGGCATGTCCTCGCCCCACATCTCACCCCACTTATTCAGCAAGCGTCTTCCTCGAGATGTCAAAATCAGGCATGGCAAAACCGACTTCAAAGAATTCTGAGGACTAGTAGCTTCTGAGGACTTGCACTGGTTCGAAATGGAAGAATCAGCTAAGTAGGACTCAGCTCACTCAACAATCAATTTCATTTTGAAAAGGTTTCCTTCACTTCTCGAGCTTCTCGCAGCCGATGAGTTTTTTCTTTGCCAAGGTTCTCAACACTTCCCACTTGCCGGGCCGTTCCAGGATTGCAGCTACTGTGGCCGGACGGACCGCGTCGCAACCAGACTTAGCCACCAGGAAATCGACCAGGCGGACAGCCAACCTCGTCCATGAGGCAGACAGCCGAGCTCATGTGACTTCCAGTGACACTTCCACTGAGATCTTGCGTTGTTTGGTGAATTTGGGGATGTAAAGCAAAGCTCTGGACTGAGTTTCTTCGTAGCCCTCAGCATACTGGCCTTAGATCACCAGCTTGGACATAGGTTTCACGTGCAGCTCGTCACGTCTTCAGAAATGTGGACCCCTTTGGTGCATCTTGATATATATATATATATAGATACATCTCTCTCTCTCTCTCTTTCTGTATTTATTTATTTGTTCATCTATTTATTGATCTATTTATTTATTGATGCTAGATTTGGGTTGGCTCGCAGCTGTGATGCATGTGCTGTGTGCCAAGAGTCGGCCCAACTTTTGGTTGATCTCATCTGTGAGCTTGGTCAAGGCATCATGTGAATCCTTCCCTTGTCGTGGGATCCAGTCTGCTAAGGGTACCTTGGTGACGGGCTCAGAGGAGTCAACTTGATGTATCAACATGATGTGGCTAAAGCTCAAAAAAAAACATGGGGGCAGAAATGAACTCACCAATTCTATCCCAATTTGTCATGACTTTCATGACTGGTAAACTATCCCAATTTGGAAACTGATATGGACCCATAGTCCAAGGCCAGTCCGTGTCTAGGGCAAGCAACGGTCGAAGGATCGAAGCTCCAGCAGGGATCTGTTAGTCGGGTGTCCAGGTGCCAAGACCTCAGCCGCTGGATAGCAATCGGATAGCAATCGGCGGATAGCAATGGGATAGAAATGGGCTCAATAGAATAAATCTCAATGGGATCTCAATAGGCAATATCCAGTGGATGCCAGTGCTATCTGCTTTCTGTTCCCCATGCCTTTGAGAGCCTTTGATTAGAAGGGATTAGAAGGGATGCCACAGGGCGCACGAAGCAGCTGACTGATTCAACACAAATGGGAGGAGGAGTTGCGCTGGTTGGACCCTGCATGCCCAGCCGCGCAAGAGTCCGTCTACAAAATGGGGTTCCAATTGTATCCTAACCCCAATGAATCCCCATCCCGTTACAAACTACAAATTGATCTTGGTCAAGTTTGGAGGAGCTACTAAATGCAAATGACTTTTTATATTATGGATGCTCCGACTGCCTCATACTACCTCAACGTACACAACTATACAAAATGCAAATGACTTTTTATGTTGGATGATTCAACTATACAGCTACAGAATGCAAATGGGCATTTGAAATGGAAAGAAAAAACGAACGCTACAAAATGAAAAGACTACAAAAAGCTCGGCACAACTACGCGTTTTGTATACAAAACAACCCTGGCTGGCGTTTGGTAGTGTAGCACAGGTCCCCTCATTATGTAGTTACAATTTCATACCAGATATAAATGGGATTAATGTAGGCTGCCTAATAGTAAACCCCCCCCGCCCCCTAAATCCGCCCGCACCGAAGGTGCTGGGGCGTGATCGTCCGGATGGCACTCGTAAAAGGTTACAGGTTTACCTGGGGGGGGGGGGGCATTTTTCGGCCAAAACCTCCTGTTTTTGATAGGTCGTGACGCTCGCCTTCAAAAAACACTGTAAAAAACAGTA
>Ga0126342_10004625_pt1 | contig 23617 bp, 17 predicted proteins | sample Cyp1metagenome_FD_92528 | JGI IMG/M metagenome (GOLD analysis project Ga0126342, IMG submission 92528) | Coral microbial communities from Lord Howe Island, Old Settlement Bay, Australia - Cyphastrea 1 metagenome | ecosystem: Host-associated > Invertebrates > Cnidaria > Coral ...
ATGATGATGATCATGATGATGATCATGATGATGATCATGATGATGATCATGATGATGATCATGATGATCATGATGATGATCATGATGATCATGATGATGATCATGATGATGATCATGATGATGATCATGATGATGATCATAATGATGATCATGATGATCATGATGATGATGATGATGACGATGATGATGATGATCATGATGATGATCATGATGATCATGATGATGGTGATGATGATGATCATCATGATGATCATGATGATGATCATGATGATCATGATGATGATGATGACGATGATGATGATGATGATCATGATGATCATGATGATGGTGATGATGATGATCGTCATGATGATCATGATGATGATCATGATGATCATGATGATGATCATGATGATCATGATGATCATGATGATCATGATGATGAGCATGATGATCATGATGATCATGATGATGATCATGATGATGATCATGATCATCGTGATGATCATGATGATGATCATGATGATGATCATGATGATGATGATGATGATGATGATGATGATGATCATGATGATGATCATGATGATCATGATGATCATGATGATCATGATGATGATCATGATGATCATGATGATCGTGATGATCATGATGATCATGATGATGATGATGATGATCATGATGATGATGATGATGATGATGATGGATCAATTTAAGAAAAAAAAAACGTGATGGTTTCCCGTACTCCTCATCTCAGCTGGACGGCCCGGACGTCTCCATCTGGATCCAATCCGAGAGGTTGCCGATCTCAAGCGAAAACGTTGGTGGAGAACATGGGGTCGTGAAGCAAAGAAAATGTGGATTTCACCGAAAATGATGGATTTGGCATGAATTTTATCGATTTTCTTGGCATGGAAGGTTCCTGCAAATGTTCCCTTCAAGTCTGGAACATCCCAAAAAATACTTGTTGATCCACAGCAACCAACTGGGAGTGGGAGTGAAGTCAAAGAAAAAAGTTGAGGCCAACGCCTCCAGACCCCCAAATTTCAAAACCACAAAGTTCCTATCAAAAACCTCCAAAAATCACCAAAAGTCCTGGGCACCCGGCACCATTGGTTTATGTGCATCCTTTATGTGACTACATTTACCTTCAACATCTCCACATCAGCTAATCAGCCAGTCTTGTCGGAAATTCCTCCACAATGGATCTTACAATGTTTGGCCCAGACCATATTTTTGGTGCTTAGGCCTTCATGTTGGTGATGAAATAATGTTATGTCAATTGGTGGTGGTGCGATTAAAATCCCGACTTGTCTTGGACAATACCCATTCACAGTCATAGTTCGATCCACATCTCATGCATCACTTGATGGTTCCAAACCCTAGGTTTGCTGCTTTATCTATCTACTGGTTGTTCCCAACCCCACATGACGAATCACCACATATTGCCCCCCAATGTTCAAGTTCACCATTGGGTGGATGAGAGATCCCACGAATCATCCCATCCAGTTGCTGACCATATCTGTCCATCAGGATTTCCCCAACCTTACTATATAGATATATACATATATATATATATATAGTGTGTATATATATATATAGTGTATATATATATATATTTCCAGGTTGATTTCCTGAGTTCGCGGACCACCGCCGAGCTCCAGGTTTTACTGTCCTCGGAAGGCATCGTGGCATGGCAGGGCTGAGCGATTTGGGCAGCAAAAATGCTTGATTTGTTGACACCATTTCCAACGGGAAAATATGGGCAAATAAGATCTTCCAGAAGCTTTTTTGGCTGTGTTTGTTTGAATCTAAATATTTAGGATATTTATCTATCTATCTATCGATCTATCTATCTACCTATCTATCCAGCCACCTATCTATCTATCCACCTATCTATCCATCCACCTATCTATCCATCTATCCATCCATCTATCCATCCATCTATCCATCTATCCATCTATCCATCTATGCATCTATCCATCTATCCATCTATGGATCTATCCATCTATCCATCGATCCATCGATCCATCTAGCCATCCGTCCATCTGTCCATCTGCCCATCTACCCATCTGCCCATCTGTCCACATCTCTCTCCCTCTCTATCTATCTATCTATCTATCTAATCTAATCTAATGTAATCTAATCTAACCTAATCTAACCTAATCTAATCTATAGTATCTATCTAGCTATCTATCTGTCTACCTATCTAAATGGCAATGACAACGGCCCTCTTTCTTTCAAACATCATGGAAAGACAATGAAACTGCCTTTCTACACGTGAGATTTCTTTGGTTGTTATCCTCCAGTGTTTGCAAAGATCCAAGGGTTTTTTCCGCTGGCAACAACCGCGACTTTTGAATGTGGCCACATGGTGACCATCCCATGATCCGCGGACAATTTTTTTGTTCTCATCCAAGTCATCTACTTTCCCAATGACAATGATGTACATAAGTTAAGCTAGGGATATCCTCACAAGTATATAGATATAAATACATATATAATAATGTATATATAATAATGTATGTATGTATATATATATGTAAGATTTTCTCATGATGTTTCTGTGTTTGTAAAAATAGATGGATAGATTAGATTAGATTAGATTAGATTAGATTAGATTAGGTCAGAGTAGTAGATTAGACTAGGTAATATTTAGATTTAGATAGATAGACAGACAGACAGATAGATAGATAGATACAGACATGGACACAGGCATAGACACGGATCCAAATACAGACACAGTAGACACAATAAAGATATAGAATGATATAGATATGGACCAGATACAATATATATATAATTAATTCATTATAATTCCATACTGACTGGGATATCCCATATACCAACATGACCCTGAAAACAACGCTGACACCACTGGGATCCCCTCCCCTCACCCCGGGACGCCCGGGCCAGTGCCAAATCTGAGACCGTGGAGGGTTGCAAGGTGTACCTTGGGATGTGTGGTGACTAACATAGCTATGGAAAATCACATTTTTTTAGCTGGGTAAATCATCATAAATCATCGAACTAAATGGGCAATTTTCCATAGGTTAAATAACCAGAGGGTAAGCCATATAATCCCATCCCCCTATTATTAAACACCCCCATTCAATGGTCCCAATGGAATGTGAAAATCCCCTACATCCACCATGGTTTCATGGCCAGGGGGTGTTGAACTTGGCTGGATGGCCTCTTCCCCCGGCCCAACCGCGCACTTGCCATCGCTTGGGATGGTGTCCGGGCGCTTGAACCTTGGGAATGGAGACATCTATCGAAATGTCAAGTGGGATCCATTGAAATTGGGCTGGAAAGTCAGACATATGATATGTCAAAAAAATCCAAATCTGCCTTTATTGGCATGTGACCCTTTTTTGACTCATTTCAACTCTGGAGTGTATCATTGAAGGTTGAGATGCTATGGGGCAATGACCGGATCGGCTGAGTCCATCGATGGTATCCTACTACAGCTCTCAGCTCAAGGGGATATATAATGACCCGCAAGGCAGGCAGGTCTTCTTTGGGATTATTCAGTGGCACGTGCCTGCTTTCGTCAGTCCGATCAAATGAACAAACAGGAGGGTCTTGGCGGTTCACCATTGGATCCTGTTTACCAAATTTTGAGCCTCTTCCAACAGGCAGCTGTCTGTGGTTGTTGGTCCAGGCAGCTGTCGTTGCTAAACTCTGAACCGAAACCGACCGCTGGACGTGACCCCATGCCACGCCGCCCCTAGCTGGCAACTGGAGGGGATCCAGCCTTCGTTAGCTTTGAAGCTGACCGAAACTAGTCATGAAAACATGATTGTGATGAGGAGATTCCCCGGAAATGTCAAGTTTCCGCGCCCAAGTTTCCCATGATTTCTGTGGCTGTGCTTAGTCTAATTTGCAGAAATGAACTGTCCCAACTATTTCCATCCTTGGGTCTCAAACTGTAGGATTTACTGAACCATTGGATAATTCTCCTTTCCTTGGGTTTATCTACCAGCAACCCCTGTTGGTATCAGAGGATTCCTCCATGGCGGCATCCGGAGCTGCTCAGCTGTAGGGCTGTAAGCAAAAAGATATAAACGCAGTCGCAGAGGCTTAGCCTTCCACGACTGTGCGGAGATGGTGCTGGGCAAGTCTCTGGGATGACATTTCAATGTCCTGCTCCAAGGGGTGATAATAAGTTGAAAGCCCCAAAAACACGGGTATTTTACACAGCAAGTTTCTCTTGGCCCAATGATTCCCAATGATATACCCTCCGGAAACCGTTCACGTGGCAACGGAAAATCCCCAGCAATAGTGACTTATGACTTCCCATGACAAACCTCCAGTGGTTCAGGAATTCTTCAGCCAGCTGGCTGTTTGAGGCCACCAAAGGGTTTTTGATGAGCACTGATAAGCAGCTGCCTTTGATCCTCATCAAGCTCCATCCCAAAATTTCTCCCAGCAGTGCCAACCAGGCAATGAATTTCGCAGTTTCAAAGGTTCACCCAGGCGAGGCAGACCTCGGTGGCGGGGTCCAATGGGATTACCCTCTGGTAAACATACAAAAAACGATGGAAAGATCCACCATTTTTCATGGGAAAATCCACTATTTCAATGGCCATTTTCAATAGCTATGTTAAATTACCAGAGGGTAACCTCAACTGAAAGCTGCACCCTGGGTCCAGGCTTCTCCCACCATCCCACCATCTGCCGGGCTGCTACACCCGCGACCCAAAGCCGCCAGCTGTGTGCTCCGCTGAGACTTCCGATGTTGAAATCACCTGTGCCACGGTCAACATGGGATTGATGTGGCATGGTCATCCATCCCATGCCACGGGAATCCAAACGTTTTGGCAATTTACCAAGTTTGGACCATGGGACAATTGATGGCAGGGATGAAACGAATGATGCAGGAGAGGAGATAGGTTCACTACCTCTGAGTGTGGTGATCCTGGAGTTTGCACATAGTCACTGGCAGGTAGATTACCAACAAATTGGGATCTTGTCCAACCAATACCATCCAAGAGAGGCAACTGAGATATCAAGCTTACAAGCCCTTTTAACATGCACCTGCAATTCTCTTGTCCACGTCTCAGAAACCTGTAGCTTACATGTTTCTCCAAACTCTGGGCGGTTCTTCTGCTGACCTAAATAGCCTTTGTGCCCTATCAAATCCTGCCCACAATGAGAACTTGCATTGCGCAAAAATCTGGGGGTCAAACTCCGGTACTCAAAACAATGCACGGGTTAGTATGGTTGATCATCCATTTTCCCCATGTTTCAAGTGTTTTGTTTCACCCCAATTTCCTCCTGCTTTCAGAATGACCCATCTGTGGTCCACGTAGGCCATGGCCATACCCTCCCAACCCGCCCAGCTTGGCAGCGCCTGGGGGTACGTAGTCCTCATCCTCCTGGATCCGACCATCCGAGACGATCAGGATCCGAACGTTCCAAGAGAAACCAGATTTTCTCAAAAAGGAAAGAGTTCAGAGCTATAAATTCTTATATGTAATATTATATCATATTATATTATATTATACTATATTATATTATATTAGATTAGATTATATTAGATATATATATATACACATACCTTACATACCCTTTTACTTTCAAGGGATTGGCCATCATCTCTTGAAAAGAAAGGTCATAGTCACTGATGTCTCCAGCGATTTTACCTATGTACGAAATGAGCCTATCAGACCATGTCTCAAGCCTCAAACATGGCGAAATTCCCAGGGCCTCCCAATGAATTTTTCAGGGTTTTTCCATGGGATTTCATGGGTGCTGAGGGATTTTCCAGCCATGATTTTCCTTCCACCCCATTCCTGAACTGTTCCAAGGATGCTCCCCTTCGAGTATTGCCAATGGATTGGGACACAGAGTCCTGGTTGCATGGAAAAATACTCCGACTCCCATCCCATAAAAAAACATAAAAAACTGCTTGATCAACAGGTATCATGAGGTCGTTTCATATCAACCAGGTAGCTTAATACCCTCTGGTAATTTAACCGTTTGCTATTGAAAATGGCCATTGAAATAGTGGATTTTCCCATGAAAAATGGTGGATCTTTCCATAGTTTTTTGTAGGTTTACCAGAGGGTAACATGTTTTTTTACCCCATGAAATCACCATCAACTTGGCCATGACACCGTGCAGTTGGGGATGGTGAAGTTTTTCTGGTCGCGCACTTTATGACCTGGGAAGAAAGCCAAGGGCCGGCGCTGTGGGATGTTTTAAGGCGAACAAAAAGCCATCCAGCTGCAAAACCATCCAGAGTTTAGTTTTATGAAGTTTCAGAAGGGAAACCTACCCTCTGGTAATTTAACGTAGCTATTGAAAATGGCCATAGAAATAGTGGAATTACCCATTGAAAATGGTGATTTTCCATAGTTATGTTAGTTTACCAGAGGGTACAAATTGTATAAGAAACCCCAATTCTATGGGATGAGTATGGGATGAGTATGGTCCCATCATTGGGGGATCCCATCATGGCCCCAACTTAGTTGATGGTGAAAAATAAATATCTGCCGCAAACGGCATGGTGACCAGGACCTGAAATCCCCAGCTTTTCCAAGGGCCCTGCTGTTTTCCCACTGTATTAATCTGTATATATGTATACCTACATGTGTATGTATGTATACATATGTGTATTATATATATAAATACTGTATATATATATATCCAGCTATCCATCCATGTGAAATTGTTGATCCATCTATTCCATTGTATCTAACTATCCATCTGTTCAACTATGTTTCGTCTAGATTGATCGGGTGTTAATGTATGTTACAACAATTATGCCACCAAAAATAATCAGAAATTTCATATACAATTAATATGTATATATATATACGTACAGATAATCCCAAATACAAGCTAGTTGGTTTTTATATCTCAGCAAATATCCCCATTATGTGCGTTTGTCTGAAAATAGGATGGCTGGTGTTTCATAATTGTCCCTATTAAATTGGCCATTTGGGGGAGTACATTTTCAAACACCCCTATCACCAATATTCACAGTTTGATAAATTCTGGATAAATTACAACAATCACTAATCTGAATGAATGCCATGTTGGTTTTGTTAAGCCAAACCTAACCATCATTCCAGTGACGTCACAGTGAGGTCGTTATAATCTATGTATCCAAATATTTGGTATACCCAAATATCATATATACAGTAGGTTATAGTTACAGTATATACCTCATCATATCCACACTTTATCATCATAAATTATCCACGAAAAAGTATCACCATTATAACCAGATTCTTACAAATAATCAGATATAATGGTGATATTTCATGTATATACTATGACATAACTGACAAATTATCACCACTATAGTATTTTTTCATATGTCATAACGCCCAGAAATGATCAGAAAACGCACCATCAGATCATCATTTCAGATTTGTAGACTCTACTTCTGTTCCAGCCATTTCCACCATTTGACGAGTTGTGCCGCTGTAGGAGGCATCAACTAGTTACGACTAGTTGCCACAAATTGGTTTCCAAATTGGTGGAAACCAATGGCATTTCAGGAGGCTTAGCATTTTTTCATCCAAAATCCAAATTGGAGGTTTTTCAAATTCATCCAAATTTTCAAACATCCAGTTTGTTTTACCATATGGAGGTTTCCTAAGTCATGGTAGTACCCATAGTTATCAGTTTATTTTCGGATTGTCCATGAAATAAACCAAGCAGCTATTGAAGATCCATCATCGATGAATCATCCATGTTCACAAAAATGTCGCATCAACAAACCCACCCAGCTCTAAGCTCCCATGACTATGGGTTTCCCCAATTTTGAATATGATATAGTTATGGAAACCCATGACTATGGAAACCCAACTATGACTGGTTGGTGGTTTCAACCCCTCTCAAAAATATTAGTCAGTTGGGATTCTTATTCCCAATAAATGTAAAAAAAATGTTCCAAACCACCAAACAGATGATATAAACACTATTTCCAAGTCATTTTCCATGATAATTCCATCGTTTTCCATCTATTTCCCATGGAAATCAAACCACCTCGCCGGGCCCCCAGGCTGTTGTGCCACTGAGGTTTGGTGGCATCCGTCGTTGCCTGAGCACGTTTGCGTTGGAAAAAGGAACGCAAACGTCAAGAAATACCCGGCCTGGTAAACATACAAAAAGCTATTGAAAATGGCCATATAAATAGCTGATACCCATGAAAAATGGAGATTTCCCAGTTCGTTATCTTAGTTTACCAGAGGGTAAATATGATGTTCCATTCCCCCAAATGCACCACGATAGCAAGGTTCAGCAGTAAAAGACCCTCAAGGCAAGTAACCATTCCTGAAACACTATGATGTCCTTCAAGGTTTCTCAAAATCGCCATTAGCATTGGGGGATATACTTCATATTCGGATACACCCAAGATTATCATCTTGTTTAGCTATATATATATTATACTATATTATTCATATTATACATATCATACATATTATACATACTATACATACTATACATACTATACATATGTGTTACATATGTATGACATATGTGTTGCATATATCCATTTGGTATATCCAATCGCCAGGGACACGGATCCAATTTATCCAATCGCGACCAGGACACGTTGGAATCCACGGAGCCGAAGCGCCAAAAGCACTTCGCCAGGTTCCACTGTGTCACCAAGAACTTCCTCAGCGCGGTGCGAGGCGTACGTACGTAGGTATGTATGTATGTATGTATGTATGTATGCATGCATGCATGCATGTATGTATGTATGCATGCATGCATGTATGTATGTATGTAGTACCCTCCAGTTAACCAAACATAGCCATGGAAAGTCCCATTTGGTGATATCCAGAGCAAACTGTTACTTTGCCGCAGGGTAACCCACAATAAATGGAGAAAGGATTCAATTTACCACTATTTCAGGATTGGATTTCAATGTTCAATCGTTTTGGGGGTTGCAATAAGTGGAACATCAACGTTTTTGTTGGAGGGAAAGCAGAGTTAGCAAGTGAAAACAAGTTTCAAAGTTGGCATGTAGCTCAAAAAAAGAGGGGAGAAATGCTGGAATTAACAGGGAGTGATAGCAGAGGTGTGTGGAACTCACCTACATACTTACTTACAGAAAGTATGTATGTACACACATGTGCATATATGTGTATATTTACTCTCCAGACATCTTACCTGGCAATGGGCAACCACCGTCGCAACAGTTCAATCATCGATCTTCTGCTGGATTGTCCAGCCAGTGATATTAGATTGCTGGAGGACAGTCATATCTAATATCCCTGTTTCTGTGTTTACATAGGTATGTGTCAAGAGTGCAGTACCCTTGTACCCTTCACCCCCAAATGGTTGGTAAATGGACCTTCATAATGCTCCAAAAGAGATGATCAGTAGCCTCCAGTCACATGGTTCGTCTGGTCAAGGAGCTGTTTATCTGGTGCATAACCACGGACCACCTGCACCTGAAGGCTGACCATCACTGGGATGGCAGATCCCCGAATTGGATTCTCCCAGAACTGGTGGTTCCAACATGTTTCAACCCCCTAAGGAATGTTAGTCATTTGGGATCATCACAGGTAGGATGGAAAATATGTTTATATAAACAAAAAAAACAATGTTTCAAACCATCAAGCAGTTAAATTGCCCTACATAATGAGTCTCTCCAAAATAAATAGATCAACAGGTATTTTATATCCCGAAAATGGTATCACTTGAAAGGTTGGGTGGACATCCCCAAACAAGCTCTGAAGAACCTGAGGATTTCCCAGGTGGAACAAGAGTTAGCCATACATTGCCCAAAATTGCTTGAGAAGTTGGGCCTCTTGTGCATGAGGAACCCGAACCTTGACACCTGACCAGCCTTTGCTTATTTGATTATAAGCCCTCATAAGACAGCTATGAACCGTTCCATTTAGGATCAACTTCCAGCCATTGAGTCTCAATACTTGCATCATTAGGCTGGAACTCTGACCACCCTCTGCGGATCAAACTGTCCAAGTGAAATCCCCATCTCGGCCTGTTCAAGGATGGGTTACCCCGGAAATCCAATGCTTCATCATCAGTTTCCCTGTTGACGCATCTCAAATGTCCATAAATTCGGTGCCTCTCCCCCAGTTTGGGACTGTAGTGCCCGCCAAAAAAATGATCGAACAATAAGTCCAGCTACCACTAAAATTTTGGATCCTTTTTTGTGTAACTTTAAAAATAGAAAACACATGATTTTTACCCACTATATCCCTTTTTTGCTCATCATTTCCATGGGAAACTGATCCAAATCTTCCTCCCTGACCTCCTCACCCCATGCATTCAGCATCTGCCGCGTGGGTCGGCCAGTCTGGCGATGGAAAAAAAAAAACAGCTTTGAAAAATCATTCATTGGATGATTGGATTTAGGATGGCAAATCTGAGGATTTCTAGACATGTTTTTTTTTTTGATAAATTTGGGCCCAGTGATCCACTTCAAAGTGCCTGAGATTTGAGTCACTTCGTCTTGGAGTTGCGGTCTAGCCATATGTTTGAAGTGTCATCCGAAAAAAAAAAAACACTGGTGTTCACATGCCCAATAAATAGGCATATAGCCAACAGAAAAACTGGGATACTACGGGATATTGCCGCAACATCAAAGCACATAAGTAGGAGATACTACTGGTCTCGGCAGTATGTGTTTCATCAGGATCAGCGAGAAACTGCTTCACATCATTGGATTCCCGGCACCGAAAAGGTGTGAAAATTCCAAACGATACGATGGGACCACAGAACTGTTCCAAACCCAGACTGGTTGCTGGTTTCAAATATGGTTTGAAATGGTTTCATATAGTATACTACATAGTATATCACCATACTATCAAATATGGGTATATCACCATGGGTATGGCCCACTTTTGGGTCTCAAATTTCGAAATCTCAGATGGTCACGGTGATGTCAAAATCGTCCAGTGTGGATGGCCCTTCGCCTCATCCACATATCTCGTATCAGCAAACGTCTTATGACTCCAAACTTGTCCGCCACTTGAATGCCTAGGCTTACATTCGGACGCTGCCCTGATGTGTTGATGATGTATGAGATGGTGTAACTCTATGTGCATATATATATATATATGTATATGAATACGGTGTGTGTGTGTGTGTATGTATATATATATACATATGTTTTTGTGTACATATGTATATATGTATAAACGTGTCTGTATATACATGACACAACCAATAATCTTAATGGCGAAATGGACCCTTTGGCTACCCACTTCTTGGGATTTCACCACCCAGCTGGATCTTAGAGGATTGCCTGCTGGCATTTAAGAGGAGTTGTCCTAAAACCCAAACAATGGTGATATACTATGTAGTATACTATATGAAATATGTAAGATACTACATAGTAATATATATATATACACAGTAAGTTATATATGATAGGAACATCCCCCAATTTCCACAGTTTTTTCACTGCTCCCAAAGTGAGCAGCAAGATACAAATCCCATCAAGAGCTGCGGTTGATGCGGCTGTAGAGAACGGCTTGTGCCCCAAGAATCAACCAGCCAATTTTGGATTCTTCAACCCATCAAATCCCAGAGTCCCCAAGAATCAAACTCCAAAACAGATCAGATCAAATTCAAAAATCAAGATCAACTAGTAGATCCCATTAAAAATCCCATTAAAAATCCATTCGAACCCCATCAGAAAAAAAACACCGCCGTTGATTTTTCCAGGTCGCCAGTGCCCCGCAAACATCGCCAGGATCCGGGCGCCTGCGATCATCATCAGCTTGTGATTAATGTATGTATGATGAATGTAGATAGATAGATAGATATATATATATATGATGATATATGTGTTTATATGTATACACTCATAACTATATATAAGAATATATAACTATATATATATAACTCTATATATATATATAGATCGCCTCCAGCAGTCTCAAACCTGACGTGCTGGAAAGTCTTTCAGTTGTCGATGATTCTCCGAGCGAACTACAAACCTCTAGTTATAGGGGAGTTCTTCCCATTGCCAATTGAGCATCGTTCAAAAGCCCTCTGTCATTTCATTAATTATACTGGTTGGTTAATTAATAGAGATTCCCCTAATGGATTATTCTCATTGTAATTCCCAATATATATATATATTGGGGCAGTATAATCTGCGAACTAATCATCAACCAACAGGGGGTTTTGAACACTTCTCAATTGCTCATATCTTCAAGTAGACCGGGATTTTTTTGAATTACCCTCTGGAAGCCATGGTCCATAGAAATGGATGATTGATTTAGAAATAATTTACCGAACTTACCCTCTGGTAATTTAACATAGCTATGGAAAATCACCATGTTTAATGGGAAAATCCACTATAAATCGCCATTTTCAATAGCTATGTTAGTTTACCAGAGGGTAACGATGCTGATTTTCCAGTTTGCTCGCTTCAGCTCGGTAAAGAACGCCTGCCTTCCGTGATCTCCAGGAAGTAGTTCACCCGATCCACGTTGTAGTTACTACCTGGCCGCTTTTCGCATGGCAGGCAGGTGACTTCATGGTGACTTCATGGGATTCACACAATGGACTTCAATGGGTTTTTTCATGTGGGATCTGCCATGGAAACCTGACAGAAATGAGCATGCTATACCTACAAATTGCCATCTTGATTTCATGTAGGAAACGATGCTCATTTCCCACTTCATTTTGGATGAGCTGGCATTTTTGTTGCAAGGACAGACACTTTGAACGAGAGAGCTGCAGAATTTTGTCATATTCAAAATCAACGTCATCTGCATCAGGTAGCGAATGGTGATCCATAGCCCTAAAACCGACGGGGTCTTCTCGCCAACAACTCGCTGTCTGGCAAACCGCTCGGGATGTTGAACCATCAATCTTGGGAGTACCCTATTTTCAGACAAATCCAAGGCTTGTTCCCAAGAGGATCAACTCCGGCTACGGTTTCGTCAGTTTTCGTCTACAGTAGTGCCATAGTAAAAAAAAAAAACATATGGTGGTTTTGGTCATCCCACCATAAGCCTTTTTTTAGAACTCCTCATGTTTGGTGTATAGAAAAATCCTTGTAGTTTTTGATGACCATCCCAAAAACCGATCATTTAAAAAAAGTCGCCATGAATTGGCTCCACAACATAAGGAAAAACAACTCAGTGGTCCACCCATATTTGTCTTTTTCAGCTCCAGGTATTTGGTGATTGGACATTTTCCAAGAAAACAAACCTTCGCTAATCCTCGCAACATTGGCTGGTGATGGCTGGTGTCATCCATGTCATTGCTACAAGTCCTCTTTCACAAACAGTAGCTCAAGGGGCTGAACTTGTTGCCAATGTCATGGATCATCAGCACCAAGTAATCTCCAGTCCTCAAGGGAAAAAATGGTCAAATCCTTGGGTCATAACAAATGGGGATGCAACTTGTGCAACCAAAAAGCGCGGGAGCCTATGACTGAGACAGGATTTTAATGAAACTTGGGAATCAACTCGAACCATGGGATGGTCGACTACTTCTGCTACAACGAGTCCATCAGTGGCTGTGATCAATCTGTTTGTAGCAGGCTGGGAAGGTCTTAGCTGGGAAGTCCCAAGTTTCCATGATTTATCATCACTTTCCGAATTATTTTCTCATGGCACTGTGAGGAAAAGTCGCCCCATTTTGAGACAAACCCAAGTATTTTCTCGTTGGTCTTTATAAGTTTTATATATAGGTGTGTGTGTGTATTTGTCTTTATATGCAGTGTATATAGATAGATAGATAGATAGATAGATAGATAGATAGATAGATAGATAGATAGAGAGATAGATAGATAGATAGATAGAGAGATAGATAGATAGATAGATAGATAGATAGATAGATAGATAGATATACACACTGTGTACGTATATACTGTGTATATCTATCTATATATATATATACCATGATATCCCTACATATCCCTACTATCTCCCTATCATATCCCCATGTTTTTGATCATCCCAGCGGCTTTTCGGCTTGTTCCACTTCATCCTTCAAAAAGCCCAAAGTGGAAGCCACTCCTGGCACTTCATCGGCGTTCGATGGAGCCAAAGATACCACAGATGGATCGATAGAAGATTCATGACGGATGTAATAGCATGATGGCCGATATGTCTTACAGTTTGCTATGAAAAATGCTCCACTTCGTTCGATGATCGACCTATCGATAATGGGGATTCTCTATGGCTATCTTAAATTACCAGAGGGTAACCAGAATGATCTACCAGATATGATGATTCAATGATCATGATAGCGGTAATGATCATGATTTTCTGGCTCTTCAGTGGTGAAATTTCGCAACTGGCCAGTGGGAAGGCAGCGTTGGGCGTTTCGGCGCATCCCTGCAACACCAATCCCATCTTTCAGTTGTATCATATGTTGATTCATGTTGCTTCATGTTGGTCAGTATTCCCACCCAAAGCATCAGTGCTGACTTCCCCAGACGTAGGAAACGGGCCTGTGAGCTCCTGCCGACCTCAATCGAAAGTCGCAAGTGGCCTTTCTCGTCATCCCCAAATGGATGGGCAAGTAAATCATCATCCAATTAGAAGGGGATTAATCATCGTCCATCTATTTGGGGATGACTATCTAGATGATTGGTGGCTCATTTTGATAATGTGTTTTTTAAGCAATGAAAAAAACCAGCCATATAAATTCATGGTTTCAATCCCACCCATAAAAATGCTAATGTTTGGGATGGTTTGCTATTGCTTTACCAACATTAGATGATGTTCCCATATTAAAGAAAAAGAGTTTTAATGTCCATTTAGTTGGAGGATTTCCTACAAATGTATTTGTTTTTTAAAAAAATAATGTTTTGTGGGAAAATCCTCTCTAAATGCGTCATGTTCCATAGCAAACTGTCAAATTACTGGAGGGTAGTACCGGGTTGTTTCCAAGGCTTGCTGGACTCTAATCATTTTCGCCTCGGAGCCCGAAACTTCTTTTAACAGCAGTGCCGAGGGGCGGAAGGTGGGATAGTTGTGCAGATGGACAAATCGGATTTTGCCATACTTCACCTCAAGCGTGTCGATGTCGCAAGGATCATTGGAAGTATCTCATTCGAAATAGGGATTGACGGTTCTACTTTTCAGACTCCGGAAAAAAAAAAGATCTGAATGTTGACACATCCATGGTGTCGTATCAAGTCCTTGAATCCCCTGATCATGTCGGCCAGAGTTAATGCCCCCCAAGCTCACAGTTTCTTATTATCTGTCTGTTCCATGATTCATTGAAATACTGGTTAAGAACCGGATTCCCATTTCATAAATGATGCTACTCCCCAAAATATCAAGGGTATATACTATAGGCCCTATATCAGTCATTACCCAACAGGGGGTTTTCACACCTCACTCTCCGCTGCCCAGCTGCTGCATAGGCAGCCGAATCCTTGTGGTAGTGGTCCACGTACCCTCCGAAGTTCGGCACGACCGTCTTGGTCCCATCCTGACACCAAGGGAGCGCAAAAGAATCCATCCTTTTCGGTTGGGAAATACGTTCCAGGGCCATTTTGGCTGATGTACATCTTCATGTTGCTTGGGTTTATCATGTTTTATATAGATCATTGTAGATCTTCATTGTTCTGCTCTCTGCCACCTTCAAATCGATGTCCATGTTCCTATTCGGGTTGCTGGTTTTGCTGCCACGGCACCTTTCCATGGCATTTGCCCACCGCCGAGCGAATGTATGCGATGGCGCGTTGTGCGCAACTGGACCTGGAAACCACCCGTTGGTATGGGGATAATGTAGGGTAAACTAATGATGTGGAAAACCCATGGGTTTCCCGTTCAGAAAATGATACAAATGGTGGTTTTTCCACATCTATCTTAGTTTACCCTGAGGTATGTGATAGGCATACATATTTCTATATATATGTATAATGTATATTTATATGTGCATGTCATGTATGTGTATATATATATATAACTAGTATACCCAACAAGATGATGTTTGGGTGTGTCTGAAAATGGAGGTATCTAGATATTTGTAGAAAAACATACCCCAAAATGGCACATGTCAATATGGAAAATAATGATCAACCATGACATTTTGGGGTATCAAACCCAGAAAAGGTCGGGTGTCACACATCTTTGGGGCCGTATCCTCGGAATTCTATGACCTTTTTTGACAAAAGAACGGCCAAGTCTGCCCCCCTCGTGTTTTAAGTGTTTATCATCCCCAAGTGCTAGTTGTTTATTAAAGTGGGTGGATCCCACGATGATTTGTTAGCTCTTTTGCTATGACGCATCCCCCAAAGCTCAACCCAAACATCCAACGGGGGGCCTCACCTTGAAGAGTAATTCACCAAGACACTGCGGAGGTTCACTTTTTTTTGGCCGAATTCATCGATCAGGTTGGTGGTTTCGCAGTTTCAACCCTGTGCAACATGTTCTTTTGGCTGAACACCCCATTTTTAAGCTCACCTGAAACCAAAGATGAAAGCAGTTACCAAGGACGAAAGGAAAAAAAACTGGGCCGGTAGCTATCTCAAAATTTGGAACTTCATTCCATCTCCTGGTTTGCCATCATCCCATCAATATATTGGGGTGTTAAATTCGCCATATTCAAAGTCACATGTTCTGGCGCAGTTTTATTGCTGATTGTATCTATAAAACGAATCAAGGGATAACCATCCCATGAAAAACTTGGGCAACACCCAAGTTGTTGCATAAAACAAACAAAGGTTCTCCATTTTTTGGTTGGTTACACCATTTAATTGTACCATCCATCCATCCATCCATCCATCCATCCATCCATCCATCCATGCCAAGGGACACACCGCCATAGCCAGCCCAGGTGACCTCCTCATCCAGGAAGAAACCTGCAAGTTTTCCATGGACAAAACGATGATCAAGTGATATAACCCCTATGGAAAAATTATGATTTTCTATGGAAAAATTGTGATTGTCTATGGGAAAGTTGTGATTTTCTATGGAAAAATGGTGATTGTTGTCTATGGAAAAATTGTGATTTTCTATGGAAAAATTGTGATTTTCTATGGGAAAATGGTGATTGTTGTCTATGGGAAAATTGTGATTGTCTATGGAAAAATTGTGATTGTCTATGGAAAAATTGTGATTGTCTATGGAAAAATGGTGATGTTCCAGTAAAACCCCCATGAAAAATGGTGATGTTCATTGATGTTCCAGTTTGCAACCTGTTGGAGTGAGGGTATCCCCATTTTGCTGGCTTCGAAAGTAGGAATGAGAACAGAGTAATTGAGAGAATGAGCGCGAATATGCGCGAATCTTTATCTTTACCCTGCATGAATGGGCAGATGAGAGACAATTCAAAAAGGAGCGACTAGCTTGGCAGTGGGGTTATCATCCACATATACATAGCATAACCGGCGCCCAACGAGGAGACTTGTCCACCAGGCTTAATCCCAGGAATTGGGGGCTTATGGTTAAAGGCTTATTAACCACTTCCTACATGCTTGATCCACAATTGGATATGTTAATCAAGAAATGAGCAAGTTGGTATATTATGTCCATGACGTATTCTGGACAGAAGGGTTGAAATAACCCACCCCAAGATAGGGTGAAAGCCTTGCTCAATTCTCGAAAGGACAATCTTTTGGGATGCAGAAGCTTCGACAGTTCCAGAATTGGTTACCTATGTCACATTCCATGTGTGGCCAGCCACGCAAACAGCAGCGATATACCATACGAGTGGACAAATGAGCACAGTTTGAGTATATGGATGTGTATCAAATCTATTTTCCATATATAATATGAGTTTCCATGTTGAAATTAGTTACCAACACCAGTAGTTTCAATATTTAATCACCACTATCGCTTGGATGCTAACTTGGAGTCCTCCATGACTATCAACGCTCTTGAGCGTGGGTCGTCTCTAACACCGGCACATGGAGATCTAACCACCAATCCTCGCCCTGGATCGATCTGGAAGATTCAAGTCGAGCTTCAAGCATTTAAGTTGTTGGAATAGTCGTGGTTGCCCAAACCCGGCCATACCACCATTTTGATGTTCCTGAGTCGGGCCGGGGATAGGTTGGATAGGTTACCCACTCAATGATTGTCTAGAGTAAATGGGTTCCCACAGCAAATTACAGTCAATTGCAAATACAAACTAACTCTGAATGTTATGGAAAGGTGGAGACCTCATGTTTGCACGTTTGTAAATGATACAGCTTGTGTTTGTTTGATATTTCATTATTTTATATATCTAGTTCTTGTCTGCTTGTCATTTAGTTCTTTGTTGGGTCTTTGATGGGGCGGTATATGTAAACGGTTTCATAATATATTATATGCATGCATGAATGTTTACATATACATTATACGGAACACTAGTACAGTAATACTAATAGTCGTCGTCATCATCATCATCATCAAGATGATACTGATAACAATAACGATCATGATAATGATCATGATAATAATTATAATATGATCATAATGATGATCATGATCATGATCATCATCATCATCATCGTCATCATCATCATCATCACCATCACCACAATAATGAAATCTATGTGTACATTGTGTGTATATACATATATATATATATACAGTATATATCACTAAGCCTTAAGTGGGGTTACACATCCAGAAAACCATCGACCCCTCGCCAAAAGCGTCTTGTTTGGATCTTCAGATGCGCGCGTCTCCCAAATCCTAGGATGGACGATGGTCAATCTTTGGTCCACCAGAAAGGTTCATCTTTTGCTGGATATATCTGGTTATGGTTATTGTCCATTTATAGCAAACAACCAAGGCTTAGGGATCTAAGGTGACGGAGGTGAATGTTGGGTTTGTCCGTGGAAAATGTTGGATTTGCCGTCAACAATTGATATTGTACGTTAAGAATTGGAACTTATCATCATGTTTTATCTCGTCAAACATTTGAATTCACTTCGTACATCGAAATGCTGAAATGGATATTATCCATCAAACTGTTGAACTTATCCATGAACAATAGGATACAGTATCATCCATCAAACTGAAAAGCATCCATCGAAAATGTGACTTACCCACAAGAAACAAATGCGAGGGACGTGTCAGGTCTTGAATTTGGAGGGATGTGACATGTTTAAAATCTATGCAAGGCCAATGTAAAGGAATCTCCCTGAAGTATGGCACTGTCCCGCTGATGACGTCAGCCTCAGCGACTTCAAACGTCAGACGTTGGATTCAATTGACCAGCAAAATGGGGAAAATAAATGGCTGAAAATATATGATAACATCATCTCTACTTTCTACTATCATTGCCAATAATATCAATATTGCTACGTATACATACGTATACCCTTTTTTTCTATTGTCAATATTACTATCAATATATACTGATCATATAGTTATGCATAGTGTCCGCCTAGTATATACTCTTATATATGATCAGTATAACTATCAATAATATTGGTAATTACTGATCAATAGGCTACCAATATACTATTATTCATAATCGATAGTGGTAACCTAGTATATACTCTCATAGTGCCCGCGTCTCCAAACACAGAACAACGCCAGGTTTTTGGTGGTTTGAGAATGGCCCGCTTGGCACTATCTATTTTTTCCACCGACCTGTTTGAAAATCCCAAATGACTTGGAGGTTTCCACCTCTCAAATGGCAGAAAGGGCTTTTCCCACCACATGGGATAAGTTTCGTTTGTATCATTTTCTATCGATCTGCAAAACACCGGAAAGCTTGTCGGGATTCCACAGATACTCATTGGTTCCTGGAAAAGTCAAAACCTGACAAGACAAAAGACTAAACTTATATTTATAGCAAACAACTGGGACTGGCACACCTTTAAGCCAATTGGGATATCCTCCGGCTCTCAGTGCCCAGACGCCTGCGATATTCCTGGATCTGATTCTCGTGGGCATAGGCCGTGAGGTCTCCCGTGATGTGAACGCCTAACACTATGATGTGCGGATGCCCGACGTCTCGCAAGTGGGATTGAAAAAAACCATAGAAAACCCAGAATTACCCTCTGGTTATGACTACAAAGCCATGGAAAATCACCATTTTTAATAGGTAAACCATCTATTGCTATGGGCCATTTTCCATGGCTATGTTAAATAACCAGAGTCTCAGAGGGTATATAACTAGGGATATTCCAGATACAACATGATATGACTGGGGCTATAGTATCTATAGCCCATTTACTAAAACTTACCAACTTTGGGTCAGGACAGATCAGAAATTGGGTTGATGATTTGGCTTACTCTGGTAGAAATGGTTCGTAGACCTCTGCTGGATGAAAAGAGTTTGGATTTCATTTTCACATGGCATGGATGTAGGACACATAGTTGGTATTTGTGCACCATCATCATTTTCCCCGAACTTGTCCTGCACAATGTCGGTTGTTGAAGAACCCCCAGTTCCAGATGGTCGGCCAATCAGATGTTGGGTACCAAGAAAAAGGGTGTTGGGTTACCCCTGGGACCTGCCCAACTGAATCCTTTGAGGAGCTGGTGTCAATCCCAATGGCTTGGCAACCAGAAAATGTGTGGATTTTTTCTCCAGTTATCGTCCAGTTATAGTCCAGCTATAGCTGCTCTAGTTATGATCTCTCCAATCCACAGCGATGACAGAGAGCGGTTTTTTTGGTGGGAAAGTTGGATAAAAACGGAGTTGATTTCGGGGTGTACTGTCGGGTTGTACTGTATTCATGGTTCTTCGAATTTCCTCTGCTTTCTGGTGTGATTATCCCCACTAACCACCACCTAACCACCATTTCAAGCAATGTTGAACTGTTAAACTTTGACACCACCAAAAATTGGAGTTTTTACCATTTCAAGTGGTGTTTAACGGCACGGATTAAGTCAAAAAATGTTGAGATGACCATGTTGTTCCAATCAGGGTTGCTTGCACCACCCCAAGTAATAGAGGAAATGTATGTAACAATCTACTATGTGGGGTCATCATTGACAAGTCAACCCTATATGGAAATGTATGTATAATCATTGACCCCATGGCAAATTTACCAAAGTCAACCCTTGCATCAAGTCCCTTGTGTCAATCATTGACCTAAATCCAATCCCTGCCATCGGTGTCGAGGCAAAAAAAAATCTGGAGAACCCATGGGGAAAAGCGTTCCGAAGTGATGATCTCCATTCCATGGGTGGTTTTCCGGGTCACCTTTCAGGAAGTTATCCCCTTGTATCCTCTATCCGACTCCATCCCAATGGTTTGATATCCCCTACAACCGTTTTTTCTGGGTGATTTTTCCCAAGTTGTCCATCGTATCCAGAAGCTTGGTTGTTTGTCTATCATCATGGTCCCTATGATTTGATGGCCATAAAGGGTGGGTGGGGTAAAATCCCCATGGTCAGCCCCAACTTGGATATAGTTGGATACCCCTAAAATTTAAAAGCCCAGTAATATCCCACTCTATCATTCAGATATATCTGATATATCATATATCATCATATATCCCATTACTGCCATTACCCCATTCAAAAAGCCCTGAGAAGATGTGTCCAACGCCCCAGCCTATGGGTTTGGCCACTCTCTCTTCTTCGCCAATGACCCAGGTCAGTGACTCCACATTGTGCATGCTCTGGACCACGCCTTACCGGTGCCAAAACTGTGAAACCAAAAATTGTAGAGCGGCGGTGGCCAGGGGAAAAATGTGGCCTCCCAGCACTGATGGTCAAAAACAAAAATTATTTTACTTCCAGTGATCCCCACCGTGACAAAGTTTCTGGCTGCTCATCTAGAAGTATATATGGTATATATTTTCTGACATTCTATTCTGGCATTCTATCTGGCATTCTTTTCTGACATTCTATTCTGGCATTCTATCCTGCATCATTCTGGCATCTTTTCTGACATCCTATCTGGCATCCTTTTTGGCATCTATTTTGGCATTTTCTCTGGCATTCTTTCTGATAATCTATCTGGCGTCTATTCTGACATTCTTTCTGGCATCTATCCTGGCAGTGAAACTGACATTCTAGTCTGACATTCTATTTAGCATCTATTCCGCCATTCTGTTTAGAATCTTTTCAGGCATTCATTCTGGGATTCTATCTGGCATTCATTCTATCTGGCATTCTCTCTGGCAATCTCTCTGGCATGTGTTCGGGTCGGCACCGGGTCCAGGGCCACTCCAGGGTCCGGCGCTCAGGCACAGCCCACAGCATCCGGAGCTGCCAGAAGGCGAGGAAGGAGGAGAGGAAGCAGGAGAGGATGAGGAGGAGGAGGAGGAGGCGGACGGCGAGGAGAAGGAGTTGTAGTGGCACCTTTGTTTAAATCTAGCGACCCTCACCTGGCAGGTTGGAAAAAAAATATGCTTTCTCCAAGTGATCCGCACCAACTGACATTCTATCTGACATATTCTAACATTTTATCTGGCATTCTTTCTGACATTCTATTTGGCATTCTATCTCGCATCTATTCTCATTCTCTCTGGCATGTGTTCGGGCCCAGGTGTGCTCCACTGCATCCGGCGCAAAAAAGGAGACGAGGAGAAGAAAAAGAAGGAGGAAGAGTTGCACCTTTGTTAAAATCTAGAGACCCTCACCTGACAGGTGGGGGAAAAAGTCGGTTTCATGAAAATGGTCTTGTGAACTGAACCGAGGGTACTAAAGATGAGCATCCTTGGTGAAAAACTTGGCGCTGACCCAAAACTGTTTGGACAAAGAGAAGCGAGGAATGACACCAATGACACTCCTGTTCCGGAATGAGGTTTCAGTGGGCAGAGGGATTTCCACCTTGCTTCCTTGTTGAACATCAATGGGCCTATTTACAGCACAGAGTGGGGTTGTGCGATCCCTTGGGGGAATCAACTCATACAAATAAGGAGGCAATTGGTGTCGGCTGAAATGGCCATTTCAGAATCTCACTTCGCAAAACTAACACGATACCCTCTGGTAATTAAACATGTTAGTAGAATATCCCCAAATTATAGATGAAATCCCATTGAACCACCCATTTATAGATGATTTTTCTCAGATGTTCCCGTAACTTTTCCATGACATTCCCACTAAAACCAGCATATCAAAGATGCTTTCCAGTTGCTACGTCCTTTTCTCGCCCAGATCTTGTCCCCTTTCGCCCAAGGAGCGCCAATTCTCCTTGATGGCACAGTCCATATCGCTCTGACGGGCATGAGGCGATGTCAAGATACCTGGTTTCCTCCTATATATTTCCTGAGGGTTCTTATATATATATATGAGTATACATAAGTAAATATATATATATATCACATAGATATAGATTTAAATATATATATACTGTAGATATTGATATAGATCTAGATCTAGATATAGGTATACATATATGAAACGTAGATATATTGTATGTATATATATATAATATAGATATATGATATATAGATATATGATATGTAGATATATGAGATATAGATATTGATTTAATATATATATATGTAGAGAGAGAGATTGATATAGATATAGATATAGGTATAGATATAGATATGCTATATAGATATAGATAAAGATATAAAGATATCTATAGATATATAGACATAGATATCTATATATCGTGTATATATATATGATATATAGATACAGATAAACATCTATAGATATTAATATTGATATAGATGTGGATATTGATATTAACATAGATATAGATAGATATAGATAGATATAGATAGATATAGATAGATATAGATAGATATAGATAGATATAGATAGATATAGATAGATATAGATAGATATAGATAGATATAGATAGATATAGA
>Ga0126342_10004626_pt1 | contig 23617 bp, 17 predicted proteins | sample Cyp1metagenome_FD_92528 | JGI IMG/M metagenome (GOLD analysis project Ga0126342, IMG submission 92528) | Coral microbial communities from Lord Howe Island, Old Settlement Bay, Australia - Cyphastrea 1 metagenome | ecosystem: Host-associated > Invertebrates > Cnidaria > Coral ...
AACCGAACATTCATATCGTGCTGCATTCGCCAAGACTCGCAGGCACGCTGGTTCGAGGACGAAATGGAGCGAAGCCTTGTGGTGTGAACCTAGGTAGGTTTTCCTCCGTCACCAGTTTCATAATATATATATATATATATGAATCGATTATTGTCAAATACAATATATAATAGTATATATATGAATCGATTATTGTCAAGTACAATATATAATAATATATATATATTATATATATATATCCCACTAAGTTCCCATTAAATCCCCCTGTTCCAATCTCAAATCCACACCTTGCTGGTGCCCTCCGTGGCTCCATAGCTGGTCTGGTCGCCTTCCACCAGGGACCTGGGACATGGTGTCATGGGCAAAGTAAGGGGAAGTTATGGGATGATACCAGCCATGTCCCATTAGTTATCATTAGTTCATGATAGTAGAGGGATTATGATAACTATGATAACTATGTCCAAAAAAAGTTTACCAGAGGGATTATATTATTGGTGTTATTACCCTCTTGTAAACCAACATAACCATGGAAAATAACCATGTTTAATATATATATATATATATATGTAGCCATTGAATGTATATACCATCTGGATATATACCATCTGGTTATGACTAACATAGCCATAGAAAGATCCACCCATTTTTAATAGATAAACCATCTATTTCTATGGGCAATCTATACCATGGCTATGTTAAATCAGGGGGTATATCATTATTGTTATTACTATTGTTAATATTGTTGTTACTATTATTATATACTATAATTACATATTGAATCATATATTGAGACATATTATATGGGGTTCCCCAAGAAGCAAGTTGCCATGGCCCATCACGGCCCATCACGGCCCATCATGGCCCACGGGGTGAAATCTTGCTGAAATCTGCACAGAAACTTGGATGGAGCTTCTTCAGCCATGGGAACCTCGGCTGTGCCAATGGCCCTGGCACGTGGCCCCTTTAAGGGATCAAGTACCGATATTCAGAATCCATAGATATTCAGTTGGCAGTCAGATTTGGCTCCAAATCTGCTTCTTGGGACGACTTGGAGGACTGAGTTGTGGACGCTGATAAGAAACAGAAACGAAAAGGTTTCGGTGACCCTCGAGGGTGACTCGAAGTCTTGCTTGCAGAGCTTGAGCCAAATTGATGGCTGAGTGAAGACGCATCAGTCCACACTATCTTCAGAACCCAAGACTTGTCATCACTTCTCGACTCCAAGACCTACCGCAATTAGTGGCTTTCACTGCAAGATAATGTCCATGCCATGAAATAGATGTGCGACTGCAATTAACATTTGTTCCCTCAGCCTTAAAGCCTTGACCCACCGATTTACGGCCACCATGATGCTCTAGGCTTCCGAGCCCAGCTTCGAAGATGTTGCCTGTGAACCCAGAATTAGATGGGCTGCTGTACCGTAGCCGCGGGATCCCAAAAGTATCCAAGAGATTCCAAAGGATTCTAGTGGCAGTATCCAAAAGCAACCAACAGCATCCGAAAGTATCCAAAAGTGTCCTGCCAGCTCAACCTCCCTTCCATGACACCTCTTTTCCATCAAAAGTTCAGACCAAGCAGCATCAAATCCAATGAAGTGGTCGAACATGATGGCAACCTGCAATAGTTCTACAGCTCAAGATGGCTGTATCATGGGGAAACAATCGTTCCTAATCGTTCCTGACTCATGTGTGTGGGCGTGTATATATATATATATATTTATTATTATTATTGTTATTATTATTATTATCATTTATTATCAAACGAGGGGAGGATAGATCAACCAGATGAACAAAATGGATATCTTCATTGACATAGAAGGCTGCAGTAGTCTCCAAGTTGCTGGATCCCGATTTTTGGAACTTGGGGCATAGGACCGTAGGATCTTCGGGATGTTCAATGGTTGAAAAGGCCAGCCTTCAAGAAATTCCTCGAATTTCCCCAAGATTTCCTAGATTCTTCCAATGTCGGTCACCAACAAAACAGGGGGGTTCCCTCCAGTAAACAAAGATGGCAATGGAAAATTTGCCATTTATAGATGATTGTCCCATTAAAACCTCCCTCCATTTGTACATCATTTCCCAGCTAGCCATTTTTGATTACTGGAGGTGGTTACCCTAGGGTAAACATACAACAAGAACATCCAACAAAATGATCAAAATGTGGAAAACACTGGTTTCCCTAGGACAATCTAAATGTCTGGTAAGTTTTCCACATCTATGTTGATATCCATCAATTCTCTATAAGATCTACTGGTTATTCATTGATTATCCATTAATTATACACGAATACTCCATCAATAAATATATTTATTGATGGAGTATTCGTGTATAATTAATGGATAATCAATGGATAATCAATGGATAATGATGGATTATGATGGATTATGTCACATCTATGTTGGGTTTACAGGAGGCTACCATGATCCTGGAGAACCGCACATCTCCAGCAACTGCGAAGCTTGCAGATCCCGTTCGCAGGCGTCCAGGACAGCCTGAGATCACGACTGCGGAATGGTTTCACCATGTTTTCGCCATGGTAAACCCATGGTTTTGCCATGGTAAACCCATGGTAAACCCATGGTAAACACATGGTTTCACCATGGCAATGGTAAGTAAACCCATGGTAAATCCATTCATAAACCTTCAATTTTGGGACGTCCCCGATGTTAATGGGACCCGAGTCTTTGGGCCATGGCGGCCATGACATTGACTGGGGATCCTGTATAATCCCATCCCCCTAATATTAAACACCTCCGTTTGATGGTCCAAAATATGTGTAAATCATTGTAAATCCCCTACTAACTCATGGTTTCTGGGGTGTTGACATCAGGCGGATGGGATTATAAACTATATACATAAGATGCATTAAGATGCTGTTTAAAACAGCCAAGGGACTGAATAGGAGATGATGTTGGGGTGTAGTTCCTGCCTTTGCATCTCCTCCAGAACCTTTAGAGCCGTTGCCAATTGGTAGCTGCTGCAACAGGCATCAAGCACTGCCTAGGCACGGCTGGGCTGGGCCGGTGACCAGGCACTGTTCATCACGAAACGGGCCAGCTGGAAATTCTTTCATATTGAGGTTTCAAAAAATGGTGGTGCCCCCCAAATCATGCAAATTGTAGGATTTTGCATTGAAATCCGTTTTGGGGATCCACCACTTTAAGAAACCACCATATGTCGTCTAATATCGGTTCAAGCCAATCTATGAATCTATGAAAGTCTCCACAGCATCCTGCGAAATCCCCTCGTTTTCCGTGCCAAGGATCTGTGTAGGACACCACATCCATCTCAAAACCTGAGCAGGTTAATCAACATTAGCATGTCATGCCATGTATCAATCTTACCATTTATGACAATTTGATATGTCAAATGTACGGATACGGTTGGATGATACTGCTGCGGTTGAATACTATTGGATTATAAACAACTGGATAGCAAATGATAGATACATGTCTTCCAACTGTGAAATGAATCATGCATCAAGATGGTCAGCGCACTGGTGAATTCTTCTGGAATGAGCTTCACTGCAGTTTCACACACCACACATTTAGATACATTTAGTGATATTTAGTGGATGATGACCACCATTTTGATTGGGAACATAAAATTCTCAATGCTGTCTGGAAATTCGGTACAACATGGTACACCCCCCACATGGCAAGTTTCGATCAAGGTTACCCTCTGGTTATTTAACAGTTCGCCATGGAAAATCCCCATAAATGTTTCGGTTTCGTTCGCTGGGAAAATGGATGGTTTGGGGATGTTTGGGGATACCCCATAATGATCATTCCATGCCTGAGATTCCAGACCACCAGTCAACATCAGTTCATCACTAGTTGACACTTTAATGAGGATCATATACATAATTAGATATACATACATAATCATATATTATATATACAGTATACATATATTTTTATACTATAGCTATACATAATTATAGATTATATATATATTATATACATATGTGTATACAATCCTTTGGAATGGGGAGCCATTGTGAATCCTGTACGCCTGCTTTTTCTCAATGGCTGCAGCATGTCGTGTCTCCACTTGGACATACCTTCACATTCACCTGCTGCTTCTTGCTGGGCAAGTAGAAGGGAGCCAGCACGCCATTTCCAGCTCGCGTCCAAACCATTTTGTGAGGTTTATAAACCTCCATCGACCCATTCAGGGGAGTGTACTTCTTCCCAGTCAAATCCATGAAGGACCAGTCGCGGATACAAACTGTGTTGCCAGATGGATAGCTACCACCAAAACCTTCAGTTTCGACGATAGCCAGCTTGTGAAATGTGATAAAACCCCGACGTTCATCGAAAAGTGAGCCAAGTGAGCTACATCCAAAGTCTTGGTTTCAAGAAGATTCTCCTACTTACTTTGCTGGTTGGTGGTATACCTACCCCTCTGAAAAATATTTATTAGTCAATGGGAAGGATTATCCCATATATTATGGAAAATAAAAAATGTTCCAAACCACCAACCAGTTTGCGTTTGCAACCCACAACACTTCTCCAAAAAGACCTGACGCGATCTGCACGGATGCAGAATCTCAACCACAAATCGCTGCAAAAACATATGCAGCTTCGATTGGCCAAGGTGTCAATTTCTAACAAGGCACTGGTGTAGAAAACAAACATCGAGGTGTCAATCATCACATCGTCACTTCCCGGCTGCTGAATGGGTTTCAGTGGACTGGCAGCCTCACAACTGATGTTCTCAAAGACCACACTCTTCAATCCTCAGGAAAATTCTCAGAGTCTAAGCTATCCCTCAGAAAAAAGTTGGACACTGGAGGCGGCTAATAACCCAATGTTCAAAAATGGTTGAAAATGATGAATAATCACTAGGAGTACAGTACCATGGTCATAAGCCAACAGTCTCTAGGATGTAGGCCACTGAAACCAAAGCAAAGATGCTTGACTAATGTTCATCCAGGATCAAGAATCTCCACAAGATTTGCTGTACCATGTCTTGGTTGCAGTTCCAATTGTGAAGCCTCCCCCTTTGCTGGTCGGTCCAAGTGGCCGTAGGTGGCAACACAGTTGCCATACCAATTGGGGCGCATGATCCCAGGATTTACAGCCGCACAATCCTTGAAGACGATGTCCTGCTGAGGTTTTAAAGCGCGGATGCAAGTTCCAAGTTGATTCACGTGATAGTAATAGCAGTTCAAGTTCCATTGAGGATCCTATATCCATAATATCATAATAATTCATACTATCTCAAATTTTGTACTCTAGACTCTGGAGCAAAGCATTCATGCTGCTTCATTTTCAGAATTGTCGATATCCAAAGTGGTGTCCATCTCTGCTACTGTCCCAGTTTCTCCTCCATTTGTCCTAGATGATACATTCACGGAATACAGTGTTTCGATGAGCATTACATCAATTGCTGGGTGGATTCACGCCATTCTGAACAGTAAGTATGTCCCAAAAAAAGTACACATCATTCAAGAAACCAACGCGTCTCGATGGGCGAAACGTTGGACGTTTATCCTTTGGGTCTGCGTCCGCACCCCAGAGCGCATAGGTGTCGTCTCCCGTGTTTTCGATCAGCACCTTGTTGAAGCAAGCTGCACCCATTCACCCTGGGTTTACTAAGAATGGATAAGGGTAAATGTGGCGTTTGTACACTGCATATCTACATATATTTTCCCGAAATAAGAAGATAAGGAAATCCATTGGTATTGAACTGTACATGTCCTAAAATTGGTAATTTTTAATAGCGACAATCCTGCCAATGAAATCCCAAACTGGAGCTGTCTACACCTCCCATGATCCACTGGCATGAAAGTACAGAGCCGAGGTGATACCTACAATTCTACTGTCTTGGGATAAGAAATACAACATACATAATATCATAGGTTCATATAGCATGATATGTACAGTGACTGTACTAACATAGTATATTTAGTATAATATTATATAACACTTATAGATTACATTACATTACTGTACTGTACTGTACGTTAATTATATGATATTAATTGATATTATGTTTATCCTCGCTGTACGGTCATATTTCATAACATCCGCTTGCGCAACCGGGCACTTTGCTCACCGTTGCATGCGAGACCTTTCCATGGAGGTTAATGCCATCGGCTTGGGAGCTACGCATCACCAGATTGGACACATGGATCTCTGAGGATCCTGGGAGTTTCCGTTTCCGAAACGTTCGGAAACCTGGGAAACTTGGCATGGCTATGCATGGCTTAGATTCTTGGATGATTAACTTTTTCAATTTATTTTTGTCATGCTTTCTTCTCCAAAAAAATCCAGCATGGGTTTATATAGAGATTTGGGGGTCAAAAAGTCTACACTGGAGCTACGTCTTGGAACTCGGGGGCGATCAAGATTTCAGGTTGCAACTGACCATTTGGGATGTCTGAGACTGGCTGAAGCTGATCCATAAACAACGGTGAAACATGGTGAAACAGCAATTCACGTGTGGCAACATTAAGGGTTGCTTACTATGGGATACTATTGGGTTGTTTGACACTTTGACACATTAAAGTTATCAGACAGCATTGTACAATTGGATCCACAGTATAACAAATGGTAGCTGCTTCACTGAACCTTTGATGTCACTCAACCGGCGCCGTCCTTGCGCTCCGCGGGAATCAGGAACCCATACAGCAAGTTGTGTGGATCGCACGCCATTGGGTTTGCAGAAGCAGCACTCTTCCATCCAATGATCTGTCCGACAATCATAATTTCCAGGAATTGGCGCACCTACCTGGAGTCCAGATCGTTTCACAACGAGGCAACCAAAATGGGTTAAGGCGGATGTATATGGATGTATCCCTTATGTTCATGGATTTGCACAAAACATGGGGAAAAATGTTAAAAACTTGCCAACATATCGAGAATGCCCCCAAAAAAAGAATGGTCAATCAATACTTGCATTGCACATGGGTAATCATCACCCACGCCCGACCTTCACCGAATCTTCGGCAAAGAAGAAATCGTTGATGCGAATCCGATCGAGAGTCACGTTCTTGATGCCTTGTCCATCCTTAAGTTTGATTGTTGCCCGCCACGTAATACCGTCATGTAGTGAGACAACGCTAATCCCAATTTAATGCCTGTGCCCCGCCATCCCCAGCAATGCAGAAGCTATATATCCATTTCATTACAATCACCTGCCTAAAATGTAAAAGAACTAATTTCACAATATAGGAAACCACATCAGGCCACACACGATTCTCAATAATTATACAAGTTTCTGTGATATCAGTATCCAACACAAAAGATGCTTCTTCAACTGGAAGTCTGGAATGTGCAATTCATTGTCATTGTCTTTCAGCAGGAGCAAAATAATGGAAGATTTCCAATGGACATTCATGATTTTTGCTAGCTTCTGGATTGGGTTGCCAATGTGGTGTTCCAAACACAGTTTAAAAGATGATTTCGGCATTCGGCTTCTGGCAACCATTAATAATTTTGCTAGCTTCTGACAACAACCCAACAAATTGCAGTCCTACATGGAAGACTGTCGATTTCGGTAAACGTCCTGTCCTACCATGTCCTACCCCTAGCAATATATATATATAACATGATGATACATGGTTATACATGTATACATGCATTACAGTACTTTACAATTAGAATGACATCTACATCACATTGCATCACAGTCAGGGTCAGAGTACATTTAAAAAAAAACACATAGACATGTTTGGTGTGGTGGGTGGACTTTTTTGGACTCATGTGGACTCCTTCCCAGCTCGAAGCAGGTTTCTGATCCTCCATTGTTCACACTGGAGACGCTGCAGTCGTTTTCAGCACAGCCCTTTGTTTCAAAGGCCCCACCACCACAGAGAGCCCCATTGTCAGAGGGCCGGATGGTGTCAATACCTGCGTGTCATTGGGGCACCAGTAACTCATAGCCTGAACATCATAAATGCTCATCAGGAGCTCATGAACACAAATTTGGTATAATATGGTCACTTTTTTCATATTTCTTATAGAAGCATACCAAATGCAATCGCTAAAACAAATAGCTGGGTTTCACCCCCAAAACACATGAATCAACCATCCAACCATCGAGGTGGCCACCAACAGCCAATTTAAGCACCCACCTTGGTAACTGATGTCTCGCATGCGTACGTTGCTGCTCAAAACAAAGCCCACTCGAGTGGTGACCATGTCCTGCTCCAGTCCAGGGGTGCTGAGTGCTGAGCTGATGAATAAAACTGTACCAACCTTGATAGGGAACCCCAAAATGATCAAAATGAATGGATTCAACATAAACCGATTGGCTTTCGTGGTATTTAAGATTGGGAAATATGATTACAATGGAACGAGAAACCATACTCTATGACATTGAAACGCTCTGACGTCGTCATGCCAAGGAATCGTTCAACTGGCTGAATGAACACATTCACTTGAAACATGAAACGTCATGAAGTACACTACTTGCACAACACGTTGATAGAACATGATAGAAGCTGAACCAGTCCTGTTAACCCGCGATAAATAAACCGTAGATGATTGACAACAGCTCCGGTGTGTAGCAGTGAATCAAATGGAAAAGTGGTTCTGATTTTTATCATGTCATTGTCTCATAAAATTGAAAACTGTACATTTATGACACTGCCGAACTTAAAAACATCTCTATCTGTACCATCCAGGAAACTCACATAGATATGGAAAATGATATGGAAAATGATATGGAAAATGACCATTTATGGATGATTTACCCATTAAAAATGGTGATTTACCATTAAACAAATGGTGATTCTCCATAGCGTTTCGCTGCAGCGGATCTCCTTTGCATGGCAGTAGACCATCTTGTAGTCTGTCACCTCAGCGCACTGCAAAGTAGAGAATAAGTGGCTGTATATTATATATTATTACATTATACACATATTATATTATGTATATGTTATATGTATATTATATAATATGTATATGGTGTATTATTCATATTATAATATATATATATATTAATATACATACATATATATATATAAACAATTCTATATAATATATATATATATATATCAGGCTTTATAGTGTATATATATATATATATATCATATCAACATATATATATATATATACATATATAGTATAATATATAGAGTATAATCATATCCTTTTCATCTCTCCTCTCTCACCCGGTCGCGCATCAAAGAGCTCGTTGTCAACAATGCGCGTTGCGAGCAAGCGGGATCGGGTACAGGTTGGGTTAGAGATACGTACATACTCCCCTTAATTTCGAAATTCTGCCTCGTTAATTCGGGGGTGACATCGTGACGTCGAGTTAAATCGTACAGAGAATATATATATATACATATGTTGGATGAAAGCCACAACACAGTTTGCTTGCTAGCTTCAAGCTCTGTACCATCTCGGCTTCAACAAAAAAATAATCTGTGAATAGCTGTGCTACTTTGGCTCATTGGAAGTTACTGTACTTCTCCTACAGCAACTGGAGTTCCACATTGGCACCAGCTTGCTTGCTTGGTGTGAGTCAGATAGAACAAACACCACTTTTTTTTCTGGAAAGAAACTTTAGAGAGGACTGGCAAGCCAATAATTTTGAATACGAGGCTGAATACAAGCGGTAGTTGACGTCCTTCATCCTCCCAAATATATCCAATTATCCCAATATCTACTCCTGGAGTCGAAGCTTGGGCCAAGATACGTCACCCTATGGATCCAAACCCATCCCAAGAAGGTCTAGCCTACTTGTATTTCAAATATCACATATATATATATATATACATATATACATATAATCATGCATATAATCAAATATTATATATTAATATAATATATATATATATATATATATTAATATAATAAAAGATAATGTAATATAATATAATATGATATAATATAATATGATATAATATAATATAATATATTATATTATATTAATATAGATGTATATGATATATATATATATATATGTATATATGTATATTAAATTATATATATATTATATGTATATACTATATATATTATATATTATATATATATATATTCAGATACCACAAGTGATATCCCAAATACTCCCCAGGCTGTTCACTCCATACAACGGCACATCTGCACCATCCAAGAATCTCCCCTGGTGGCTAGAAAGAGGGTCTGTTTGGTCCAGTCAGGCGTCTTCTTTGGCTCCGACATGTCGTTGGGGTTGGCTGCGCCGAGGATCGTGACTTCTGAGGGGACCAGGAGCTGCTCGTGGATCTCAAAGATGCCAGCAGGGAAGCGGAACACCTTTCGAACACTGAAAACCTAACTGGCTTCAGCGCGTCATGAATTCCCAGACTTCCACATCCCCAGAAACCAACATCCCTCCATTCCATCCCATTCCGGCCTTTCTCCCATCCAGCTTTTTACATCTGATGGTGGCCCAGTGCCCTATGCGATCCTGGATCTGCAGCTTGCGACAGCTCCCCTGGCGGATGAGGCCCCTCCAGCTGTCGTAAGCGAAGACCGGGCAGGACGGGCAAGGCGCATAGGGAGTGGTGTCGTTGTGGGCATCTCCTTGGCAATCTTGATGGTTGCAGAATAGCCTTGAACATACTTTGGTATACAAGCGGATGTACTTGGATCTTGGCAAAAATCATGTGACAGTTCTACATGTTCTACGATTATGGTTATTTCATGTCTTTTCAGGCCAGATGGGTGAGGAGTAGTGATTGGATGCGTCTACGTAAAGACTCCCAAAAGAATCTAAAAGATATATCTAACCACTGGCTCAACCCACCAACACTTCATTCCTATGGTATGGTGCCTTCTTGACTATCTTGACTCATACCTGGAGAGAAGATCTTATCTAGCACATAATTGTCAGAATCAAACGAACAAAACCCTGTATGTATGACCAACTTCTGAAAATGGAAAACTAACTGTTTGTCGATAACTTAATTACAGGTATTCATATCACATATGTTTAAATTGAGTCTTTCCAGATGTCCAGCTCAAGAACGTTTGTGTTAGGGGAAGTCGTGACAAAAATATTTGTAGTGGTTCCTACGACATATTGTCCGACGAAGTGCTCAACGCCAGCTGAGCGCTATCTTCAGGAGCGTCAACATGGGCAGCAGTTGCTGTAGCACAGCACAGTATCAAGGAGACAAAGCGCACCATGGACCGGTCAGCATATTGGCAGATAACTCGTACCACAGTGAATTTGAAACATGTTCAAAGGGCTACCTGTAGTGATTGCTGTGGGAAGTGATACAGTAGACATCAGGCTTAGTACAAACAGCGAATGACTTCGAGAAATGGCGGATCAGTGCTGGCGTGACAGTTTTTGCATATCTTTGCCGTGCAGTGGCTTGGTACTTTGGCTCAGCCTAGCCGAAACGAAGTATTCAAAAGCCCCATTGGGCCAAAGCATACACCCTTGGATGGGCCCCTGGCAGTAAAACCCCACACCAGGGAGTATTGCTGGTGTGAAATGAATGCCCCCATGACTGCCCCACTGTGCTGAGACATTGGGTTTCCTGAAACATGTTGAGATTGGTATTGGTTTAGGCTTCACCATAGTGTTGATCGAAATTGGTGAACCATTTGGGAACGGGTCAACAGAGTGGGTATCTCCAAAATGGGATGATGTAAAGCAAAACCCATCCAACAATCAACCAAAATCTCAAAATCAGACAGTAAAAAGGACTCTATTCTACAAACATCTATAAACTATAACAAAACTCGAAATTCAAAACCAACAAAATCACCAGGAAATCTCAAAAAAACGCCAGATTTTTGGTTCCCATAGGAATCAAGGCACCGAGGTTGGCCGTCAACAGCGCCAAGCTTGGTCGCCACTGGACACTGCTGGCCATGGCACCGAGGGCATGGCCTCAGTTGATCTTTTTGGACCAGAGGCTGATAGTGGTTTCATGGGATTTTACTGTGAAAAAGTGTGATGTTCATGGGATTTTACTGTGAAACATGGTGGTTGAATGGGATTTCATCGGATTTTACCACCAACAATGGTGGTTTAATGTTGATTTCATAGGCATTTATGAATTTTATGGTGGTCAATTGGGATTGAAGCAATAAGAACATGGAATTATACCCTCCAGTATACTAACATAGCTATGGTATAGATGGCCCATTTTGTTTGATGATGTAACCTGTTGAAAATGGTGAGTTTCCATGTTATGTCAAATTATCGTTGTTTATAGTTTGTGTTTGTGCTTTGGTTGTTTAATGCTGCCAATCCGCCATTTGGACCTCCGAATTCACTTCGACTTCTATAGAAGTACCATTTGTGGTATTTTACAGCTTTATATATACAGTAATCATCAGATATCATCAGTAATATTATAGTAGTAGTATGTAGTAGTACCAATACCAATACCCTTGATTCAACAACTGATATGATTCAGCCTTTCATCTTTTTGGGGATTGGCACTGTTTCCATTGGATGTGTCGGGCGAATGCCATGGTTTAATAGTTTAATCCGTCATTTTCCCAGTTCAAATTGCCATCAAATTGGGGGGTTAATTATTCGGTTAATTCATCCATTTTCAGACACCCAATTTCCAGTATCAATTGTCTAAATCACACTTCATCGCATGGTTCGTGAAATTTGAAGCTGATCTCCCCATTAAAAAAACCGGTCCTTGATTTATCATGACCCCGACTTATCGTGATGTGTCCCATTGATTCCCATCAACGTTCCAAGGCGTTCCAAGGTGCCACAGAAAACGACATTCGGCTGCACTTGGAGCTCCTTTTGCAGCTGGAAAAGCTCCAGCACCTCCTTCCAGCGCCTCGCTCGGTCTAAGGCACCTGGGGCCGCGATTGGAACTCAATTTACAACGCCCACCCACTTCAGTTTCCGAGGTTTCCGAGGGTATGACATGGTGGATACATGGTGGAATCCCACTTCTAGACTTTAGATGAGCAGGTGAATTGACCTGACCTCGTTATCCTCTTTGTAGAATATATAGATACCCCGGCATGTGTTTGCAATCCATTTCCACCCAAGATGGTTCTTTTCGGTCCACAGCATTTCATTCTTGAAGTGCGTCGGCACCCATTCACTTGCGTCATGCAGCATCTTGTTGGCCTTCTAGCAAAGGAGGAATCAAGTCTAAAGCTTCAAGGGGGAGGAAAGAAAGCATCCGCAGTAGAATGGTTGGTTCCGGAGAATTGGACCGCATTGTATCATGTTGTAGCTCAGGTGCGAGTACTTTGCTAAAGACAGCACGAGCTGGCGGGCTAGAAGCGATACTTGGCAAGCTGGCAGGTTTGGAATGGATCCCGAAAGCGAACACCTTCAGGAGTACAGGTCCATAGCCATGATCTGATTATGTAGACATAACATGATATCGTTACAGCTCTGATGGTAACCAGCAGGCCATCAGCCCGGCCAACACGATTCCTCCGGACCTCTCAGACTTTCCGGATGATCTGCTTGGTGGCCGGGATCACGGCAAGGGCGGGCAGGGATCCCGCCAACAGCAAGCCGAAGGCATAGCCCTGGCGTTGAGGGTTGAATCCACTAGAGTCACTGGATCGCCAGACCGAATGGACCGAAACAGGTAAATGAAAACAGTCCTGGACGTCACTCCGACCCAGGCCTTGTACTGGAACTGAGGTGCATGGAGAGATGTGGAATCTGGACCTGGTGAGTTGAATGGTTGGAGGACCATGTTGCTGACAAGCTTTGGGAAATGATTGGAACGGCATGCTTGGATTGTTGCTCAAAATATGTCAGAAACGTGGACATACAAACCAAACAAAAAAAAACGATTTGTGGATGGTTGATGTCAACATATCCCATCTATTTCGAAGATATCTTTGGATCGCCATCTTCAACCCCCATCCACCCATCCTTCCCATCCTCCACATGGCTCGGGAAGCGCCTGGGAATAGCCACAGAACACCTCCGGCGACTAAGGGTCCCAAGCAGCTACCAATGAACCCTGCGATGCCCCACAGCCCGAATGATTGAGCGCGGTCCTGCGCATGATGCAAAACCCAACGGGAAATTTCTGGGAGAAAGATATGAACAAATAAAGAGAAAAACATGTGAATATCATGGGAATATAGTTGATATATAATCTGAATATCATGGGAATACAATGGGAACATAACCTATACCAATCATGGATAATGACAAGATAGGATTAAAAAATATTAAAAAGATGTCCAAGGATGACAAACAGTGGTTCTTGGATGTTCCTGATTAACATTCACCCAAAAAATCAAACCAAAGAAATTCTTCCGGGGGTCAGCCTTGCTATAGGTTGGCTTTAAAAAAAACCTCGATGATGTGTCTGGTCCCATGAGGATGATGATCCCTTCCACAGGATATACAGGCTACAGATCTACTGAAGGTCTCTGATTCCTATTGATTCCTATTGATTCCTGATGCCTTCATGGAAAATCATCGCTTTTTCACAAGGTAGATCATCGAACTAAATTGGCTATCTATACCTTAGCTACGTCACAAATTACCAGAGGGATCCAGAGGGTAGCTCCTGATAGCATCAAACCCAGGATGCTTCACAACCCTGCCCTGCTCCTTGTTGGAGGGCAAGCACTTGAGAGCCAAGGCATAATCGACACCTGGGCAGCAGAGGTTTCTGCAATGCAAGCACTGGCCACAGCTGCCTCCACGACAACAGCATCAAACAAACACAAAGGAGTTAAAACAGGCTTAAAATGGTTCATATACCAAGGGTATATGTGTAAAATATGTATATATATATATATATACAACAGGCTTAAACCAAACTTGTTTGAACCTTCCAAAACATCCAGTTCCTTGTGACACGGCAATTTTTGTCCCGCACATCCCACAACATCCCACAACCAGAGGCCAAGCAGCTCATGTAGGATCCGGAACCAAGGCCATAGAAGGAAGCCCCAATGAGCATCACATTCCACGCCAGCATTGGTGCCAGGATAAAGGTGAGGAAGGTGATCTCAGGATGTCCAAGACAGCAGAGTTCATTCCTACCCAAACGGTCCTGGTCAGATTGGATCATCCCAAATCAATGGGAAAACATATATAGAAGTATTATAGAACCAATTGAAATCAGAAAGTCAGAAACTAATTAGAACAGAACAAGATAACATGGCATAACCAACCATCAGCACGATATGACTGATAATGCCTCATGCTTGTTTGGACGCATTTGAGCCCCTGGTTTCCATCCCTACTGCCTGAAATGTGGTAAAACCATGTAAAGCAAATATATAATAGAATATAATAGACTTCCAATCGGTGTTGATCTATATTATATACGACGCATGTCGTGATCTCTCGCAGAGAAATCATGACTGCCATTGGATTCAATGATGTACAACATCTCTGAATCCAACAAGTTCCAGAGAAAACCCAAGGACATTCCCATTGTTAAAAGAAAACAAACAGGAAGAATAGAGGACAATCATATCCTTAAAAAACGGAAGGTCACCAAACAATTCAGGCCCTATAATTTGTTTGGGGGATGCCTTCACAGGGTGCATGTTCAACCCCAAAAACTGGGATGTAAATCTCTATAGGTTCTATTATAAATCTCTATAGTTTCTATGAATTTTAAGCATTCCCCATTATTCCCCAAGGATTCCATGATTTCGCAGATCTTCGCAGTTCAGCGCACTGCAGACATGGCACACATTGCACCACACAGGAGACGTAGACCGCGGGTTTGCAGCCCACGTGGTCCGACATCCGACTGCTGGGCACTGCCACTACAGCACCCAGCAGTTGGCCGATTAGCACCTGGCGATTGGAGATTTGATCACAACAACAACAACAACGACGACGACGACGACGACGACAACGACAACGACAACAACAACAACAACAACAACAACAACAACAGGAAAGAAGAAGAGAAAGAAGAAGAATATGTATGTTATATTTTATATTCAGAAGGAGGAGGATAAAAACAAAGAAGCAGCCCTTCGCCCTTGGCCCCGGCACCAACGTGCTGAGCTTGGAGATGACTTCTTTCTCGGATGTCACCTGCGGTTCGCTAAGTTCGTCGAGGTCCATTGGTCATTTCACAGTTTGGGATTCACCAAACTAAACCCCAACTGAGGATTGTGAAATGGATAGTTTATGGATGGTTTCTGCTTGGGTTCGTTTATTATGGGGTATTATGGGGTTGACATCAGTTTACCTCATGATCAGCCCTCGCTCATGTGGGCCCAGGATGGTAGAGATGACAGGGTCATAACATCACTGGGGTCATGACCGCTACCGGCGCTACCGCTATCCACGAAGATCTCACTGGGGTAAAGTGAACCGTTTTCTTGGCGATGGATTCCCAAAAATAAGTCACTTCAAGTAGAGCCATGTTCATGAATATTACATAAATATTAAATATTATATAACCATTATATAAATATTATAAAGCTACTATATAAATATAAATAATATATATATATATATTATAAATGTTAAAAAAAAATACATAAATATTATGAATATTATAAAATATATATTTTATATATTATTATTATATATTATTATATATTATACCAATATCAACTGAATATTACATAAATATTACTTAAATATTACATATCACATACCCATACATATCCAGAAATTATCCTACTCTGAAACAATCAAAAATGAGTCCAAGTCAAGCAATTTCAATAGGCTCATTCTCCAGTGGCTCACAGCTTCGCATGCTTCGCACCTGGAACATATCCCGAATGAAGTATGACATGAAGACAATGACCTCGCAGGATTCTCGGAGTCAGCGGGAGCCGGAGTCATCTCCAAAAATCAGAGATTTACAGCCGAAAACTCATGACCAATATATCATTTATATCTCATTTATATCTGATATGTTTTGCAAATGCATCCAAGATATCCAAGATAGCCGAAAAGTCCAGCATCCAGAATACCCCAACTACTCTCTTGTTTTACAAAAAACCACCAGGAACAGCTGTGAATGTTGGCTAGGCTCAGATTTGGGGCCAAACTTTGCTCGGATTGCCCAAGTCGCTGATTGGCTCGTGTAGAACAGCAGACGCCCATAACACACCTGGGCAAACTACTGGTGGCTGGGCCAAGATCATCCCAAATAGGAAAAGCCAAGATCCACGAGTTACAAAAATCACTCCAGCAGGATGATTTGAAGATGTCATGTTTAACTATCACATTATGAAGCCACAGTCAGTTGCTTCCAGAAGATCACACGGATTGTAGACATTAAGGGTGTCTAACACATTTCCCCCAATAGATCTGTGCATTTTCAAAAGGGATCGCATGTTTTCTGGGCATGATGAAATAAATCCTTCCTGCTGCCACATAATCATTGTACGTGTAAGTCACACCGTCACACCACTTATCCCTCAGAGTGCCAGGACACCCAAAAGAAATCCATGTCTCTTGCACGGTCCATGGTGTAGGCCGCCGCAATCTCACCTGACCATGCGAATATCTGAAAAATGATCCAAAATTATCCATTTTGTGAACATTTTCCAGTTAATCAATCCCGAAAGCCATTGCTTCGAGTGGCCGATGATGTTCTTTTGGAAACAATAGAGGGGGCCGGCGGGAGGCTGGGTATACCATTTGTATCCATTTGTACCCATTTTTATCATCTATGCTGTATCATCAAATCAGTATACCATCCATACCAATATGATAAAACATTGACCATAAATGGTGATCAACCAATAGGTAAATGGTATAAATACTGTTGATATGAATTATATACCACTTGGTAAATAGGTATTTATAGGTAAATGGTATAATAGCCATATGGTAAATGGTATAGTATTGCTGATAAATGATAAATCAATATAAATCATCTATATGAAGGTATTTATAGGACCAGGCGGCGCCGTTTGCCCAGACAAACAAGCTTGACCAGCATGTAAAATGTTGAAGATCTTCAATAAGGAATCAAATCTCCCACAATTTTAGAAACGAGTTTTCGAAGACCCTTGCAGCACCTTCAAATCGCAAAGCCTTCTTCGATACCACGCTGTAGCATGTGTTCAGAGATTTGGGGATTTTGTGTTTATGTACGGGAAATACCAAGGTTTTAGATGGTTTTAGGCCTTCACATTTTATGATCCAGTTTCATTCCGGGCAAACAGTACATCCACCGGGAAATCCCGGGCAGCCTGCACTGGGCAACTGGAGATTGGACGAAGGCTCCTGACGGTCAGGGACGAGATTGGTGAGTTACCCCTGGCTGCCAATGGCATTTTCAAAAGGGGCGGATTACCCTCATTTTCAGAGAAACATCCGGTGGTTTCCTCCTTGATCTTTCGGATACCCATAGGATCCATGTATGGTATATATGCTAACATTTGGGGTATATTGATGGTAAATGTTACCATATATAGCATACATGGATCCTATGGGATTGTATGAACATCTGGTTCAAATGCTTAGCTTTGGGCCAGTGCACAGGTGATTGTAGATGAGATGTCCAAACTGCAGCACTTTCCACTGGCAAAACCTGCAACGAGGGAGCCGCCCAATATCACATTGAAGTATATGGGTATAACACGCTATAACTGTGTAAATATACATATGTATTATACCTAAGATATCCTAAGATTATATCATACTATATCCCACGTACATTCAGTTTATAAGCCACTTGCACTTAAAAAACTCCAGTTCAACTCCAGTAGCCCCAAAAATTCCCGAAAAGGCCGTCCTCTTTAGCCACGCAGCTTACTAAAATGCAAATCACCACCACGGCAGCGCCATAGAACTGGTAGAAGCTGTACAGTGGAAAGCCTGCAACGGCAATGGGCCCCAGTGGCCCCACCCGCAATGGGATGATGAAACCCGGGTAGAAGCAGAACACTTGATCTATGCAAGTGACAAACTGGATGACTTTGGCCCTTATTTCGAGTATTTGACAAGTGTTTATGTGTGTATATATATAATATATATGTACACATATCATATAATATCCATTTCAGGTTGGTTATGTAAGGTGATGGGGAAACTCCCATTTTTCGTGGTAAAACACCCTGCAAGGTTGGCCCCCGTAGTAATAAAATGTAATAAATTGGCTTACACACCCCCATTGATGAACGACCTTTATCACAAATATCTAGTAACCATCGTTCACCAAGTTGCGTTCACCAACTTAGCTATCTTAAATTATTTATCACAAAAATCTAGTAACCATCGTTCACTTACCTTTGCTTTTGAGTCATTTTTAGTCATTTTTATTGTTCAATCCCAATTTTTAGTGGCTAACCCTGCCTTTAGCCACATCCAGCACGCAAACCGCGCACACGGCGCCGATGAAGGAATGAAGGGCCTCAGTGATAACGATGTTGATTTCACCCAGAAAAACCGTGATTTTTGAGCAACGCACTTGGTGATTTGAGGACGAAAAATGGGAACTTGACCAGTAGAAATGGAGATTTGGGGAAGTCCTAAAATATATATGGTTCCCCAAAATTGTCCTTAAAATATCAATGGGCAAACCGCTGGTTTAGGGTATCCGAATTTGGAGAAACACCCACCTATAGCTGGTGAGTTATCAGGGATGGTTTACGAAAGTGCAGTTTACCATGGTTTAGGACCGTTTAGGAGTTTAGGACTAATTGCGATGAATCCATTGATTCTTGCAATCTGATCATGCAAAATTCATGGATTCAGAAGCTCCTCCTAGACATATGGATCAAATCGGAGGTCCTCCTTAGCGGAAAAGTGCGACTTTCCAAAATCTTAGCGTTTCCTGCCGTCAAAAACAGGCAACTCCTTGAACTGATTTTGGATGCCTGATGTTTGAAACACGCATGTCTTTACATGATATCTTCCGATATATGTTATATGGGATGGTTTAGTTCAGCATCGCCCATAGCAAAACCCTCTTGGCATGGAACTTGGAAGTGGAAAATCCGCGGACATTGTTTTTGTGTGACATCAGTGGCTCTGAAAAATTCGGGGAAAAAACAGCCCTAAAATCCAGGAGTTATCATTTTCCGCATCAACCATTGCCATCGTTGGGACTGCACGTCTGCCCAGCGACCATGATGCCTGAAATGAGACCTGCGTCCGCTTCGGTGTCTCCTGGGATGCTGCCCAGGTGGTGAATCCCCAGGAATGGAGGTGGTAAATGGTATATTGTATTAATATTTATATATATATATGTATCTATTACATGATAAGTTATATAGTTATATTATTTAAAATATTATCATATCTTATATATATGTATATATATATATATATGTATACATATACGGTACTAGATTTTGCATAAATGCACTAAGACACGATAAATGGTAGTGAATGGAAATGTCATCGAAATGCCATCGACATACTGGTTGTACACCATGATCAGGTTTCGCTGCTCTTCGAGTGGTCATCATGTTTCAGGGGTTTCATCTATCGAACACCAAATCTACACCCTGCACTGCATGCACTCCTGGATTTTCCACATCCGTCTCCGGAGCTCTTAGATCCTCAGTGGAAATGAAAGCCACCCGAAGTCAGACAGTCATGCAGTGTGTCTGAAAATCTGTGATATATAATTATATGTGTATATTATGTATTATATATATATAATTATATATATAATAGCATGTATTATGTTTAAAATTATGTGTACATATGAGCCGCCGTCAAAATCAATTGTTGATGCTTGGTACAAAAATATAGGTTATCGCTTTTTTGGGGTGCCCTATCGCTTTACCGTGTTTTCTTCAAATCAACACTAAATAATGCAAAAATGCAGCAGAATTGGCTTCACGGATTCAGATCTCTAAACTGCCGGGGATGGATTAAGGGGGTGCTGGTTGTCTTGGCGTTTGCAACCATGTTGGGGAGCTACCTAAGCACATTCCTAGACTCTTTCCTAAGCAAGGAAATTTATTACAATCTCAACTCCAAACTAGAATGACAGTAAACCCATATAAGATCAATAATTCTATGAAAACGAAAAAGGATATCTCTGTGGTCAAATGAGTCTATCCCTCGTCCGGGGTCCCTTCTTCAACAAAAGGTTATCGTTAAGTTATCGCTAAATTAGAATACCAGGATTCCCAGGATGATCAAGAAAGGAAGAGAAAGAGGAAATGAGAAGGACAAATGAAACAAAAAGGAAAACATGAAATAGATGGAATTCAGAATCGGATTCAAAATTAATTTTGATTTATACTTCAGAATTCAATTGCGTTTAGTTTCAAACGGAAAGTTAAAGGAAAAAGGAAGGTAAGAAAAAAGGAAACAAAGGAAGAATAATTTCAAATCAAATTATACGGCACATAAACGGAATTCTGAATTGATTTAACACTATATGTTTTGATTTAATTCAGAATTCAATTGCATTTAGTTTAGTTTAATTCTACTGCTTTGCGACCTGGGAGAAAAAAAAAAGAACAAACTGCCTGCAGAAAGCAACGGTTCAATCACCTTGGACAACAAATGAGATGGCCACTGCAAGAAACGTTCGCACTGCAGGTTGAATTTGATTCGTCAATTTTGCCCATCGCGTGAAGGTGCACAACAATATGTTCTTGGTTTACACCAAGTTTAATGCATTCTCATATGGTTACAAGTTATCGCTTTTGGGGGGCCCTATCGCTTTACATGGTTTGGTGCACTTTCTGGACACAACTGGACCCTCCCTCACTAAAGTAGTCACTCTTAGTCTACGCTTATTTTGACCGTATCTCATATACAGTACTATATATATATATATAACCCATAGGATCCATGTATGCTATATATGGTAACATTTACCATCAATATACCCCCAATGTTAGCATATATACCATACATGGATCCTATGGGTAATAATTACAATATATAAATAAATTATAAATACATTATATATGGAGATATGCTGATATGCCAAAGGTAGGCATGAATCAAAATCCAGGCACCCCAATACTTGGATTTGCTTAAGGACTAAGGACCCCCCCAAAAAAATACGTCAAAAATCCCTCTAGATTCTGTTAGTAGTCGATTTCCCATTGGGAAAATAAAAAAACAACAAATCCAGTATTTTATAGATGGTTTTGGCAATCCACCATCAAAATAGTGTGTTTTCCTACAAACAACTTCCATTTCTAACGGATTTTCCATGGCTTCAATGAGTATACCAAGGCGCTGCCGGCAACGCCGCATGCGCCGCGTAGGCCACATTGAGCGCCGTCTCGGTGAAGGCTAAGGACATGAGGAAGGGATGCGGCCATTCATAGCGACTGCAGAAGTAGAGCGACAAAAATCCTGGATTAGGCTGGATTTCTAGGCTGGATATACCAATGATAATACCAATTAGAAGTGAATTCATACTCATTAATTATATGAGATGCTTAATTACTCAATTAGAAGTGTTGGTAACTATGGGTCTATGGTGGATATTTATCCAACAAACATATCTGGGGGGTCCTTCCTGTGTGTGTTTGTGTCACACTCAGAGAAAGACACGCACTTCAAAACCGGAGCCATTTCTGCGAACAGCTGCAGTGCTTTGTCCTTCCTTGTTGATAGCAAAAATTGTCCACAGTTCAAGTTCGCGAGCATGAACACAAAATGAGATTCTATGCAGACCAATATCAATAAAATCATATAAAATCTATACATGTATTAAACATCTCAAAACCAACTGTGGTAAACCCAAAAATAAACCATCTCCAATGATTTGCCATAAATGGATGTAAATGGTAACAATCACCCCCAAACGGTCGTTTTTTGTGCTCACGCCTGCGATAGCGCCGCTGAGGAATTTCGCGTTTTTTGGACTTTTCAGAGATGTTTATGTTGATATTTAATGTTCATGGTAATATTTGCATGGGGGTGGGGTGGGGGTAGGGTGGTGTGGGGTGGGGCTAATAACGTTCAATCATCTGCATTTTTTGATTCTCCGTTTTGAGTTTCCTATAGTAAATTCTAACCCGTTCTTGCTTCTACCCTATGAACACAAGAACATTTTTTAACACGCTCGTGATGTTACGTTGTTGCACTTCCTATATAGTAATCGCCAAGACGCTCTTGATTCTTGACATAATGACAGTTGCGTGCGAAGCTAAAAAGCACCAGCGCCGCTATCCCCGGCGTGACCTTGTTCATGGCATTGGGTTTACATCATCATTTTAGAGCATATCACCATGTAAATCACCATTAAACCCACCACATTTTTCATTTTTGATGGTCATCAAACCAGCATTTTTGATTGCAAAATTCCATGAAGTCACCATGTTTCATGGAAAAATCCCCTCCTGCTGCAGAAAACAGACTGGCCAGCAGCATCACCGGGCGCCGGCGGCCCATGGTAGAACTGAGACGATCTGACAGAAGACCTGCCAAGGGACCTTGGCGCGGTGATTTTCATGGGATTTAATGGAACGTTAATGGAATGTTCATAGGATCTTCATGGGTTCCAATATATTCCAATGGGATTTTGTAATGGAATTTTCATGGGATTTAACGGGCTTTAATGTGATTTCATGGGATTTAAATGGTATGTATAAGCATGAAAAATGATTCCCACCGGATGCGGAGTTCACCATCGGAATTTGGGTTCGTACCTGAAACTAGGCGATCAACCCCCCAAAATGGTAACTGTCAATTTGACCCCATTGGACTTGCACCTGCCATATGAAGGCTCACGAGTTGTCCCAACTTGAGAAAAGGGAGTTTCGCTTGTGACTGGTTGTAGTGCCCCTACTTGTTGTGTTTACATT
>Ga0126342_10004627_pt1 | contig 23615 bp, 22 predicted proteins | sample Cyp1metagenome_FD_92528 | JGI IMG/M metagenome (GOLD analysis project Ga0126342, IMG submission 92528) | Coral microbial communities from Lord Howe Island, Old Settlement Bay, Australia - Cyphastrea 1 metagenome | ecosystem: Host-associated > Invertebrates > Cnidaria > Coral ...
ATATATATATATTTATTTATTTATGTGTATATATATATATGTATACATAAAATATGTGTATCTCTCTATCACCAGAGTTACCCTTGTATCCCAACTTATGGAATTTTCGGGGCGCCTATATCGTGGTTTTCCGCCAGGTCGGCCGAAGACCGACTCGCATCTCAATGAGGCGAGCAATGAATACTCAGAGGAAGAGATCAAGGCACCGTCAACGTCCGGCGCAGCGATCTGTAAAAATATGGCAGGGCAACTCCAAAAGGATCCGAGTTGGAGAAGATCAAGAGTTGTATGTTGTTTACAGATTTCCTGTCCTAACCAGATGTTGTTTAGATTTCCATAGTGCTATAGGTTTCCCACAAAAATCCCAGCAACCAGCAACAGCAAAACCTACAGGCGTCCACCAAGAACTTCGATCGCAGCTGCATGTTGGGCTCTGGCACCTTTGGAAGCGTCCGGAGTCCCGGAGGCGCCATAGGTGGGGATTTGTGGCAAGGTGAATGGTGGTGAATGGTGGTGAATGGTGGGGAATGGTGTTTGATAGGAGATTTACATATATATATAATATACACATTAGCACACATACACACACACATATATAATATACACATTAGCACACACACATATATATATATATATAAATGCTTCATAGTGGTGTTAATGGTTATGAATAGTTCAGAATGGTTAGTCTAATGGTTAGTAATGCTTAATGCTGCTGAAGCATCATCTCGTTGGGATGATCAACTATTTCGACTGGGCCATGGCTTCGTTGGTTCGCACTGATAAATTACCGGAGGGTATTAGATTGGAACATACTCATAGTATACATAGATATACAAGATTGTATGGGCTATAGAATTGTTATTTCGTACTATTTAAGTGCAGTCAGTGCAGTATACATATTATCGTATATTGACGTGTTTGTGGACATATGCATGCATGCTTTGATATCAATCAACCACAGGGGAGGCTGGAGGGATCATTCGATCATTCGATCGTTCCAGTATTTTTTTGGGTCCGTGGTTCAACTTCAAATGTGATGATGGGGTCGTGTAACGCCCAGAAGAACGCAGTTGTGCAAGCCCTTTGTGATGTGAAGTCCTGCTTTCGAACATGGCCATTTCCGATGTTTATGTTGGATTACAGTACCATAGGGTATTCAAGTTATATTGAAATTATACCTCACGTGGTGCCCCATGTCTCTCAGCTGAGGTGTACCGAGGGACCATGTACGATGGCACCGAGGTAGCTATCAAGGTAGGAGGACTTGGTGAGCTGGCTACAAACTATCCTGTGGTTAAGAGACTAGAGAGCAGTTGGAGCTATCGGTATTCATATTCCCTCTGAAAAATGGGGAGTCAGTTGGAGCTACGAGTTGAGTTTCCCATAGTTTCCCGTTTCCACATGACAAAGTTAAACATGGCTATTCCCAAAGTTTCCCAGATTGCCATAGTTAAACATGGCAATGTGTTGGCAATGTGTTGGCAAAGTTTCCAGATGGCTTCCTCCCTTCATGACCGAAACGACATGACAGGTGCTTCACGTGCCCGAGGAAGCGGGCTTCGAAGAAGAAGTTCAGGCAGGGGTTGGTCGATTTGTCCCTTCAGTGGGGAATAAATGTATAGTATTTCTTAATCATAATATGACCTGATTCATGATGATGATGATGATGATTATTATTATTACTATTACTATTAAATTATCATCATCATTGCTACTCTTGTTGTTCTCATTTCATCATGATTCGCAGGTCCTGTCGCGCTTCCGGCATCCCAACTTGGTGATCCTCATGGGCTTCGCCCGGCACGCCGAGTGCGGAACGCCAAGGTGAATGGTGAATGGTGAAAGAATGGGTTGCTAGAGGGTAATAATGGTGGTTAATGGTGGTTAATGATGGTTAATGATGGTTAATGATGGTTAATGGTGGTTAATGGTGGTTAATGGTGGTTAATGGTTAATTGTTGATGATGGGTTAATGGTTAATGATGGTTAATGGTTGATAATTGTCATTGATTGTTCGTGATGGTTCATAGTGGGATTACCCCACTTCACTGGTTAGTGTTGTGGGGTTACCCAGTTGCATAGCTGGTAGCCAAGAATCGTGGACTTTTGAACCAGGCTTGCGAACTAGTCCAGGGGATCCAGTATAGATGATGTTTTCCCGATGATTTCCAACTTTTGGGCATGTTTTTTGGGTTGTTATATGCTCATCACACGTGGGGATGCCTCTTTTTGGGATGAGGGACGATGACACACCACAGGAGAGTTTTGGGGTACAAATTTGAGACAACACCAACAAACAACTGCGACATCGAGATATATGTATGTTCACTGTTCACCCAACTTGTTGTGACATGTTTACACGTACAGGGACTGCTTCTTTTAGAAGCACGTATCATCTGGATATAAAATATCATCCAAACATCCAGGTGTCCCAAAGGGCCGCTACTCAACCATTGGGCTCCCGCATGTTTGGTCACGCCCAACGGGATGGTTCTGGAAGTTCTGAAACATGATCGAAACATTTTGGCAAATACCAGATTCGTCCATTTGGGTCTGGACATAGGGCAATTACTTCATGGGAAACCATGACGATAAACTATATATAAACCATATATAAACTGTTTATATATAATTTCTATATAAAGTATATATAGACCATATATATAACTATATATAAACTATAAATAAACTATGGGATTTTGGGGTGCCAAAAATTTTCAGACGAAACCATTTCCCAACTAGGGAACCTCATCCCGCAAGCTCCGCTTGCGAAGGGATGGGTTTTGCACCCATTTATTTCATGGCGGTCTCTCTGCTGTTTTCATTTCCGTTGTGCTTGAAGTCTTATGGCGGCACCTTGTTCAATGACATCCATGGTCATCGTCGCGCAACTCTTAGGCGTTTTTTAGCACCCAACAGATCTCAGCCTTTTTGGATGAAAGTCCCTTTTCAACTCCCAAACTCAGTGTGAGTTTGGCAGCTGGTTATCATATGTTATGATAATATGTTTTAATATGTCATATAAGCAGCTTGCCATGGATAGGAACGGCTTAGCCTCCACCAACCGCTTGGATCTATTCCCAGTGTCGAGGGAGACTTTTTTAATTACGCGGTGCCGTCAGCCATGAGTGACACCTTGCCGAACCACTTTTTGGAACATCTGCGGACCAATCCGCACATACTAGCATCTTGGATGGGATTTGAAGTGGGGGGATTAGTCACTCTCGAGCACGATTTTTGTGAAACCTCATGTTTGGATAGGTTTGCAGTTCAGGATGTTTCAAGAATCTTCAGAGCCAAGATGCAAGATGATGTGTCTGTTTAAGATCGTTATCCATTTTCCACCTGAGGTTTTTCTTGGGTTCATCGCAAATTTGCCCAAAGGCCAATTCTTACCCTCCTCCCACAGTACGAGGATTGACCTTGAAGGGCTTGGCTCGATCTGAAATCCATCATAGTCTGCATTTCCCATGGCAAACCCCATCAAACTCCAATTCGGAGGATGATTTTTGGAACATCTATTTCTTCTACGGTGGGGGATGGTTTACAAATTGGTTTTGCCATGGTTTTTATCTTCGTCACGTGACAATCTTGCCGCGAAAATAAACAGGCCCTTGGGTAACAGATCAGGACGTGGCATGTTGTCCCTCATTTCCCATCTCTTAGACCAAAACTTGGCGTTTCGCATCCCTAAACCCCTATTTTTTTTTATCAAAAACTCACCCCAGTTGATGGAACTCCAAATTGAATAGATCCACCACATTCCAATACCAGGGCTTGTTGTTGGGATAGTTCGGATAGTTGAATGGATATTCGGATGACATGACCGCACTGAGGAGTCCATCCGCAATTTCCAGGTGTGGAGATGCCTTTTTATTGCCAGCTGCAGATCATGAAGTCGTAAATCTACTGGACCCTGTTTTGAAGGTCGTTGAGTTGAGGCGAGCCCAGCATGAGTCATCTGAGGCCTCTGCATTCCATTTTTGCTCGCCAGGAGAATTACAGACCGGTTTTCCTGGTGTCTTCCAGTGATGAGTATACGCAAGAACAGCGGAGTGCCTATTTAGAATTCGCCCTTTGGCCGGATGTTGGGATCCTGCGGGTCGGACAAGGGCAAGGATCTAATACATTCTAAAAAAAAGGCCCACACCTTCCCTGGTTGGTTTGGAACATGGCTGGATTATGACTTTCCATAGATTGGGAATAGAAACCCCAACTGACGAACTCATATTTTTCAGGTAGGCTCAACCACCAACCAGTTCCAGTTGACGGATCCGTCTCAGCTGAGGCTCAATTGATCGAAGCTTGGTGGAGCTGGTTTTATTCAATGGTCGCATGTGGAGGGTCCGGAATAGCCCCAAGGGCGCTTCGTTTCCTTCCATCATCTTCCATCCAAAACTGGTTGCTGGGGGCTCCTGAATTTTGAATGCCGAAAAAATAGTTTTCCAGATGGTGGCTCAACCACTAACCAGAAAATGCATAAATTTATCATCGGATAAAACTCGAGTCAGTCTGATAAGTATAAATCATTTTACACAATGAACATGTTGGATTTCTATATCAACTTTCTAGTGTGCAAGTGGCGGAGAACTGTTTCACCACCTCGCTACACGTAGCTAACCAGGGTTTCTGGAGGGTGTGTAATGTTCAATAGCAAATAGGCTATATCAGGCCCTATTTGTTCATAAGGTGGGGTGTCAAGATAGTGATAGTTCATGTATACATTCTATCTTTCTCTCTACATGATCTACATCTCTCCGGTGTCAGCTGAATGGCTGGGACATTCCTGAACAAAACGCCCAGCTTCTCTGCTCAGGACATGCATATGGCGCAGTTCTTAGCGATGTATGGCTGCACGGAGGTCGTCCTGGATACACCGGATTTCTATGATGGGGGTACCATTGGATGAAACTAACTAGTCAACGTTTCATGTAGTTTCCCTTGGGCATGCCAAATGGTCAGCCAAATCCAGTGGCTTCCCCCACACAGGAGTTTCCCAAAAAGGAGACGAAATCGGTGGATTTTGAGGGGTGGCCCTAGTTTGGGGACAAGTGTCACAGCCATGGGGATGGGTCCCCCAGCAGGACGATTTTGTAGCGGGCTTGGAATGGATGAAGGCCACCCAGGCCCAGTGGGGATGAGATGGGATGAGGTCAGGCGAAACTTGTGGTTGAAACCGCTATTTTTTTGGGGGGGAAGTATGGGAAAACCGTGGGAAAACCATGATTAACAGCTACTTATCTCAATTATCCTATGATTTTGTATCCGTTAATCTGGCCCCATAATTAATGATTTGTAAATGACTAACACATGCCAACGTTGTTGCCAACGTGGTTGTTTTGCATGGTTCATTAAAACATATCGGTCACTATTTGGCAAAACTGGTGTGTGTATCAATGTTTTTTGGCCACCAGTTGGGGCAGCTATTCCTTTCCCAAAGTGTTATATAGCTGTGCGATCTGTGCGTTCCACGAGCGCAAGAGTTGGGTGAAGGTCATCGACCTCCCATTCAGTGGTAAAACATCCTGCACTAGGACAGTTGATCTCTTTTCATCTCAGATTTTTCTCACATAGAACTGGTTAAGAATTTGTCTCACATAGAACTGGTTAAGAAAAAACAATGATAAAACATGATCAATTTTTTCAGCCAAAAAGCCGTTCAAAATGATTCAAAATGCCTAAAGTATCTAAAGTCCAAGGAGCCCAACTGGTTCGCCTATGAGTTGTGCCTCAAGCAGATCGATTTCGAGTATTTCGTTCAGATGCTGCGCCCGGAGCCCTGGAGGGTGGAGCTGGAAATGGAGGTTCCCATGGGGAAACTCCCCTGCCCCTATTAAACACTTCCTAGAAACCATGGTTTCATATGGTTTAATATGGTTTATGATTTTATAATGATTTAATATACTTTAATACTGAATTTCTACATCATTGGAGCACTTTTTGGTGGTGTTTCATTTAAAAGTCTCGGGGGGATGGAAGTCGTAAAATTCTGCGGCACTGTTTGGGCTCCAAAAAAGTCGCCCCGAACTTCCTGCCGTCGACCGTGGCACCGCCATGTTCGGAGCATGTCTGAGTGGCGCAAGTGCCTCGCCGAGCGCGGGCGAAAAGGACACCTTTGTGAATCCCGTGTTGCCCGGAGGATTTCCAGATCCCTCCGTTTGTAGGGCCGCTGGGCAGACGGTGGAGGGGGTGGAGGGCATCCTGCCATGACGGAAACCCCCAAGTTGAGGTTGACCCACTGAAAAATCACCAGTTGATCAATAGGAAGTACCAATTTTAAGAGTCATTGATCACTTTTTTGGCGGGTCAGTTTTAAACATCCGGGCTTGACATGACCCAATTTTACTGGGTAGGTTTTGAAGACCTATTCTGTGCCGGTCTCAATCCCCGCCATTCACCTCTAGAGTCTGAGTGCACGAGTAGGGATTGATCACCATACCGCCAGATTTTGGGGGAAACATCCATAACTACCGGCTATTTTTAGGCATTTTCACAGCGTGCGGTCAGCCCTAAGAGCCCCACTATTTTTTTGATCTGTTTAGAGGTTTGGGTCACAGTATCTCAACTCAATGAGGAGTTGGCATATCGTTCAAACACGGATCTAGCTACGTTCAATAAACAGATAAAAGAAGTACATATAGACTATCATATAGTGATAAATAACAAGTAATGTTAAATGTAAGTATAGGTAACAATCTACAATATAAAGGCACAGGCACACATCTCCGGCAAAACAGGCCCATCTGGTCAACTGTTTTTATTCCTCCAAAGGTGACATCAAAAAAAGACCAGGTCGGTGACACCTTCTACCTCTGCAACTCTTCCTTCGAGTACTTCCCTGGGCTGCCCATCCATAAAAGCAACGACCTGGTGAACTGGAGCTGGGCGGGACATGGTCTGCACCGACAGGAGCAGGTGGGGAATGCCGTTGGTTTTGATAGATCAAGAGGGGAAAATCACCTAGGAAATGGGCTGGGTATTGCTTAAGGCGGTCCTTTTCTTGGAGGAAAATCATGGAAAATCATGGGGCGTCCACATCTTTTGGGGAAAATCTCCGGCAGCTGACACGATCGTTGGAGCTTTGCACAGGTGAGTGGTGCTGTAAACCTCATAGACGTCAAGTCCGACGATGGGATTCAGGCGCCGTCCATCCGTGACTTGCAGAATTCGCAGACCTTGGAGGGGATGGGAAAAAAGATCCAAAAAACCCACATGGTCCGAAGAATTTTTTTTTCTCCCTCTTTGGCAGGCATACTCCTTTTCAGTATTTATGGGTTTTGGCAGGCTTTGAACCTCCAATCCTTGGGGATCCCCAGGTATCCCCATGATTCCTTTGTTTTTTTGGGTACCTCCATGTACCTCCCAGGTTTCAAGGATGGCACCTTCTACATCATCACCACCTGCGTCTATCGGCCAGTGGGCTCGGATGAAGGGACGTGCACCAACTTCATCATCACCGCCACTGATGTGGCTGGGCCTTGGTCGGATCCTCATGTCATCGAGGGTGCCCCAGGCGGATGCGGCAAATGGAGGTTTGAGTTCGGCACAGGGAGGTAGGCAACAGAATCATACAACATACCCTCTGGTAAACATACACAAAACTATGGAAAATCACCATGTTCAATGGGAAAATCCGCTATAAATGGCCATTTTCAAGGTAGAGATGCCATGATTTCTTTTTTTCTTCCACCACTCAGAGTTGGAACTAGAAGGACAAACACCAATTCTCGGCGGTGAGTTTATGGGGATTTCAAAGGTGTTTCTGAGGTCCTGTGGGATGCCCCCTGTGCTGATAGCGAATGGGCTAGGATTTGCAACTGGGACTAAGAAATTGGTCATGATAGATCATGATATATCATGATATTCCTGATGTCAATATCTAAAGTTAAAGCTTAGAAAGTGAGCCTTAAAAGCCTCAACCGTCGCCGGATCCAGAAGCGGTGTTGTCAGATCCGTGGGTGTAATGGAGCTGTTATCTACTCAGAGTTCTCTCGAGTGGTCAACCCTACGGCTGGGACACTATATGAGATTCTATAATTTCTGGCCATTTCAGGCCATATCTCTGTATTATCAGTCCACTAAAAGAAATCGACAGCGACGATGGATTGATTTTCCAGAAGAACAGAACCACCAGCCATTTTATCATATTCTTACCGGTAAATCTGGTAAATCCAGTGAATTCCGCTCAGTGCTTGGTGCCCTGCCCTTTCCTCCCCCGTCTCGATGTAGGCATCGATCCGGACATTTTCTTCGATGACGATGGGCGGGTTTGGTACGTGGGCACCGCAGCACCCGAGAAGCCCAACTTCCCTGGGGAAGGTTGGGCACCGGGCTGGAAATGGTTGGTTTACCATGGGGATGATTTGATTTGTAGCGCTCTCTCTCTCTCTCTACATGTATGTATATATCATATATGCATATATCACACACACACATCAATAAATAGATAAGTAAATAAGCAAAACAATGTATATATATATATGATATAACTACTGTACATAATTGAAAGATGAGTTTGCTATGGGAATCGCAGAGCTTCGTTTTCGTGGTGAGTTAGTCACTGCCAGGCGAGATCTATTGCCATGTCTGGGGGCCCCAGTTGTCATCCAACTTTTCGGGTGAAGTGCCAGTTTACCAACTCCTGTGAGGTACCTTATTTCCAGACAAACCCATATGCAAATGGGTCAAAACCTATGACTTGCCATGCGTTTTTTTTTTTCCCGGGGGGGTGAACATCCATAACTAGCAGGGTCCCTGGGTGAACTGACCCATAGCCATACCCAACTTCTAAATGGTGCTACCCCACCTGCGGCTCCAGAGGTCAGCTGGTGGTTAACTTAGATCCCCTTGTTGGCGAAATATCCATGACACAAAGGGTATCGGTCAAAATTTTGGGCAAAAATCAGACGTTTTCTTTTGTGCAACATTTTGACTCACCTCATATTTGTAGAGTTGTATCCAACTTTTGTTGATATATATGTATATATATTATATTATATTATATTATATTATATTATATATATATATATTGATATCATTGGTACAGTAGCCCCAGTTTTCACACATTTAAAATGCTTGGTTCATTGGTTATGCACCGATCAGATAAGGATTACCTTCTGGCATTCCAGCATGGCAATTTTCAATATCCACCATGTATTATAGCTGTTTTCCCAGCTATAAACTATACTATAAACCTCCATTTGCACAGGGATTTCCCGACTTTTTTCAGCTGACCATGGAGGGTAAACGGTCTTTTTTCATGGGTTTTTCCATGTTTTTGCTCTAGGAGTTGGACCTGAAAAACTGGAAACTCACTGGAGATCGACACTATTTGTGGCGTGGCGCCATCCATGGAGGTGTCTTCGTGGAGGGTCCGTAGCTCGAGTTTAATGAACGGGCTCAGGGGGGGCTTTGTCGTATGAATTTTGGCGAGTTTCATGAGGAGACTTTGGACATCTTTGGAATGTACTCACTACATGACATTTGGGATTTGGATGGATTTAATATGATTTAGCGAGACTTCTAAATTTTTAAACGTTCATAGTTCTGTAAAAAAAAAACATGGAAAGAATAGATGACGGCGCTGGATTTCCAGCATTTTGATGGCTTTCCACCTCCCATTAACTTCTGAAGAATGACTCCAACAGTTTGATGCCAAGCCCGGATGTTCTGTAAAGCAACCCCCAAAAAGATACACAAGTGATTGATCGATCATTGATCGCTATTTTCATAGGATTGTACTATTTTTTCCTATCCTTATGGGGGTTCCTCCCCCAACAAGTTCTGGTGTCCGAAAATCAGGGTGAACAGGGTGAATCCTGTGGTTCTCTCGAGGGCCGCCGAGGCATATGTACAAACACGAGGGCTCCTATTACTTGATGGCGGCGGAAGGTGGTACTGGGGTGAACCATTCGGTGGTCATCGCCATCGGTGTCCTGTTTGTTTGGGTGGTGGGTTCCGCAGTCAATGGCAGTCATAGGATGTCGATAGAAAAGTTGGAAAGCTGGAAATTTCAGGAACAATGGGGAACAATGGGGAACATGGAATCTATACTATCCTCGAACATTTTTGTCCTTTTTTTGGGAGGTTTCTGCTGGGGAGATGTTCAGTCCACTTGCATGGCGTTGGTTTTTTCCATGTCCGGAAAAAGAGTGTTTTGCTGAAAGAATCCCATGGGCCATGCGTTTACAGTAAACCTCGCGACTCCTGTTCTCTGGTGGGCACATTTTCTCCGTCCCCCCAGCTGTGGAATCTCAACCAGCAACCAGCAGTGCCAGTACAGCTTAGTGCGGCCTAGGCGAGAAAGTCACTGGCCCCTTCTTTCCCAACGATCGCAATCCAATCCTGACATCGAGAAATCTCTCCTATGACAACTGGGTGCACAGCACCGGGCATGGAGATTTGTTTCAGCTGCCGGATGGTAGGAGCTTCGGAAATCAGAGGGGTGTTAGGAAAAATAAGACGGGACCCGGGACACCAAACATTTTACCATCTGGTTATTTAACATAGCCATGGAAAATCACCATTTTTGATAGGTAAACCATCTATAAATGGGCCATTTTCCATGGCTATGTTCAATAACCAGAGGGTAAATACAGCTAACACTGCCCAATTCAGGCACTAAACGAGCACTGGCCGCTTCTTTTGGTACCCGCAGAGCCGGTGTCCTTTTCAAGTCCCGCCCAGCCCTGAGGAGCTACATGGTTTGCTTGGGCATTCGGGCTGAAGAGGGTGACCCAGGGATGTCGCTTGGAAGTTTGATGAAGTTTGGAGGGGCCCAGGTGGTTGATATGAAGTAAAACAAGAAAATGAGGGCTACAGGGCTACAAAGTTGGCAAGGATACATAGGACAGACTGGACATGCTTTATCCTTATCTGTTGAATCTATTGTGTTTAGTTTCCTAAAGCTCCACTCCTCCATTTTTTCAGGGGTGTACCAAGAACAAAGAATCCTGTAGGACCATGGGTGCCATATTTTCCCCAAAAAACCACCCGCCTTGGCCCAGGAGAAGGTCCAACATGGGCCGTGAGACCTACCTATTGCCTGTCACCTGGGAACGCGAGCCTATGGAATGGCACTCACTGGGGCCGGAGGCTGATCCCAGGGACCAGGATGAACATATGGCAACATTTCTTAGGAGAACCATCGACAAAAACCCAGGGGGGAGGCTGTGAGTCCAATCTAGTTTCGAATTGGGCAATGTCAAATGTCACTCAACTGTGATGACATATGTGGACCGATGACCGGTCAGCATTTTTGGCAATGGACATGGCCCAGACGGCATCCCTAGGCCAAAGAGCATGTCACATGCCAATTTTGGCAGTGATCGTGATAGCTTGTTTGTTGTTGGCAAATGCCCCAGCTATTCTTGCTTAAATCTCGCGAACTTGACTTAGATGTCTACCTCTGGCCCCCATTCTTTGACTTTCATTTTTCAGAGGTTCAGTTCAACCCATCCCAAACTTGGTTTATGAAAGACAATTTTGAGGAACCCTTCATGTTTGGTCAGATTTCACCCTAAATGCTCAGGTTTTTGCTAGATTTTCATTTAAGACCACTTCAGCTCCACCCGTTCGCCTCAGAATCCTCAAACAAACTTTTTAGATTTCCTCGCTCGATTCCCTCAAATTCCTTCAAAAAAGCCTTTAGAGTCCTTCACGATTCCATCATGAGGAGTCCTGAAAATTTCCTCCAGAGTCCCTGAAGTTTCCTTAAACTCCCACCAGTTGCTTGGGAATTCCAGGGCAAACGCTTATGGCCAGTGTGTGCCCCAGAGACGGGCCGCGTAGAACGGTGGCAGCCGCTGCCCTTCCCGGGCGCTACACAAAGCCTGGCCTGCAACGTGTTCTACGACACCTTTGAGAAGGACGGGCTCCGTGCACCGGCTGGGGCTTCCATGAAAAAACCCCAAGAGCTGGATGGTTAATGGAAAATCCGATCTATAAGTGGATGATTTACGGGTACCCGCATTTTGGGACACCATCCATATTTTGCTGGTTATACCATGTTATACCACTAATCTTGTCACTAATATTTATGGTAAAATGGGATCCACCATCCCAACATTTACAATTTTGATGGGTGGTATAGACTCATCAAAATATGGGTAGTTTATGACATTGCTGAACACCTATATGACAGGGCGATGATTTCACCAAAAAAAACTATGAGCACATGAGCGGATTTTTTGAGGCGAGAGTCTCGGGGATTGAAGGACTTGGATACTTGGAAGAATTGGGGCAAAAAAACACTAAAAACCAACCACGATTGTGATGATTGTGATGGTGATTTCACAAAGAAACATGATGAAGCGACAAATATGCTGGTATAATTCATGGGATTGGTTTAAGGGAAAAATTTCAGGAACCCCCTATATTTCATGATAAAAGCCATGGTTTCCTGTAGATTTTCCATTCAACCAATCCAATGAAGAATGGGGATATGATGGGAATAGCAACGGATACGAATCTGTGATGCTGCCAGGAGATGTTGGGCCCGGAATGGCTCTTTCGCAGGGCTCCAAAGGATGGAACCTACAAGTTGGCACCGAAGAACTTGCAGCTGAACGCCTCTCCGGAGGTGACAGCGGGGTTCCCGGCGTCGGCTTTTGGGGGATCTGGAGTTGAAGTTTTTATAAGTTTTTGGTGGATCAAAACCTGTGAAATCCATTAAAATCCCAATCTTTTTGGGAGGGACATCCATTTTGCCAGCTATTTTCGTGTGAACAGTCGGCTGCCAACGTGAACTGACCCTAATTTTTGTGGCCAAAATTGAGGAGCCCATGGGTCTAACACAACATTTTGAAGTTTCAGGGATTTGAACCAACTCAAAATTGGGATGGGTTTGAACCAACCAGCATCCCACGGAAAAAAACCTTCGTTTTGGGGGTAGAACGCGCTGGTTGCCGAAAAAAGCTGTCTCTTGGACCAACCCAAATATGGGGTCCCACCCATTTTTCTCACATTAGTTCATTTCATTTAATTCCTATTGTTGGTGATTGTTTCTACGTCAGTTTCCATATGTTTCCACGTCAGTTTTCTAAGAATCCCTTGGGACGCCGTTGGAGTTGCAGCGAGATCGCAGGTGCTGGCCGAGCGCGTAGCGTGTAGCTTCATGGGCATCCGCCAGAGGTAGCCAACTGTGGCGACGGGAAGTCCCCGAACGAAATGGGAGGTTTTACCCTCTGGTAAACATACAAAAAACGATGGAAAGATCCACCATTTTCTAGCTGGGTAAATTCACTATTTCGACTGGGCCATTTTCAATAGCTATGTAACAAATTACCAGAGGGTAAGATGCTGTGATGATGGGAACCAACTATAAATGGGAGATGTGAACCATTGCCACGTTTGATTACCGGAGGGCATCAAACGTGACTTGAGCAGATGATTTTGCGGAACGGCAGGTGGTCTTCAACTTGTCCGGGAATTGATATGGGACTGAACATGGGGCATACTCCCAAATGGCATCATCAACCATCATCAACCAGTGAATTGAGGGGTAGCCTGTTTTCAGACAAACCCATTGTTCTTTGTTTTACTTGACGCCTACTTTTGTTTTAGTTGGCTGCTTCCCTCATTTTTGTGGCTAAGTCCCAATTCTTGTTGCTCAACAGCCTATGTTGTGGGTGAAGCGGACCGATCCAGATCCTTGGGGTCCTTGGCAGGCAAAGCGAGTTTGACTTCACCGTTCAGATGAATTTCAAATCCCAAAACTCTTCGGTGGAGGCTGGGGTGGCCATTGCATCTTGGCAGCTGCAGGTCTCCAATGGCTTGATGCTGGATTGTTTCAACGGATAGGACGGGGATTGGCGGGGATTGATATGGCAAGTGCTCCGGGAAAAGCTCCCAGCCACTTATATACTAAGTTGGATAGTCGCCATAATCCGAAAAGGGGAGTTTCTCCACTGGGGTGGCTGATTAGTGAGGTCGCCGCCTACATCCAAGCGGAAGCCCGAGAAATCGCATGAAACCGCTTTTATTGGAGTCTAAATGGGACATACCCTCCAGAAATCAGCTCCATGGCAATGGTTCACATCTCCCATTTCGATGCTTTTCCTGATCAACCTCCATTTCTGGGAGGATTTCCATGGATTTCCCATTGCAATGTTTGATTGCCGGATGGTATCCATAAATATCCAACACAGACGTCACGAATCGCGACGACATTGAGAAGCCATTTCCTGGGTGGTTCCAGAACTTGCATCTTATGTGAAAACCAGTGCGCTATCTAGTGGGGCACCTGCTGGGAGGGCAACCAATGAAAACAATTAAAAATATATAAAACCTTGGAGGGCCCGATTTTTTAAAATTATATATATATACAGTATATAAAAACTATTTTTTCTTATTTTTCTTATTTCTTACAATTTTTTTCTTATTTTTCCATTTTTTTTAGTTTTTCTTATTTTTCCCTATGTGCTTGTAGTTGTTTTTATGCGCAATTATCTTATTTTTAAGAATATTTTCATGTTTTGATATTTTTTAAAAAATGTTCTTATTTTTCTTATTTTCGACCTTTGCAGCCCCAGCCCAAATAGTCACCTACCAAATAGTACCTCATCCTCATAATTGATTGCACCAGGCTGCCATTACGACCACCAAAAACTGAGTAAAGGCCCCAAAATCCGTGGCGGCGATGATTGAAATTTTGCGCCCTCAATTTTTCAGGTACAGAAAGATGACAACTACATCACCTTCACCGTGAATGCAGTTAGCTCCACCTTGGTTGTGACCCTAAAGGAGAAGGAGAAGGATGAAAAACAGATCTCCAGCACAGAGATTGGCTATGCCGGCAGCATCGTTCTCAAGATCCGATCTGCTGATCACACATATTTTTTTGAAGCTGGGTGATGATGGACCAAAAAAAGGATGTCACTTTCAAAGGTACGCAACAAAGGTATGTTGCGGTTGATAGGAATCCCGAATCCCAGTAAGTGTTTGTTGTGTGAAGCCCGACTCTTGGTGTGAAACACTCCTGGAACTCAAAGCTCGAGCCTCAAACCCAAACTCGCTCAGCTGTTTTTGTTGGAGTTGTTTTTTTTTGGAGATGCCCGGTGGCGAGCTCAACTCCACTACATTACCTTTTTGATGTGGTTTCTTCCAGGTGGGAAGTGGGTTTCCCCAATGATCCCCCCCCTTGATTCTCTCAGGAATATTCTTTGGACGATGGCGCGAACTTCACGCCCTGCGCGGAAAGCTCCGCAGGGCTTGTGCTGAGTCTGGGATATACCGGCAGCTGCTTGGGGCTCTACTGCACCAGCAAGGGGCAGAAGACCCGAGATTTCGCCAGCTATGCTTGGGTGAAACATATGGCATCCATCCGGTGAGTTCGACATTGCTTACAAAACGTGTGAAAAAAAGGGTGGCAGTGTGTGGGGGCACACTTCCATGCTGAACGTTCATTGTTAGGTACCGGGCTGGAGTAGCGGGTGCGCGCCCCCAAAAAATATTAAACAAATTGGATGGTCTCATACTTGGAATAACCAAGGCGTTCTTTTCCCAGCCTTGGAACTAGCGTTCCAGCAGGGTTGACATAGAGGCAGTGGGTGTCTTTCACTGCATGTCATTTTGATCTCTGTCTGCCATGTTGATGTATCATTCCAGTCCCTTTTCAACTTCCAAATTTTCATATGGGATTACCCCCCAAACAAGCCTCCCCTGCCAAACTGCACTGAATCACAAGATAACACAAGATAACACAAGTACTGGTTGGTGGTTTGGAACATTTTTCATTTTTCCATATATTGGGAATGTCATCATCCCAACTGATGAACTCATATTTTTCAGAGGGGTAGGGCTCAACCACCAACCAGAGTAGATGTGTACAATCCATCCATCACTCAATACCATCGAAGTGTTGGTATTTGCTGAGGATGATCATGGTCAGTTTGCCCGAAGACCTTTATAACATGGATTAAAATGGAATAAACACATCGATCATTTGCAGCTTATATAAATTATATGTCTATGTATGCACGTAGGCATATGCTTTTCTGAAAAAAATCACATGTGTAGCCATTTATTTTCCAATTTTTCCATGGTCCATGGATTCTTTGAGATTCTGATTGTTGCAAATGATAACCGTATAACCATCATAAAACTTGAAAACTTGGCACCCCCTTGAGACGATAGAATCCCAAAATCGAGGCGCGGACCGGTGCCTCTGTTGTGGAAAGCCATTTCGAGCGCCGGGCGACTAAGTGCGTAACAACTCAAAGTTGCCTGGGAGAGGTACCAAAATCCATCCGCAACGTGGATTTTGGTGATTAGGATGGGGATACGATTCCGCGAAAGTGGAGGATGGGAACATTTACAGTTGACATTCCTATTTTGAGGGGTAGAAACATGCAAGAAACTGGTTGGTTTCCCTTGTGTCTTTTTGGAGTTTCCCTTACATCGTTCTGGCATTTTGCTGGGAAGTCCTCTGGGATGGTTATCAGCCCATATCAGCCCATATCAGCCCCGTAGCCTGGATTGTTCAAATGGGGGTTTTCGGGGACCATTTTTGTGGCTTATCACTATTTAGGGGGAGCCCCTAATCAATCAACCAGGGCTTACTGCTCGGGCGTTGATATCGTTGATTGCAGTCCCAAGATCCATCAAAGGAAATCAGGTGGAGCCCAAGAAGCAGGTGGCATCAGAACTGAGATGGTGCGGTCGTGACCATCAAACAGATCAGTCAGCCCGCGAAAAACTGATGGCCAGGCAACCAGGTATGGCCCCTACGTTCAGGAACATGACCCCCATTAAAAGAAAAAGGCTCGCTTACAACGGGCTATGACAACCACAATTTATCCCCATCAAGGGCTTGCATGGCAATGTGGTAATAATCCAACATGGCAATTGTACATCCACAGCAACTCCGGTAGGACAATGATTTCTATAAGGATTTTCCAAAATCATGGCTTTCTTTGCTGGAGCCAGAATGTGAGCCCCTTAAAACATCGCTTCCCCGTAGCAAAAACATCTGTTCAGCATTTGCTTGGTTTAACCTGTGGAATCTATGACGGAAGAGGATTCAACCCTTATAGCTTCTGCATTTTGCTTGATAAAACCCCTTGGCAATTGACCAAACAAAACCATGGTTGGTATAACAAATAAATAGATTAAATAGATGAATGAACAAAGACATGTATATCTTATTAAGATCTAATACTCTATATATATATACACTAATATACAAATATAGGTGTATATATCTATAAATATATATACATACATACATCCATCCATCCATCCATCCATCCATCCATCCATGCATACATACATACATACATACATACATACATACATACATACATATATACATACATATATAGGTATATATATATATATATATAGAGAGAGAGAGAGAGGGAAAAATAGCCCAACACACCCAAAACTACAGAACTGCTTGAGGCCTGCTCATGTAGACCCTGCGACTGGCGGGGTCGTCACGGAGGATGTGCCACCGCCGCCGCCGCCGGAGTGAGGTTGGGGGCCAGGGGTGGTTGGAACGTGGCAAGTTGGAGTTCCTGGAAGATGATTTCCCTGAACTGGAGATTTGTTTTTTGGATTTGAGATGTTTTGAGTTTAAGATGCACAGCTCCTGAATTGTGGGATTGTCAAAAAATCATCACGAGGATTCTGTGACTTCATTTGTCACATCTGTTTTTTTTCAATGGAGGCAGATGGATTCAAATATCATCACATGGTATTTTTCAGGATGTCAGTGTGCAAAGAGTCCCAAGCCAGCAAGGCGGCTCACAGTCGGTTTTAGTCCCCAGCCCGAGATCCTGCACTAGGCCGAAATTCTTGGTGACCTGAGTGGTGGCCGGCGCCCGGTGAAGGGGGTGATTTGATGTAGATTTTCCTATCTCAACTGCAGGAACTCCAAGCACTTTAGAATCATATATATATTTTTTTTCAACACCATGCGCCCTAACATATTCCATATGTTTTTTTTTTTGTGTGTGTTTGGGATGGGATAATTCATGAACCTTCCTTATTTTGTGCATGGTGTGTGTTTCTCCAAACGAAAGTGATAAAAACGGCCACGTTGAAGCTCAGCTGGTGCGAAAGTGCTCTGCCGGTGCGACTTCACCTGCAGCATGACTCGGCGGCGATCCATGTGACGTCGAGATGGATCAGACATGACTTGGTGACACCGAGAAAAAATCGTGGTATACTATGGTATACTTGGGATTTAAGGGGGATATAGTGACTACAATGGGATAATTATATGATATTTCATGGGGAGATATGAGTTGTTTTCAATAATCTCAGATCAATAGGAAGCCCGGACGAATCACACCGCTGGCTATCCAAAATTTCCGAGTATTCTTTTAGTAGCTTTGTGAACCCCCCAATTGGGAGTACCACTGTATTAGCAGCACATGATCACTTTTTTTCGGGCAAAGCCATGCAAAAGACTTGAATCAATCGATCCACATCGGCCAAGGTGTGAGATACAACATGGGACCAGAGATTTCTTCCACTTTCTTCCCAAAAGGAGATGAATAGACATGGCAGATCCATGAATCATCCGTTTCTACAGAGATCCATCTTGGCAGATCATGTTTTCAATTCCCCCGGCTCAATGACCAAGTCATGTGCCGTGGAGCATCTATATTTTTGGGCCGTGGGTCACTCCCTATCCGGCCCTATCCCCTGGATGTGATGACTTGTAGATCCACTTTCCAACCGTAAAATCTTCAAAGAATCGAGGATTCTCAATGATTCTCGGACATTTTCCGCAGGTCAGGTGATATCAGGTGATTGATCCACAGCTGGTCCCCAGATTCATCGCCCTGTTTGCGGGATGAGCCATCCGAACCGCCAGCGGAAGGTCACGGTCGCTATTTTCGGCATTTTTCGGCACCCAAAAAGGGCTTCTCCAGGAATGGTTTTTTGAGGGAGCAATGGTGGTCGAACATATTCATATCATATGATCTAGAATTAGAAGCCTGTTGATTGATGATTGCATGGCGTTATGCTATCCAAGATTGGAGATGATCACAATCCCCAGCCACGCTCGTGACCAAAGCGTTGGGCCATTGGGTCTTTTGGCCAACCCCATGGCCTTGGCCCACAGAATCTGGCCTCGTTCGTTGCCCGATTGCTGTGACACGGGACCTCAAACCTCAGTCAAGTGCAGCACACTTAGATTCGGTTTTGAAGGTGACGATAGGTGACCCAACCCTTGAAAATTCAAACCTGGAATGAGATGTCTTTGAATAGGTGTTAAGATCATTGATACAATATCCTATTTACGCATGTTTTTGCAATTACTGTATATGCCGTTCCCCGTTGCCCTTCATTGTTTTCTGATTATGAATGGAAACTGGGCAGCTTTCAATTCTAGTGAGCCTACGCCCCTATCTAATGACCCGGGCACAACAAGTCGACAAGATATACAACTGGTGATGCGCGCAAATTTCGATTTGTAAGCGCAACCGAACAGGTTGTTTCATAGAGCAAGCAACCTCAAGTACCCAATTTTCAGGATTGGTTTGGCATGTTTGAACCCCTAGTGTTTCTTTTTGCTGACAGCCGCGAATCCCGGTCTCAAATATCCATTGGCCAAGTTTCTGGTTCCTGGCCTGCAATCTTTGTGCTGTTTGCAAGCCTCCTGTGGCGCAGCATGAAAGTGGGGCCACGTTTCACCGTTGCGACGAAAATGGTGGGTGGCCGCGCCAGTGTTTTTTTTGAGGAACATACCCCAGTGAAAACTCATGGAACCTCGAGAATGAGGCTGGAAGATGAGTTCGCCGCTGCAAATTACAATTTTGAGATCAGCATAACATTTAACGATGGGATATGGAAAAACAAAACATGGTTTCCTTAGAACATGTATTTTTCATGGTGGATGTTCCATATCTATGTAGAAGCTTCATCGGCCATCATTTTCCCGTGGTACTGTGGGGCCTGCCACGGGCGTCACATGATTCAGCATGTTCGATCTTCCATGTTTCGGTGCGACATTTCAAACATTTCATTAGATGCGGTCCTCAATTCAAGCGGGCGTGCAATATTGTACAATTCTGCAGGATCGCAAGCAACATGTTTGTACGGTACCACTGTAACGCTCTAGATATCCTCATTCACGAGTGGATGAGAAAACAAGCACCTGGTTCAGTTCAATTGAGTTGGTACCCCCAGAATGGAGAGTTGATAAGAACCAAAATGGTCAATAGTACCAAAATCGACCATAACAACCCAATCTGGGTATTGATATTCCGTCAATTATATATCTGAATATAATAATAATAATAATTCTAATATATGTGTTATATATATATATGTATATGTATATATTGTAATTATATTTATATAATCAAAAATGGTCCATTCGTAGTTCCCAGCGTTCCATTTAAGAACCCCATGGCAACCCCATGGCAGCCCTGAGTTTCTCAGGGGGTGGCGCAGTCTGATCTACGAGTTCCTCGCCGGGGGCGATGTGGCTAGAACCCAGATCCCGGGGAAGATGTCGGAAGCGTTTTCCTTGGAAAACCATAGGAAAATGAAGGTTTTTTCATGGGAAAACCATAGGAAAACCCATAGGAAAATGGATGTTAACCCTCTGGTTATGACTAACATAGCCATGGAATAGATGGCCCTAATCGAAATAGATGATTTTCCCAGCTAAAACTAACATCTCCATTTATGGTTGGGATTTTCCATGGCTATGTTAGTCATAACCATATGGTAATGGAAAAATATTTTGGACAATCCACTATCAATGGAGATGTAGAGCTGGAAAAAAATTGACTATCCTTGATTTGTTGAAGATGATTTTTTGTTCCAATGGGAGAATTCATCACCTGGGGAATCTGAAGGGACTACTCTTAAAATTAACCCAAGTTTCGGAGGAGTCATGGAACCAAGGGGAATTTATCATATCCAAAAAACATGATGGTTGGTTAAAGTTCTATTTCAAAAAACGGAGACTATCATTCATTTTATCCCATCTATGATATCCATACCCTAGTGAAGGCGCAATATTTCTCTGACTGGGGCTCTTCGTGGCTCACCTAGCTATCGAAAAAATACAGAATTCAACAATCCACTGAAAATATCCCGGTTTTTCAGCCCATTTCTATCCACATCATATACCCTATGGTAAATAAACAGTTGGACCCTGAACATGACCCATTTTGAGTGGAAACTCATCTTCCAACCCCGATGACTGCCAGGGTCTATGTTAATTCCCAGGTCAGCAAGCGTCTGCAACGGAGTCGTCAGCAGCTCGAGCCGTGACTTGGTTATTAAAAAATGGAACCTCCATGGGTCGTGGTCATGACGATATTTGTTTATACTATAATTGCTCTAGAGTACTATGATATAATATACATATATATACAATGGTTTAGTATTATTGGTTTGATATAGTGAGAATGATATAACGATTTATATTATTACAATAATGATAACAATGATGATAATGATAATATATAATGATAATAATGATAACAAAGATCGTAATAATCATAATGATAATAATGACGATAATGATAGTAATGATAATGATAACTAGCAGCCATTAACATGATACAGTGATAGCTATAATAGTGATTTTTTCATGTACGGACAATAATGGTAATGATAGCTAGCTCCAAAAAAATGTCAATATCACTAGATAGTTGTGACTACTACAGGTCTCATATTCAGATTATTCAGCCATCATTATGGAACCGGATGATGCTGGATGCATCATGCTATATATATATCCTCAGTAATCAGACGTGGCCAGACGAGAATCTGGTTTATGATACATACGGTCTATACTGACTATATACTAATAGTTTCTATACAATATGTATAGATATGTATAGATTCAAAGATATTTAGCATATTGGTGGACATTACATACATGACTTTCTAATTTTATTACCTTGGCACACACACACACACGCGCGCAGATAGACATATATAATTTCGTATCATACAGTTGAGAATGATATGAACATCCAGAGTATACACAAAATTTCAGTGTAACAAATCCTTTTTCCTTTGAAACAGTGGCTCTAGTAGATGCCATTCAGGTGCCCATTTAGTGAGATGTTCGCCATAGCCATGGGACCCCAAGCTCGCTGGATGAGAACTGGGGGCGCCCCTAGTTCTAGTTTAGGAGACCTCCATATTTTGGTGGTGTATTCCCTTACATACTCTTTGCGTAGGACCTTAGATAGATCAGTAGCTCCACTTTAGATCCCTTTAGCTATTCCCTGATAATATCCCACAATCTGATATGCGTTTTTCGCTGATTGTATGATCGTCCTGAATTGTCCCTAAATATGATACATCTTAATATTGCTATTTTTTTTATTCCCTTTATTTTGGCCGCAACAATGAAAACAGGGTTCCATATATATATATTTATGGTTATTATATCAATGGTTCCATATATTATATTGTATACATATTATTTTATATATTCCATACATATATAGATATATAGATATATATATATATATATCTTAATCCCTGAATGAATAAATCCAATACTAAACCAGGCTTCCATCTGCAGTCAATGTTGGGCAGGGATTTCCCTGCGGCACAGAACCGCCGTTTTTTAAAAACCGCCGCTCTCCCGATGGAGATTTTGTGTGGGTTAAATCACAGAAATCCCTGCGGTTTTGTTGGTGAATCCCCCCAAAAAGCACGACTTCACCCGATTTATCGTCCTGAAAAGATCGAAAATCCTGATTGATCATGGATTTATCACTAGTTTATCACGATTTCTAGTGGGATGTCTTCCTTTTACCATCCCTTTTGGGTGTTACCTTGGCACCGCGCGGCTCGTCCCCATGGCCCCGTCACCGGCGCCCAGGTTCCGTTGGAACGCCCGGCTCTCCGCCGCCGTGGACGCGGCCTGTGGCCTGTCGCACCTGCACAATGTGACGCCTCGCGCGGCTCGGTTACCATTGTTATGGTGGTGATTCATGGTGATTAATGGTGATTAATGGTGATTAATGGTGATTGAAATAGTGGATTTACCTATTAAAAATGGTGATTTAGTGGGATTTAATGGGATTTGTTAGGATATATGATGGTATACCCTCTGGTAATATGTTACATAGCTATTGAAAATGGCCCAGTTGAAATAGTGGATTTTCCCATGAAACATGGTGATTTTCCAGTTCGCTATGTTAAATTACCAGAGGGTAATGGTGGTTATTCATAGTCATTAATAGTCATCAGGGACTGAACTGATGGCGCTGGAGAGATATATAAGGTCTACTTTTCAGGGCTATGTAAAGGGATATCCCCACTAAATATGGTCAAAAATATGGTACTAACGTACCTCCATTTTAGGATCCTGGAATTCCCATTGATGGGAGGATTTTCCAGTAAGCCATGGAAATCATGGGCTCAAGGTCCAGTAGGACACCCAGCATGTTTCACTTAAAAATACCATTTGGACCTTGGATTTACCATGAGGTAAACTCATGTCGATTTCGGAACCCCCCATGGTTTCACTGTGATTATGATCCACGGATGGTTGTTTTTGGCATGCGGCTGATACGGCGCCCTTGGAAGGGTTGCCAATTTTGAGATGTGCCATTTACGATCCCTTGGAAGGGTTGCAAATTTCAAAAATGATGCTTGCGGAAATGGGGGTATAGGATTTG
>Ga0126342_10004628_pt1 | contig 23615 bp, 25 predicted proteins | sample Cyp1metagenome_FD_92528 | JGI IMG/M metagenome (GOLD analysis project Ga0126342, IMG submission 92528) | Coral microbial communities from Lord Howe Island, Old Settlement Bay, Australia - Cyphastrea 1 metagenome | ecosystem: Host-associated > Invertebrates > Cnidaria > Coral ...
GAGGACGACGAGGACGACGAGGACGACAAGGACGACAAGGAGGACGAGGAGGAGGCAGGAGGCAGGAGGAGAGGAGGACGAGGCAGGAGGAGGCGGAGGAGGAGGAGCAGGAGGAGGAGGAGGCAACTGACATAAAATCTAACAACCCTCACCTGGCAGGTGGGGAAATAGAAGTTGGCCTGTTTTATTGGGGGAATATCTTCTATCTTAGTGTTTTGAAATATAACTATGAAGATCTATGAAGTAGACTGCTACGAACAATGGCAGGCAATATGGGAAAGAAAGGGAAATAAGTAGGATGTCACTCAAGTAGGATAGAACATTCTTGTAGTGTAACTACATCGTTATGTCATAACTCCTGAGGTGGTCAGCAGAAGCCGCCTTGCGCTTTTCCCACGCTTCCTGGCATGGGAAGAAACATTCGGGATTCACCGATGGGTATAGAATATGCAACCAATGAAGAATAATGTTTTAAATCCTATTGAATCCCTGTGGATCCAAGTACCTGGGGTGTGATTTAGGGGGTTAGTCGTACCTGTCGTACCTTCTCAGACAGTGTTTGGATCCATAGGGAATGGTTCCATAACAATATTCAATAGTCCAAAAAATCCAATAGATACCAATATTATGAATACAGTTTTTGGCGTGGGATTTCATGGGCTCGACACTCCTCAAAAAAATATCCCATGGTAAGAATGGCAAGAATGGGGTCCATCTCAAACTCACATGTTGGATCCCAGGAATGGGGCCTACATCAAGATGATTTCCGGGACTGGAAAATTGCCTGAAACGTGGGGTTTCCATGTCAGTTTCTCGCTGTGCTCCAGCGTCACTCGTGGACCTCGGTTTCCATGTCTGAAAATGGAGAGTTCACCCCATTTTCACTGCTGTCTTGATAGGGAACACGATGTTTTTTGGGGTACCGCAGTTTCAGACTATCCGCAAGGTGAGGGCCCCCCAGTTGCACCCCATGAAAATTAACTCTACTTATATCCCCCATAAAAAAAATCCAAAAATCTACAAAAAAAACTATCTAACCAAGTGATAAGTCAAGTTAGCAGGCTCACCCCAAATTCCACAAATGATAGAATCCCCCCCAATGCCAGGAATTTGCTATGCATACGTTGGTTGGTTTAAGATATGGTTTCCTTTAAACAAACGCAAAAAGATGTGGAGTTTTACCACCCATTTAATGTTTAGATCACATTGTCCCAGAATTTCCAAGGTTTTCCCATGATTTTTCCACATCTTCTTTGATTTTTACCTCATTCTCCCAGGATTTCCTAGGATTTTCCCATGGCTTTCCCCATGGCAAAATCAAGAACGGTCCTGCGACACGGGCGCCGATTGCACGGACCACGTGGGCGGCTGCGAGTTCACGGAGCCCTGCCAGGCCTCAGGCGGATGAGATCTGCCAGGCCCATATGCTCCATGGTGCTGAATATTTGTAGAGCACATGATCGTTAATATTACATGGATGTTAAATATGGGTAGGGTAAATACATTACATGGTATATGGTAAGCACATGGGCTCTACTAACCATATGCTACATTTACCCCAAAAATCACCCAGTTTTGTAGGTAAATATCCCAGCACCATGGTTCGCATCTGGGTAGGGTATATCTATCTATTTATATATATATAAGATGGTACACAAATGATGATTTAGTCACAATGACTATTATAGACTAATTGTTCTAGTTGTTCTAACCATAGTCACAATGACTATTAACCTGTATTAGTAATTATTGACTATTAATAACGGGTTGTATTGACTATTGCTATTACTATTGGTGTTGTACTGAGATGGGCCATGGAGTTTGTTAACTAGTAGTAAATGGATTATTTCATTGGGATTGTTTGGGTAAAAAATCCTCAGTTACTAACCAGGAATCGCTAATCCCATGGCCCATCTAAGAATACATGGATGATTTAGATGGTACCCCCATTTATGTATATATATATATACACACCCTATGGATCCACACACTGTCTAAAAAGGTACAAGACACCCCCCCAAATCATACCCGAAACACTTCCTAAGAATATGCTTGGATCCATAGGGATATATAATATACTTGGTGGAAAAGTGGGATGAGCCACCAAGTGTGTGTATATATATATATTAATAATAGTAATAATAATAACAATATAGTCCGAAATCGTTTCAAACCGTTTCATACTACTTACTAGGTACTGTAGTAGTCCGAAACCGTTCCAAACCGTTTCAATCCAATACCTGGAAGGCCTAACTTGCATTACTTTGTTATATTTTGTTTAACTAATGTATAGTTTTTTGGATATTCTTAAACCTTTCTCAAACTTGGATTGATTCAGGAAATAGTTTCTGTAAATTGGGTTCATTTAAGAATCAGCTTCTGGCTTCAACAGACAAAGAGGCCAAGGCACTCGCCGATATAATATTAATTAATATTAGAATATTCCTAAGCCTATAACCGTTTCGTATTGAAAAAAACATGTAAAACGCGCTCAGGACAGGACGGGAAGTCTAAAGTGTCTTGAAACTACCACTATAAAATGGTTTCGTGGTTCTTATGAGCCACCAAATATCTCAAAATGAGGAGTCTATAGAATGCATGGCTTTGAAGGTGCTCTTACGCAGGTTTCTCGGGACATCCACTGAACATCATCGCGGATCATCGCAACCCCTAAGAAAGAGACCCCATGACGATGCTACAGCTTCACAGCTCACAAGATCTGCTCTGCTCGAGCTTGACGTAGGCTTGGTCCATCTCGGTGTTGCTGTCCAAGTCTATGGCCCCACAAAAAAAAAAAACAAACTCTGCTGGGGTAAAAAAAAACGTTGAGAAGAATAATATAGTTAAAATATATTTTCATATGTCAAAATATGTCAAATTCTCTCTATTGGTTGACTCTTGACTTTGACGCTGCTGCATGGCAGTGCACGCCAGCCACTCTCTCCATTACTATTCAAGCTTGTATCTTTGTTTACTATATACATATATGTTCTATAAAATTATCAGGGTTCAAACCTAGTGCCAATGTAACAGCAGAACATGTTGAAATCCACACAACCAGACCACAAGAAAAATAGAATTGATCTGCTCCAAGTTAACATATTCCCACGTGCTTCACGATCTTAAAACATACCGCCGGTAATCAAACATGGCAGTGGTTTTTATTACCACTAAACCTCCATTCAGGGCTTCCTAGCCCAAGGAAGATGCAGGATGGTCCCCATGATATTACAGGTTGAACCGTGTTGAATCCTCACCTTTCATGCTGATGTTCTCACTACCTCCTTAAAGCTCCAGAAAACACCGTGATTTTCTCGATGTTTCATGATGTTTCATGGGTATATCCCATTAGATCTCCTACTTACCTCCGAAAATTCTTGTTGCTTCAAACTTCAAGGAGTTGAATCCCCCTGCCCCATGTTGCAACACTGCAACACTTCTCAGCCAAGAACTGAAGGCATCTTGCCGTAAAAACCTGACGAAGTCGGAAATCCAGAGAGCTGAAGGGCTGAAGGTTGAGGATTGATCATCTACTATTTCATGTAGCTGGACATACCCGGAAATCCCAAACTGTGCTGTACAATTTCGGGGGGTTCATTGAAGTCTACTGTACTCGGCTGATTTGGCAGAAAATGCCTTGGTAGTATGGTACGGTTTAGCCCGCTGCAAACACCTTCTGAGACTGTATTTGGAGTTGTTTTTTGGGTCTAAACACCTTCTCAGAGGGTATTTGGAGCACTAGGGTAGTACCAGCATGTACCAACTCATAAGTTGGGGTCACCGAGTTCTTCGGATGACCAGCTGCAAGGTGCCATACTTCGCCAGGTCGGCAGACACAAGCAGATTAGCCGTTGGCTTTATGGTGATGATAGCCTTAATGTCAACCCCGGATGAATCAACCATAGTTTATTAATTAGGGGGTACTTCCCCAATAGTCAAAATGTGATACTTTGTTATGGTACCCTCCCAATTCAACACCGGCTTGGGGTTTATGAAAATCCGGGGTTGACATTAAATGGTGACCCAGCTGTGGGCTCCACCTTGAACGATCGGCACCGCTGACCCGACCCACCGGACCGCACCCATATCGCTCTGCGCGGCAAAGGCCGGAATGGGCGCCGGCGCCGGCACAGCGATCGAGCCCTGGTCCCGGAAACACCGTGGAAAACATGGCGAAAATCATGGAGATTTGGGGTTTTAACATGGTTTAACCATTACTGTAAATTGGGGGAAAAAGGTTTGATGGGAAAATGATGTTTAAGCACTAGAAATCTATATAGTGGTACTAGAAAAAACATGATTGGATTTAATATGATTTAGTATAGTAAGGGTTTACCAGAAATAGATGGGGATATCATGGAAGTCTCTGTGGTAACTAGGAATCTCTGGCTCCACGGTGGTGCCGAGGTACTTAGCTGGGAGTTGTGGTAGAATATCCTAGATATATCTATCGCGAATGCATGGGGCTCATTAATGAACTTAACTCTAGGACCTAAGCACCACCTTGCAACCATTTTAAGTGTGGTTAGTATTCTCAAAATTGGCTATGGATCAATGCTATGGATCAATATGGCTATGGATGTATTAAGCAAAAAGGACATGGCTATGGATCAATGCTGGATTTCCGTGGAAATAACGCAATTTATGGCAGCTTTATTGCGGCTTCCGAAGCTTGGGACGGACTGCTGACCCAGCCTGGGTCGCGGGACGAACATCTTCAAGCCATTCCAAAAAGTAGCTCAAGGGACATCCGAAACGGTCAACCGGTCAAGCAGCCAACCTGACTATGAACAATTTCCAAAAATGCTTCGTATATATTAGATATATGTATTTTTACTTACAGTTGAGCATTGTAAAATCACCATGGAACAATGGAATTGGCAAAACTTATGGCTCAACCGTCTTACCCCCTGCGAACAAAAAAAAGGTTAATTAGATCTAAAATGTATATATTCATACGTAATGCATGGCAAAAAAGTATAAACTATTAGCCTCCAACAACGTTTAACCAAATCTACAAGGTGGTGCCCTAGTTCTAAGCTGGTTTATTACCTGAACAATAATCACCATAAACCCCAATTAATCTAGTTATAAACCAACTTAGCTAATTGTGAGGCGCACCACCTTGTCTCGGATTTGCTTGTAATCGATTGCCCAAGTAGTGGACTTCCCATTGGGAAAGCCAAAACATCGACAAACCGCAAATCTAGGTATAGATGGTTGTTGGGGTTGAATCTCAAGCAAGTCCAAAAATGCCCAAAATCCGAACGTCATTTGTTGGTTGCACCACAGTATCATAAACCCCAGCTCGTCTACTTTAAACCAACTTTATAGCTACAATTATCACCAGCAAATCCAGGATAATTTATATATTTGCCCATCGAAAATCATTAAAACCTCCATAATTCGAGGTTATTTCCAGTGTTTTTTCCTATATGTTGTTTTTTTCGCCTTTTTTCCAGGCGGCGTTTCACCCAAACTCGTGTCCACGCCTGGGTCCCCATGGGCGGCAACACGCTGTAATGCGTCAAGCCATCGGTGTCGGACCTGCCGGGTCTCTTTCAAGGAACTTTGGGTCTGAAAATGGTGGATTACTTGGTGGCTCATACTAAGTAGGTGATATTCCTGGTTCTAAGTGGGATGAACCAGCAAGTAAGCCCAAAACATGGCCATCTACTGGAGAAAAAGAACCGCTGCCACCCCAAATTCATGGCAATCTATTTGGGGAAAATATGAGAATCACTTCAGAACAACCCATTGGATTTAGAGCGACTTTATTTTTTAGACGAAGCCATTTTGTTCTGGGGATCAATGACTTGGGGATGCAGTTGGGGTTAATTTTGTGGGTAAAACTACAGAAATAAGCCTTATAAGTTGGGATAGCGTGTATATATATATAGATAGATATTATGATATTATATGATATTATGTGATATTATACATAACCCATTTAGGTATGATTACTATATACAATGTCCGTTCATAGCTGGAACTGCACCAAGTAATATATAGATCTTCAGTAATGTTGAATACCCTGTAAGAACATTTAGTATTGGATCGGGGGTATTTAATATTAGGGGGATGGGATTAACCCGCAAACCAAACACATAAGTCTAAGTTACAATTAGCTCAGTAAGATTTTTCCATGTCTCTATCTTTTTTGGCAGTTTGCCATACAGGAAAACTTTTTCACAAGCGTTAAACCCCATAGTTTCCCATAACATGTCCATTGGTCGGTTGCCAACCAAGCCCCACAGATCTGTGAATCGCCACTCGAGATCATCCTCCCAATTTTTCAGGGGAGCTACTCTCGGGTAAATTACAAGTTTTCGAGCTGGTAACGGCCCATGTGTAGTTCGTTGTGCCTAAAAGTAGCTGGTTGGTGGTATACCTACCCCTCTGAAAAATATGAGTTCGTCAGTTGGGATGATGACATTCCCAATGGAAACATAAAAACCATGTTCCAAACCAGCAATCAAGTAGTAATTTTCCATATATATGTACCAAAAGCTCCCGACTTCCAATCAAAGGATTCCACAAGCCCTCAAGACCCCAACAGGCGGAGGGGAGGATGTACAGTGTTTGCCCTTGAGGCAAAAAGGGATGGCAAAAACAACATAGAGGTCGACTGGATGCCGTGGCAAACCAACAAGTGCATGGTTAATGTTAATATATTTATTTTATTATATTATATATATATATAGATAATGTATTTTAGATTAACATAATCTAAGATCATCTAATTAATGTCATCATCTAGTCATACTAATGTTTACCAAAGGGTAACACATCATTGAAACTTCAAACCACCAGTCCGCCACAACATGATCTATATATCTGTTTCATAGGAATCCACACATACTGGGTGTATATAATATATATATATATATATATTTGATAAGTTGATGACAATCGTCCAAGTAGTGGGTAAATCTAATCGAACTCTTGAGTCTAGTTGGTGAGTAATATCCCATTGTATCATTATTTAAGAATACTTCACTAAATACCTAAGTTTGATGAAACCAAATCTAACTTCTGACCATGGCACATGTACTACATAGAAACCCAAAAAAAAAGAAACGGTTCACTGCACCCCTATTGCAACAGGATTAACAGCCGTAGAATCTATCTGTGTTATTTCTTTACAGGGGTCCTAGATATATCAACATATTATCATAGCCTATGGATCCAAGTATCACCTTAGGAAGTGGGACTGGGCTATGATGACTGGGGGGTTATATAAGTACCTCCTCAGTGGGCATGGATCCACAGGGATCCAAGGGTTCCCCTGCCAACTGGGATCCCACCTATAAAAGTACGCCAAAAACCTGCCGTTGGAACAGCGAAAGACAGGATCTGCCACAAAAGTGACCGGATGGGTGGGATATCTGTTGTTTTTGTTTCATAACTAAAGCAATTCTTGGACGAATATTGTGAATATACAGCCTCTGGTAAAGGAACATAGCTTTGGAACATCAGCATTTTTAATAGGTAGATCGACTCGATCGACTATTTCTATGGGCCATTTTCAATAGCTATGTAAATGTTTACTGGAGGGTAAATATATGTGTGAATATCAATACTTTCTTTTGGGTGACACCAATTGTATAATTGCTTGAAGATTACGATGTTCCCTGCTTTCCACCAACTTCAAACGCCTTGAGGCCTTGAGCTATGGGATTTCTAATCCAACAAAAAACATCAACACCATTAGCTGTGGATGGAACTATTGGGTACCGTAATGAAACACTGTAAATCATGGGATTATACTGGGAAATCCCATATCAAAGAACATTATTCACTTTCTATGTGTGGTTCTACTTTGTTCCTTTTTGTTGGTTCCAAAGACGAATTGCCTCCCCCGGTGCTTTTTAGAATACAGCAGCAGAGTGCACAAAAGTAAAGTTGAGAGCAAAAAGAACCTTGAGAAGAACTACCAACGATTTGACATACAAGTATGATGCGGCAGAAAAAATCACTAATTGAGTTGCAACACTTTTGGGGCCCATCAGGAATGCTTGGCCGTTGCGTTGAACCCTGCAACCAGTGCTGTTTTTTAGCTGGGTATTCGTTCGACCTGGATTTGCTTTGAAGGGACAAGCTAAAAAATAAAAAATAACTATACCGGTAGATTTCCGAAATGGTGGATTTACTCAGGTTACGATCCGTCAAATGATCCAAAGGCTCCAAGGGGTCCACATCTCCCAAGTTCCCGCACTCATCGTAGTCGATCTGTCCATGGCCGCTCTTGTCGGCCTGGGAACGGGGAAGTGCGAACGAGAAATCTCAAGGATGAACGAGCAGATCAGATTCCCCTTTCTTTGGGATAGAAACATATATATATAGTATCTCTCCCTGGACACACCCTGAAATTGAATTTGTTGGAATCAGTTCAACGCTGGCCCATCTTGAGAGATTCTTCAAAAACATATAGCCCGTCTACTCGCCGTATAGCATCATTGCTTCGCTGGGAAGTACCACAGGAGGATAGTCCAACTCACTGGATGTAGCTGGTAACATTTAATTAGCGTTGCCCTGGTGATCGTAAGTCCCCTAAGTGCTATACCTATCCATACCTAGGGTTATCCCATTTAGTGGGATGATCCTCCAAGCACCAAGCATCTCAGCACCTGAGGTGACAACACATCTATGAAGCTCATGTGATATATGTGATATTGACCCCAGATAAGTGTTAAAGCCCTGGCTTTGGGGGAACCCGGAACCATGGCACCACTGGCACCACCCCTTTTTCACCACGTTTTTGTTGAGGCCTCGCGGATCAAATCTTCCATCTCTTTGGCTCCAAAATGCTCTCCCAAAACCTCACACTGTGACGACGGAATCTCCCCTTCCTGCCCTGACAAGCACGTTGCGTTGAAGAAAAATGCGATGTGGGAAGGACATTCATGTGTCCAGGGTCCATATTCTCCCAAGGTCCAAGTACATTCACTCTATTACGAAATTCAGCTATAAAGTTTCGCTCATTCATGCGACTTGGCCCTCCTGAAATAGGTTTTTTTGGCCTTACACTTGTTAGGTAAAAAAAAAGACATGTGAGGACCCAATCTCTGGACCTAAGCTGGGTTCGCTTGGGCCCAACCTGGAAACTGAAAAATATAAGAAATATCCAGGTTTTTCTATTGAACATGCTATTGTGGGATTAGGTCGTGTTTTGAAAAAACAAAACTTAAATTTCGGCAGTGAGAACATCGTATGTGTATACATACATATATAATATGTTCTATCATTATTATTATATTATTATTACTATCATTATTATTATTATCATTATTGTTACTATTGTTACTAATGGTGTTATTATCATCATTAGTTATTATCATTATTATCGTTATCCATTATTATTAATTAATTACACCATTTTATTTTGAAGTATCTAAAATATAATATATCATACTTGTGATTTTGGTTCACTGAAAATAGTACTTGTATGTACATGTCCAATAGTAATTGCAATGTATGTTCCCGTGGTAAAATTGAACTGTTCCCTTCAGCCCAGTGGCGCAACGCAAGTTCTCAGCAGTGATGCTTCCCGACCTATGTCGACGCGAATGTTGATGTTTGTTGCAAAATCTATTCCCTATGGATCCAAACACTGTCTGAGAAGGTACTGAACCCCCTAAAATCAATACTCAAACACTTCTTAAGAAGGTACTTGGATCCATAGAGATTAAGAATAATTTTATAATTTTGATGGACGGGAAAATAAAGGGTTGATGGGAAATTTGAAAGTAATATCTGAGTTTTTGACACTCCAAAATTGATCGGGTGGTCTCTGCATGCTTTCCGATTTTCCGTTTCTAGGAATGAAAAACAATTATAGAACTATTATGTTATGGGATATTTCATTTTTCATTTGTTTTAAGGATATGACAAAGGTCCCACAAAAAAAAACGCCTCAAACATCCAGAAAAACACCATCTTAGGTACCCTGCAAACCAAAAAAGAAAGGCGAGTATTCAGCAACTGAGATGATGCCCCATGGTACAATAAGTTTAAGTCTGAATCTCACCCTTCACTATATGATATTGTTTGATCCTGATCTTGCCATCGATGTTTCAATCCCAATTTGTGATGTTTAAACGACATCTTGTGTCATGCAAAATCTCGAAAATTCAAAATTCGCTCAATTCGCTGCTTCCCAATCCGACACACATCAGGTTCTCCCCTTCTTCGGATTGCAATCTGTTCAAAAAGGTTCGCAGCCAGGACCAGCTGTTGGTGTCGAGTCCCTGCACTAACCCCACCTCTCTCTCAAGGTTTATCAGCATATCCCTAGTCTTAAATGACTTAGTCAATCCGTCGCTAGGGCTTTGAAGTCCGGGGATGTGCTCCAAAAGGAGACGTCGTTTCTTCACCAACATTTGAACATGCTTAGCACGAAGTTCTATGTGCCGGACGCGTCGCAACAACACTTCCATCGAGCTAATGCTGATCGCCGCTATCGCGTCGGTGCACAAAACCAATTGGTAAGTCGCAGTTTGTACACTGTGGGGTTCAGCGGAATCCCATCCAAAATGGATTCCAGCAACATTCCAAGCGACACCAACTCCTTCGAGTTTTCCAAACCCAACATGTTCACCTGCTGGTAGCAGAGCTCGTTCACTTACGGAGCTAACACTTGCAGTTAGACGTGGCTACCCTCTGATAATTTCATGTAGTTATATGGAAAATATGAGTTTTTTAAAGCGGTAAATCATATTATCGAACTTAGTGGGCAGTTTGCCATGGCAAACTGCCACAAATAGGGAAAGGGCATATGCGTTCCCATTCACATCCCCATTATTGTTGGTTCAATCCATATATGAATCACTATGAAACCCAACGAAACAAATCCCATTAATCGAAGGAAGTTTCGAAGTCAAACTTCCGACAATATGGAAAGAGTCAGAGAAGAGAAGAGCAGAAGAAAAAGGAGGAAACTAGCGTGGGCAGATCAGGCGCTTTGTAAACATCTCCTTTTTACTTCGCAAGCTACGCGCTAATCAAGAAATTCTTGGGTTCCACACCTGCTCCATTAATGCGCTCCGTGCCTTTTTTCCCACTTGTTCAATGGAAGCGTATTCCTCCTGTACTGACTTTTGCAATGATCTCAGGTTTGTCGACTTTCAGGGAAGGAAGCCCGTTGTTCCCAAGTGTTGTGGGCTTCTCATCCCCTGCGTTGTGGTTGTGCTCACAACTGGTGACGAAACTGACATAAGAGAGGTGATTGCACCAGCGCTCTTGAACCAAGAAAAACGGCGTGCTCAAAAAAGGAAACTTGAGGTGAGACATAACGAGCGGAGAGTTAAAACAGAGAAATCATCGGGCCGTCGGCCAAGTTAGATTTGCTTTCGACACAGTCTATGTACACTTCCGTAGATGCTTCTGATATGAGCAGAGCAATCAAAAGAGGCCAACTAACTCAAAGCTGCTCCCGGGCTGCGACCCTTCGCAAAACCCGAGGTGGCAGAACCTACTAACAACAATACGCCTAGAGTATAGCTCCTCTTTCCACGCGCTGCCCAGCTGTTTCCGAACAGCTTCGGATCATAAAAATAATGACCGGACATTCGGGATTTAGCCCAAGCTGCTTAAATTGCGAATTAAGCGCCGCAGGCCCCAAGCCTCAAAAGAGCGAGCTTCGCACTACGCTCGGCAGGGTTGTGGTTGCCCTGCGCCTGAAAATCTTTTGTCTTGGTGGCCCCGGTTCCTCCGTTGAGAGGCCGACATGGCTCTTATGGTGCAGGAGCCCTAGGATCTCGAGAAGGGAACGTGTGCCCCCACGCGAAGATCTGCATCATGGTCATCACCCGTATTTGATCTTGCGCGAATGAGGCCTGTGCAACAGCGCCCGGCTTTTCCATACATGGGGTCTGCGCAAGAATCCAAACTTTCCTAACAAGCTAGCAGCGACGCTGGGTGTCAAATATAGTTGGAAGCAATGACCTCGTCAATTAATTAGGTCAGAAAGGTTTCTGGCTCGAGCGAGCTCTGGCCCCACTATAGATAAACTCCTTGGCGCCAAGGGAGGAAGCACCGAACGCCACGCCGAGGACCGTAGCCACGTCATGGAAACAAGTTGGAGACAAGGGTTGTGGGAAACAAGAATCGAAGAGAAGTGAGAGACAAGTGGAAGACAAGTGCAAATCATGCAGGCAAAGGCGCCCCCGCGCATGGGATGTAAACATAACCCAGGAACGCAAGCCCGGAAGTGCAAGCAAAATCATGGGCCCAGGCATGCAAGCGTTTTAAGGGCGTAAGAACCCCATACCATTACAGATAAACTAAAGCTTGGGGAACCAACGCAAAAAATAGCAAGCAGCGATAGAAAAGCGAGCGCTTAAAAAAGCGGCAAGCAGACGGAGAAAAGCGACAAACCAAGAGCCTTCGAAGGAAGTGCGGGGGTGCTTCCCCGGAAGGACAAACATTAAGCAAGCGAATTCCTCAGCCTCCCACCCAAATCGGTGGGCAGCCGCGTCCCACGCGAAGCGGCGGGCAACGATCAAAGTCTCAAAATATTGGGCATGCAGCAGAGTGGCGCCTCACCCGCCAAACGTGCCCTTTGCATGAGCGCCGCTTTGGCCCAGGCAGCCTCGCTGCCTGCAAAAGGCGGGGAGGCGGCGCCTTTACCAGTGGAGCGGGGGTCTCCTATTAAGAAGCGCTCCACAAGCGCACTGCAACTTCTACTCGATCCGCAGAGCCTGCCCGAAACAAATATACCAAATGCACGCCGCTTCTACCTTTTTGCTGCCGTGCATGGTTCCCGCTCCCGTGTGCAGGAGCTTCTGCAGGTAAAAGCCTGTTTGTAAAGGCCCCCCCGTGTAAAGCTTTCCGTGTGTAGGAGCTTTCCGTATGTAGATGCTTTTGTGTAAGAGCATCTGTGTGTGCGTGTAAAGGGTTTTCTTGCGCAGCAGCTGCTGTGTGGAAAGGCGCTTGCCCGTACTATGCGTAGAAGCGTAAGCGCAAAAACTTCTGTGTGCAAAAACATTTGTTGGCAACAGCTGTGTGTAAAAGCTTTCGCGTGCTTTGTGTAAAGGCACCCGTGTGCCAAAGCCTCTGTGAAAAAGGGCTGGCGCGTTGTTTGCGTGTAAGAACATATGTGTAAACGCATCTGTGTGTAAAAGCTTCTGCGCCCAACAGCTCCTGGGTGCAAGGTTTCCTGCGCGTAAAGGCATTTAGGTGTGAAGACACCCGTCTGTAAAAGTTTTCTGCGTGTAAAAACCTTCTGAAATATAGCGCGTAGAGCTTGAATGCGCAAAACGTCAGTGTGCAACAGCTCTCTCTGCGTAAAAGCATCTGAAAGGCACGGGTCTGAGAAAATATTGCGTGTGGAGGCTTTCTGTGTGAGCAGGCGTGTGTGTGTGTGTGAGTGTGTGTGTGTGAAGGCGCCTGTGTGTAGAAACGTCTATGTGTACTGTAAAGCCTCCATGCTAAGAGAAAGCGTCTGTGTGCAAAGGCACCTGTCTGTAAAAACATGTTGGTCTAAGGGTTTTCTGCGTATAAACGGTTCTGTGTGTCAAAGCTTTTGCGTGTAAAAATTGCATAAAAATTGCTATATGTGCAAAGGCTTCTTGGTATGAAAGCTGCCCTGTGGAAAGGCATCCCCGTGTAAAAGTTTTTGCGCGTAAAGGCACCTGTGCTTTCAAGGCACCTGTGTGCAGAATCTTTCTGTCCGTAACGACTCTTGGCGTAAACGCTTCGGTGTGTAAAAGCGTCTTTGTGCAAAGTCTCCTGTCTGTCAAAGCCTCAGCGTAAAAGCGCCGGGTGAGTAAGAGCTTCTTGTTCTTATAAGATTGTTTTGTGCGTAAAAACTTCTGTGCGTAAAGGCGCCTGTGTATAAAATTGCACCTTTTTTAACCACAACCAAAACATGCGGCCCTTGGCATACTTTGACGCTCTGCATTTTTCAACTGGGCATTCTTCAGTTGGGATCCTAAAACTGTAAATAATGAAACAAGTTAACCAAACCATGTGTAACGCAGCCGTTTGGAATGTATGGCCTAACTGATTACAATTCAGCACTATCCATGTGTGAAATGGAAACCGTCTGAATGGGTTGGTTGGCGCGCAGTGTCTTAAATGGAGTTGGAAACTCTTTGCGCGATTTGGGTATGCCTGCAACCCCGCCCATCTAAACCTCTTAACCCTAAGCAGCAATGGATGCTGGTGCACCACCATCCCCCCATGAAGAGTTCCAAACCAAGTGCAGGCCTTGATTCTTCAAAGTTGTGCTACTGCTGCTGCTACTACTACTGCTGCTACTACTACTACTGCTACTACTACAACTACTACTAGTACTACTACCACCACCAGTACTACGCTACTACGACTACTACGATTACTACGACTACTACTACTACTACTACTACTATTATGACGATTACTACGACGACGACGACGACGACGACGACTACTACTACTACCAATACTACACTAATTGCATTAGATTACGCTACAACTGCAACTACCACTATACATTGCACTACACGACACTACACTACAACTACACTACTTTACACTACAATACAACAATACACTAGACTACACTACACTATACCACACTACAGTAATCAACACTACAGTACACAACAATACACTGCACTAATTACACCACAACTACAACTGCAACTGCACTGCACTAATTACACTACATTACAACTACAACTTACAACTTACAACTACAACTCCACTACACTACAACTACACCTACAACTGCACTACACCACACTACATCCAGCAGTTGTGGTGAGGTGACCACTGCAACCATTGCAACCACTCCAGAAAACACAACTCCAATCACCTTTCGGTCCATCAGTGGATTCGCTCTGCCATCCGTGAGTCACAACAACCAACCCTTCCTATAGGTTTCTTATTTTGAAACTTCCGCCACCGCCTTGTGCGGTACAACTGGTAAACTACAGTATATATATAATAGTGATTAAATCCCATTAAACCATGAAATCCCATTAAACCGAACATAAAAAAAGACTACAGTCCGTTCCCTTAAATGTCCGACGTGGATTTGCGGTGAGTGATTCCATTCAACATCATTAAACCTAACACATATAATAGTGATTCAATCCCATTAAACATCATTAAACCATGAAATCCCATGAAAAACCATCATTAAACCGTTATACGGAAACCTTAAGGATCAACGTTCCCTTCATAAATCTCCGACGGTGAAATCTTTCACCATCCAGGTCTCCATGCTCGCTCTTGTCAAAGCGCCCAAAGGTTTTTCGGAGCAAATCCTGCCGAAAAAAACGCGGCGGAGATGTTAGTTATACAATGCTATAGATATATTTACATAATAGTGTTGTATAACTATAAAGAGGATTCTTTTTGGGCAAATGTTGGAGGATCCTAAGGTGTGGGGCCCCCAAACGCTATGTTTGTTGGTTTATAAGGCCCCCTTAACGGGCCCCTTAACTATAGTTACACGTATCATAAACCATAGTTGTTGGAGTTATAAACCAACTTAGCTATCTAGGGGCCCCCACATTGTAAGATGTGTAAAACATGATGTAACTAACATGTAAGCAACATGGAACTTGAGTTTGGTATCGATTTGGCTTAGCAGGTTTGGAATCTTACATGCCGCAAAAGATCATGCTGGTATCTAAGTTGCTTGGATTCATTTCCATTCAATGCAACATATTCAAGGCAGACCCAGAAATGCGGCGGTGCCAAAAACCCTACCCAACCAAGCTTTCATCAAGTTTCAGTCACTAAAAATATCGGGCATACCTAAGAATTTCAAAGTATTATTGAACATAAAAGTAGCTATTCCTTTTCTACTTACTTTGAGGGTGTAGGTGCGATCTCTATGTTAAAGCCAGCGTAAGGCCAACAAACTGCACGGAATCAAGGCCTTACATGACACAGTTCCTCAGTTTTAGGTAATTACCTACCCAGATCAAGTTCAAACTCGTTGGAACATACCATCAACGGGGACAGAATTCCTGGCCAATTCGGTTTCGGACGCGACAGCCAGCCCTGGGTCCGTCATCCCCAAAGCGGTTGGATTTAAATCTGTACTTCCTCCATGTTCCTTAAACCATAGTCATCCTAACTTTCTCGAGATAGTGACCCCCGAACTAGTCCATAGTCAACCTCAAACATGTTTTTCTTAATCATCCCCCAAAGATCCCCAATGACTGGTGCTAAACGTAGGCAACAGGGGAACGGGATGATTGTTATCATCATGGCCAATCTTAGATGCCCTGCAAAAATGAAATTCTTAGCTGGTTAGTAGATAATCCCATACCAAAAGGCTAAAGGATTAGTTTCTACCCCTCCAAGATTGACCTAGACATGGGATAAATATGGCTTAGTAGAAAATTAGTGAACGGGATGATTGGAACGGGATGATAATTATAATAGTTATTATTCCCTATAGCTAATTAATCATCCCATGTATATGTATGTATATATATATGTGTGTATATATATATATGTATGTATATATATACATATATATATATATATATATATTGTAACTATCCCATTAATCATATAGTTCATATAGCTATTGTGGATATAAATATAACATATCATTCCCATCCGATTGTGCATATTGCAATGAATCAAGATTTCCAGACCATTATACCCTCTGGTAAACTAACATAACTATGAAACATCACCATTTTTAATGCGTAAATCAACGAACTAAATGAATCATTCCCATCCATTCCCTCCGTTTCGCACCAAGACTTCGGGCTCTTCCCAGGCCTCGTGCACTTGCACGCGCCCGATGAGAGCTGCAGCCAGAAACCTCCGCCCGCCAGGTGAGGCGACCGATTCACCTTTTAGGTGATATAGAACCACTAAAACCCCAATGCTCTATGTTGCTGGTATATTTGCCAACATTTACCCCCAACAGTGACCCAGTTATGTTGGTAAATATTCCAGCACCATGGAGCATATGAGTGGCGGACAAAATTATTTGTTCCCCGCAGCTGCCATGGGCAAAACTGGGTCGTCCCCTATCGGTTGTGAAGATTTTCGCTCTTTGATAACATCCAGTAGAAAATGCTGCTCGTTGAACTATTACAAGTAGAAGTAACATGAAGTAACAATAGAAGTAGAAGAAGAAGTAGAAGAAGCAGTGGAAACGGTGGTAATAGTAGCAGTAAAAGCAGTAGCATTAGTAGCATCAGTAGCAGCAGTAGCAGCAGTAGCAGCAGTAGCAGCAGTAGCAGCAGTAGAAGTAGAAGTAGGAGTAGGAGTAGTAGCAGAAGTAGAAGCAGTAGAAGTAGAAGTAGAAGTGGAAGTAGAAGTGGTAGTTGTAGTAGTAGTAGTCGTCGTCGTCGTAGTAATCGTCATAATAGTAGTAGTAGTAGTAGTCGTCGTCGTCGTCGTCGTCGTTGTTGTCGTAGTCGTCATAGTAGTAGTAGGAGGAGTAGTAGTAGTAGAAGTAGTAGTAGTAGTAGTCGTCGTCGTAGTAGTCGTCATAGTAGTAGTAGGAGGAGTAGTAGTAGTAGTAAGATATAGTAGTAGTATTAAGATAAGCGGTAGCAGTAAGAGTTAGCACGTGGAGCATGGTCTCGTCTCGTTAAAACTGGGTATCGGTTGGTATCGGTTGAGGTATCGGTGAGAATGGATCGTGAATTACCGCCAACAATATGCTTGGTGCTCTCCAAGAGAAAGCTAACTGAGGTAGCTGTTTACAGCCCTCTTTGTAGTCGTTGCTGTAGAAAAAAAGCAGCCTACCTACTCTAGATTATTGTGGAACGTGTTGGAATCTAGGGGTGTCGGTGCTGGGTAGTCCCCTATCGGTTGTGAAGGTTTCATGAAGGCAGCTCTCTACTACTTTCAAATGCTAATAATTTTGCCGGGTATTCATATGGGAAAATGGGGACTTCAGTGCAAAGTCATGAGATTTAGTGGGCCAAAACAAGTCAATTCACTATAAATCAATCAAGATATATATATATATTATAGAAATAAATAGAAACAAATAGAAATAAATAGAAATGAATAGAAATAAAAACTAATGAATATTGAGTGGGAAAACAACCATGGCATGATTCAATTAAAACATGAACCATCAATAACTCTTTCAGGGCCAAGTAGCTGCTACTTGGAAGGCTCCATATTTCTGGGATTCTGGCACTCCCATAGCTCTGAATAATCAGCTTTGCGAGTGTTTGGGTGAAGGATCTATAGGAATATGAACTAGCATAAAGATGCATAAAGCGGATAAACATCTCTAAATATCTTTAGTTTCTAGTGAATTCTAGGAATATGATATTGGGCAGGGCCATCCACATCATTCATCCAATTCCATCAACCGATTTCTCGGATTTTCTCGGTCATTCGAATCAGGTCTTCGATCCACGAGCCCAGAAGCACAACTTCCTGACTCTGGTTTGCCAACCTGGTTGGTGGTTTTAACCATCTTGAAAAATATTAGTTAATGGGAAGGATTATCCCATATATTATGGAAAATAAAAAATGTTTGAAACCACCAACCAGCAACTGATCAAGAGACCTTTGACACTGTCTTCTCCTAATTTTATTAATAGGGTCCACTTCGAAAACCAATTTTTGGCAATATTTTAATTGCGTTATATATGGAAATTTAATTGATTTTGAAATCGAACAAACTAGTTTTTATTATTAAGGTTTAACATTTATTAATAGGGTCCGCTTCGAAAACACATTTTTGGCAATATTTTAATTGCATTATATACAAGGAAATTTAATTGATTCTGAAATCGAACAAACTAGTTTTTATTATTAATGTTTTAATTCTATTAATAGGGTCCGCTTCGAAAACCAATTCTTGGCAATATTTTAATTGCGTTATATAAGGAAATTTAACTGATTTTGAAATCGAACAAACTAGCTTTTATTATTAATGTTTTAATTCTATTCATAGGGTCCGCTTCGAAAACCATTTTTTGGCAATATTTTAATTGCGTTATATAAGGAAATTTAATTGATTTTGAAATCGAACAAACTAGTTTTTATTATTAAGCTTTTAATTCTCTTAATAGGGTCCGCTTCTAAAACCAATTTTGGCAATATTTTAATTGCGGTATATAAGGAAATTTAACTAATTTTGAAATCGAATAAGCTAGTTTTTATTATTAATTAAGATTTTAAAATGTTTTAAATTAATTGATAGGGTTCCCTAATAATAAATACCCCCCTAATAATAAAAACTACTTGAGGTGTTTATTAATAGGGGAGGGGGTGGCGTTTAGTATTAGGGGGAAGGGATTGGCCTTTCTTCGTCCCGGCTACTGGCCCACTTGTCTCCCCATGTGGAACATTGGTCCATTTGTCAACTCTTCTCCAAAATACCGCATATTTAGTCGGAAACACAAGTTTGGACATTTGGAATACTTGGGGGCTGCCACACTTTCCGCTCACATATCATAAACTCATAAACCATCTACATATTTTAAATAGGCTATGGCTTCCATAGCTATGTAAAATAATCAGATGGTTGGCAAAGTGGATCTCATCAACAACATCCAGTTGGACATTGCCTTGGAGCGAAACCCCCGGCCACACCGGAAAATCGATTGAAATCTAGGTGTATTCACCAAGGTCCCTCCATCCCTGCAGGAACAAAAAATCGTGAGTTGCTTGCCACAGTATAGATCTTGCTTCTATCACCTCATTTTGGGGTGGGGTGATTTTGATGGGTACAACATGGTACAACCATGCGGGTCAAAAACTGATTTCAACCCCCATAAGTTCGGATATGGGCACCCGAAAAAACAATGATTAGAGAGCGATTTTCTCATTTCTGAGTGGACGTATACCCTAAAGTAGTGATTCTCTGCGCCCATTTATGCAATTTACAAGGTCAATGCATTTAGATGGCTACACTGACCTATGAATGATACATGGTTTTTCGGTATGTCTAGTTTAGGCAACAAGAAACATCTACGTAGCAATAACCAAACAGCCCTTTTGCTTTGGTTCTCCCATTCCGCTGTTCGACCTAGCCTCTACTCAAACATAGGCTGCAACATCTCCCGTTTAGCTCTTAGCTCATGATCTCCACGCCACCGGCGTCGGGTATCCCAAGGCCAAAGAACTCGCTGTATTCGATCTCATCGTCGTTGTCGGTGTCCAAACAACTGAACAAGGCCTGCAGACATTGACAGGTGGAGAAGGTCATGATCTTGAACACAGCCAAGGGCCACAACATGAGCAAATTCAGTACTAAACCAAGGGTTTCGGGGAAATATCAGGGGGATGGGGGATGGTTGAAAATTGAGTTGGCCACCAGCGGGAAGTAGCTTCTAATCCCACTATGTGAACTGGACCATAAAGCTGTAAACAAAATACTGCCACCTGCAAATTTAGACTGTTTGTTGCTGGGAAATGATGTTGATCTTCCAACAAAAACAAGGATTTGGGGCTCAGCTTACATCATCCCATGTCTAGGGCTATACCAATAAACCCCAATTCGGATGATTGATTATTGGCTTCACCAACTTATACCAAGAATATAATATATTACAAGTATGTAGTACCCCCGAAATGATATATAAGTATATATATATATAAATGCAGTTGATATTCAATTGATCACTATTTTCTGTTGGATTCTACCAACTTCGATCTGTTTGGGGACTGCGTATCTCCGAAATCTCAGATTTTCCCAGTTCGAAAAACTCTCGACCTCAGCCTCTGCACCGTCCACGTGGAAATTCTCCTGAGATGTCACCATGACACATCTGGACTTTACCATCAATCTTCTTACTGGTGCTTAGCAGGGAATGAGGGAATGATCCATAATCACTAGTAATTAATAACAATCCCATTCCCCCATTCCCATCCATTCCCTACTAAGCACCAGTAAGTTGGGATTTGTTTCATCATTCAACCACCACCGATGTGGATTTTGACAAAGAAAAATAGGGATTCAACCCACAAAAAACTGAGATGTGATGATGTAACGTGATTTTCAGATATCGCTTCAAATGCGGCCAGGACTTGGACGAGGATGCAACGGTGGATATTGCCCTCTGGTAAACGTTAACAAAAAACCATGGAACATCACCATTGTTAATAGGTAAATCAACTATTTCTATGGGCAATTTTCAATAGCAAACTGTTAGTTTACCAGAGGGTACCAAAAAAGGTTCACTCACTAAAAGGACCAGTAGTCATTTGCTCTATCTCGTCACGTGTTCCTTCAGTGTTTCTATAGGGTCCCTTTTTCTTGGATTTTGCGGATTCTTCCGATTGTTGAAGATTGTTCTTGTTTGTCCGTGCTGCTCGCGATGTTCCATTTTGTTGGTTTCTGATCGACTCAGCAAGTCCAGGTTTTATCATTTCACATCGTTCGACCTAGACCCGTCAAATACCCCCAAAATGGGTAAACCTAGTAAGATTGTGATTTTTAAATATTTTTTATGGATTAGTAAACAGATGGTCTAGGTAGTTGGTGAGGTGAAGTAAGTCCCCATGTCGTTGGTTGTCCTAGAATCTCCTATGTATAAATTATTGATATAGGTGCTGTTAATACTTGGTGGTTCATCCCACTTAGTAAGTAGGTTAGGTCACCCCAGATGTAAGTGGATGAAATTTTTACTTATCCCACTGGATAAACCAGGGATATTTCACCTACTTAGGATTCGTGGGTAGTTCGCCACCAAGTAGCCATGTTCTGGATAGATGTCCCAATTTAATCATCCCATCTTCGACAAGTTCGGCGCCTCCAAGACGCTTTTCATCTCCAGCATTGTGATGGTACCTGGCTCATGGGTATCATCCAGTTAAATGACCTTAAGCTTGGTAATGTCGATATTTCAGATAAATTCCAATTGGTTTTAGGGATCCCATATGCTCCATGTATGCTACAATATGGTACAATTTACCAACATTTACAGCAGAATCGACTTTATTTTGTAACTAAATATGATATAGATTGAGCAAATATGGGTAGTGCTTAGGCTTGCACCTCGGGTTAGTCTGAGCCTTGGGGAGAATACTGTGCCCGGAAAGAGATTCCCAAATTTGGACACGACCCTATGTGGCCTATACTATCGGTACTATCGGTACTGTAAAGAGGCAAATAAATGTACTTTACATCATCCAAATTCATTCATTTATATGCATGTTATTTTTGGATTTTCCATCTTGTAGGATAATGGCACCAGCTGCTAGAACCAACTGGCACGGTGCCGGGACATTGATCTCTGTGGGAGTGAGCGCGGCATCGAGGTTTTTGAGTTCCAGCACAGCCTTGCTGGCAACTCCTGCTAGGTAGTCAGCTATGATGTTAGCTTCTCTTGGCCGATGCATCCACTGGCCGTGATCAAAGTAGCGAGACTGCTTTCTGCGAATCTGATACACATCATCGATGATCCTCTGCTGTGGTGGCCACAGGTTCGATCTCTGTTTCAGGCTCATTCACGTCTGGTTCATGCACGGCAGGGGCCACCCAGGGGGCAGCAGTTGGTCGCGGTGGAATGACATGCATGCTCGCAAGAGCGTCTTCCAGCTGTGCAATTCGAAATTCCAGATTGCTGTTGATGGTGCTTTGCATGGTCAAAATGCGCTGGGCCGTCTCGAGTGCTCTAAACACTGAGACATAAACAGCAAAAATTCGTTTGGACAGAAGGTGGATCTGCTGCTCTTCAGTTCGGGTCAATGCCCGGTCATGTCGAAAAGTGGTAAAAAGGCCTTCAACACGGCGAAATTCACTGTGGTCACCAAATTGATAATAGACCAGCCGAGACGGCTGGAGTGCCGACAGCTGTGTGTTGAGGTGCCAAACTTCGCCATCACCATTGAGACATCTGCAAAGGCCCGGATCAAGAACACTGGAGCCGAACAAGGACTCTGCCAGCTGCCTGATTGACATTGTAGGTGCCAGTAAACATTGATAAACCATTGGTTTTGTGGGGTACCCCCATGACTTATTAGGAAACCTCCAAATACGTACTCTAACACGTACAAGACCGTGCGGTGTTTCACAGGGTTAAACTCAAACATCATCGAAAGCTTACCATGACATACTTGGTGGATCCGTTGGTACAGAGTGAAAGTGGTGATAAAGTAAGTCATGATAGTTGTTCATTGGCGGTTTTGAGAAAATCATCCAGAAAAAACACCAATGGTTTTATAAATGTAAATGCCCTACATATTCCATGGTGAATTGTCAGTGGTCTATAATAAACCAACAAACATTACAATGGCATATATAAGTGGGTTGAGTTTCACCCTATTACTCTAACTAGTTGGGAACAGCGCTGAGAGGCGCCTGGCTGATGGTTTTAAGGGGGGTTGCGTGCACTTCCCAATGTGACTGCGTATGCAGCCTTGCACGCCCACTTTTTCACTTCTCGAAAGCTACTTCAACCATGGAACAATTTCAGCGTAACATGAACATGAACGTTAACATCCCAACCCACCCCACCCCACCCCATGATCAACGTAACATCATCAGCGTGACATGAACATGAACGTTTACATCCCACCCCACCCCAACAAAACCCCCATGATCAACGTAACATCATCAGCGTAACATGAACATGAACGTTTACATCCCACCCCATCCAACCCCACCAAACCCCATGATCAACGTAACATCATCAGCGCAACATGAACATGAACGTTAACATCCCACCCCCCCCCCC
>Ga0126342_10004629_pt1 | contig 23612 bp, 20 predicted proteins | sample Cyp1metagenome_FD_92528 | JGI IMG/M metagenome (GOLD analysis project Ga0126342, IMG submission 92528) | Coral microbial communities from Lord Howe Island, Old Settlement Bay, Australia - Cyphastrea 1 metagenome | ecosystem: Host-associated > Invertebrates > Cnidaria > Coral ...
AGAATTGATGAATATGCTCGAAGATACACGGCCACAATCTCAGGTGTGATCCGAAAGACCAATTGCGGCCGCAGATTCACTCTTTTGGATCTTTTGGTGGCAGGGATTTTGCAAAGAGGCCAGAATGAAGAGGCTTTCCTGAAGAAAAATCACAGATACCTCTGGAGTCAGTCCCTTCTGCCAAGATGCCAAGATAATGCAGGACTGATGAGGAAGATCAGCACCCTTGGTCGCGGCCTTTGTATTGCAAGAAACAATGGCGTGTTTGTGTTATGATATGTTACATTTCTTTTGTGTGCTGTTTCCCTCGTGCCTTGTCGTGTTATGTCGTGCTATGTCGTGTTCATTTTTTTCCCGTTGTCGAGGTTTCGCAGCATCATGGCAGCCAAGAGGACGCAAAAGATGGCCAGTTCTTGTGGTCATGGCTGGTTTATGAGACAATTCATTTTTGGAAGATTTCTGAAGATTTCTAGTCCGCAGGAAACACTAAACAAATGGCACCTGCAGGAGTCACTCAACTGCTTTTGAGTGAACGCTTGCCGCGAATTCATGAATTGACACAAAGCATCACAAAGCGACAAAGGGAAATCATATCGTTTGAAAAGTCAGCAGTCTGTTTGGCCATCAAGCAATGCTCCCAATGGCACAGGTGCAATCTCTGAGCAGGTTTCAAAGGTGACAACACTATATAATACAGCACTATTTTGTGCCAAAAATCCTCATTTTGTGGGTGCTATGCAAGCGTTCTGCAAGTTCGATATGTGTGTGTGGTTGTGCTGTGCGCCGTATTTCATATCAAGCTTCGTGAGCTTATGTGAGCTTCAAACATCAGACAGACATAACAGACAGGGTGACAGTCATGAAATGTTGATCCATGGTGTCACTGGTGTCACATGGGGCCGATTCAGATGCCATCAGATGCTGTGAGTCATCTTTTTGGCGCCGGGTCATGAAACATCTTGAAACATCAAGTCCATGTCACAGAGCACATCTTCAGGTATCACATGATAATCATATAGGTATATATATATAGGTATCATATATTCATATGATTCATATGATCGTCATATGAGACTCATATGGCATAGCATTTCTATTGAACGATTTGAATGTTTCGACACCCCTGCTCCGCAATCCTTTGGCCTTTGTTCTTTGTTCTATTCTGGCACCAGAAATGCTCCTGTGACTGCAACGCCGCTCGAAGGCCCTTAGAAATCCTGCAATTTGTGCTAATCAGCTAATCCTGCCTCGTTCTCGTTTGACCCACAACGGGCCGACAAATGGTGTTTGGGCCATGATAAACCAGTTGAGTCAAGGGCCCCCCCCAACTCAGTCAACGTACAAAGGACCTGAAAAGTTTGCAGATATCGAAACTGCAGACGCAGTTAGAAGGGGCGAGCTGGATATGAAGCACCATGCTGTAAAACCATGTCCCTTTTAGACCGATTTGCCAACAGACAGTGCAAGAAAGAACATGTGTTCTAAGAAGCTGAAGAATTCTGTAAACGCTGCTTCAAACCAATACTTCCCCTAGCACTGCGTGTGTCTTGGTGAAGGGAAAGCAACTCAGTCGCTGCGAAACAGAAGAAGATCTGGATTTACCGCATCAAATTGTTTTGCCATCAGAACTTCATCAGGTGTAATTCTTCAATTGACACGTGTCTTGCGTGTCTTGCGTGTCTTACGTGTCTTTCTGATTGCAGTAGTGCCTTGTACGACACTGCTGTTCTCTTTCAGTTTTCGCAGGTGACGGATGCCATGGCCTTAGTTTATATTGAAAGAGACTGCAATATGGTGATGCCGCGATGCCAGGTAAAGATACAGCAACAGGGTGATGCCATTTGTTTGTAAGGTCCAACAGGAAGTGATGGCACCACGTTTTCAATGCACTGTTTTTGTTTCGGAGAGCAAGATCTAGGATGATCTATTAGAATTCCATGGTAAGTTTGCATCGAATAGAATGCGCTTTGAATCTCCCGGAATTCCATGGAATTCCTGCAACAAAACGGGCTGTCAATGGCTGTCACATCTTGTTACTGTCCAAGATTGCTCCGACACCGCCCAGTTCGGGATGGCCATCTGGTGTACGTGAGACGTGAGATAGATATGTCATGATATGTCAGATGTGTCATGCCGAGCCCCTGATCAAAGCTTCGCTCCTCTCAAAATGAATCATGCTAGGTTCAGGCTCGGTATTGAGTCAAGTACAGATTCTTCCTGACACCTTCATAGTAACTTTGTAGGAACTTTGTAGTAACTTTGTGTGACATCATTTGGTGATGGACATGAGGCTCAATGTGGCAGTCGCAGCCGCAGGGGGTCACTTGCTGCGGGAGACCTTGGATCAGGTGGAGCCGGCGGAGTCGAAACTGCTGGTAGAGTTGCCAAACTGACAAACTGTTGCCAAACTGTTGATACAGTAGAGTTGATAGAGTTAGTAGATGTTAGTAGATGTTAGTAGAGTGGTTTTGGAATCTTTTGGAAAACTTGTTGGCAGACCTTTTTGTCATTCTCCCACAGAGCGACAAGCATTTTATTTGGTCGTTCATAGAGTTTCCCTGATGGGGAGTAGGGCTTCAAGTAGAGTGGACAACAGGACTCAAGTTTTGTTCTTTCCTTTTCCCAGTGAATTCTGATCTTGGCACAAAGTCTCAAAGACCAAACATGTAAGAACATGTGAGGAATACATGTGAGCAAACAATGATGCAAGAGACAGTGCAGGTTGTGTTAAGCTTGAAGGACTAGTCAAAGATCGAATGTATCTGCAGACCGTTCTTCAGATCATTTGAGAATTTTGAGATCATTTGGGATCATTTGGGATCATTTGGGATCATTTGGGATCATGGCTCGTACGAACTGCTAGCGGGTTTTTCTTATGGCCTCATGGCCTCACGCTTTGAAAAGCTCACTTTTCTCGCCATGGCGCCATAATCTGGTGCCCAATGTCCCTCAGCTTTTGGGACATATTTTCTTTGTCCTTCCAATTGAGACTGTGCTGTAGCACCACTCGCAGCTAGACTTGGAGCTTCTGAGAGTGACAGGAGTGACAGCTGTCAAGTGTCTTTCAAACAAACAAACATTTTTACGTCAAATCACTGGATCAAAATGGAAATTGCAACGAAAGCAACGGTTTGACAATACATGACCATACCATCCATCTGTGGTGCCGCCAAGAATCTAGCTACACTAGCTACACAATAGATCAAGCCCCTTGTACCAAGGCGGATCAACAAGAATGTTCGCGTAGTGGGTGCCTTTCAGCATTCAACAGTGGGAAGGTCTAGAATCGTGACAAGGAACAAAACAGAGGCAGAGGAAGAATCTACTGCTTTCACCATCTTTCACCATCACATTTTTTGTGAAAACAGAGGGGTGTTCTTCCACTTTGAGATTCACCTTTGTGGTACTTCCGATGCTACATGATTACTTGGGCACATGGCAACGCTGCTAAGGATCAAGGTGTGACTTGGTGCCCTACGAGCGATGGATGGTACCTATGTACCACAAGTGGATGCAGGACAAAAATGACAAAATGTGTGTTTACATGTTTCCAACTGAACCCAGACTCGTTTGTACTGGAAACGCTCCAGCTGTTCAAATCTGTGGATTTGTCAAACCTGTGAAGGTTTTTTGAGTCGAAAGTCGTTAATTCGTTGAACTTTTCGTTTGTTTTTCGATTGGAATCTGATTGGAATCCATTGCTGCTCCTCTTGTTGCTCTTGAGGATCCAGAGATCTTGGAACTCACTGGCTCTGAGCCTTTGACCCTCGAAGAGGAGAACTTTTGTGCAGTGCATCGCCAGAGTTCCTCCAAAATGAACCCAGAACGTGTTGAAATCAAGCGAATGAAGCAGACTGTAGTGACTGCAATGACTGCAGGAGTACGAAATGCAGCAGACCTGGCAAGATTCCGAGGAGCTTCATCATTCGTTGTGATTCGATGGCAACAAAATGGCTTCATCATCTCTGAAACATTTTGAAACATTCTGATGGCACTCAAACCTAGCAACCAATGCAAAAGAGAACTTTTGATTTCGGACATTTCAGATTAGTGTAGAATATACAAATTGTATCGAACTGTTCAATCAGTGTACCCGCAAATGTATCAAATGTTGCAGTATGTTGCAGTATGTTGCAGTTTGAGGAATTCACAAAACCGCTTGACAAAGTCACGGTCATTGTCTTTGTGGCTTCGTCAGGACAAGCTAACTTTCATCTTGATTGACAAGTCTGATGGAACATCCTTCGCCGGAGATGTAAACATCTTTTTTGGACAGGCGCAGCCTTACAACCGCAACGAGCATCGAACAAGGATGTTGAATAGAGGATCCCCAGCTGAATGTGAGTCGAACATGTCGCGGTTGGTGATGTATTGGCAATGTAAGCAAGGATGGAGGGATGGGGTCTTTGAGAATGGGACCAGGCAAGATATGCAGATATGGTCACTGGATGTTACTGGGAAAATTCTGTTTCACGTCAGCCCATGGTCCCATGCTGTGTGCAGTCAGATGATCCAGCAGATCTCTACGAGCTCGGGGAGATTGAGGCCGAGTCGACGTCACAGACGTTCTGAAGACGGTTTTTGTAGGGCCTCGATGAAATGAGAGTTAGTTTGGTTAGTTGTGTTTTCTCCGGTTTCATCATGATTTTTACACGTATGTTTTCTCATGTTTTTTATCACGGGTTTTTCATATGTTATCGCCTTTTTTTGAATTTGTCCAATTTTTGTGCAATTCATTCGAGGTGATGGTGGCAAATCAGCAATGCCGTCGCAAGGGAATCGCTCGAGAGGCAGTGCAACTTATGCAGGCTGGGGCGAGAATCCGTTGACTCCCAATCAGAATCATTGACAAAAAAGAAGGAACATGTCCAACATATGTCCAAAATTAGACATTATTACATGTCAGTTTGACTGTACAAGAATTCTTTGTGATGGTTCGGACGGTTTGGACTTGTCATTCCTTGTCACTTATTGTCACTTATTGTCAGTTATTGTCACTTGACTCAAAAAATGTTGCGTGCGAGGCCTTTGCCGGGAAACACCTTGGCACGAAGCGCTTCGTGGCCAAGATCAAGGCAGAACGGATTGGAACGGAACGTAGGACGTGAAAACACAGCGCGTGATGACAACGTGATGTTTGAAAAATATGCTCACGATTTTGGGGACAGGCCATGGAACAATATCAACATCTATAAACATCTTTGAATCGTATATAAAAGATACTATGATATCATAATATGATACATATATATATATATACATAATATATAATATCAATGATATGACATATAAATGATATATAAATTATGTATAGTGTATATATAGATGATACAAATTTTATGAATCATGGAGAGTTACTTATTGCACAAGCTCCAATTTCTCTTCCTTCGCTCAGAAAATCCGTGCTGTCATTCTTATTTGATTTGTTCCTGAGAGCAGCATTTGCTAAGAGCTTTTGAAATTTGGTAACTTCTGCTTTCAGAAGTTTGTTTGGAAATGTGTGGACATGATCTCACAATTATCAGAATCTGTAAGAACATATTTGGGTTGTTCAATGAACTTCTGCGGATGCCATTGGAGGATCAGAACCTGGCATCGCAAAAGCTTTTCGAAAGCCTTGGATATCGTTTGGAGAAACATCTCGAGATCTTCCAAGAGATGCATTACGTGTCAGACTCTAAGGATGGCAAATGCTCATGATATCAGTGATACTCTCAGTGACAAAGTAACGACCTCAAGAATCTGTGTCACTTCTGAGGCTTCATTTCGCAGAAGTCCCAGAAGTTCTGCCAGTTGTAGAGGAAGAGCTTACTGAGGACAGATTATTTTCTGGGAAACTCCAAGAAGAGAGGAGATCTGCAGAAGGAAAGGCGAAGTCGCTGGGAGATAAGTATCGTCTTCAGAATTGTCTGTGCTTGGAGTTTTGATCAGTGCATTCGTGTGCAGTATCAGAAATGTGACACTTTCGACCCATCAAACTCTAGGAAATTGAGCTGCTTGAAAAATGCTGCTGAAGTCATGCACGCAGCTCAAAGCAGTTATTTTCAAGACACCGAAAGATTGCACGTCGGCTTGTTTGCAGGATTGGGCGAGTTGCATGCTGGAAAAAGTTTGCCGGAGTATTCTTGAGCTACCTTGTGTTTCTGCATTGTGGGTGCAAACCCCACCCTCAACTCCAACTCGACTCATCTCAATTCATCTTTCTTGCGAACACAATGTGGACTCCGGCTTCATCTCCATTGACCAAGAGCCAAAAGCTCACTGAGTGAAAGCACTGGGGGAGTGTCCAGGTGCAGGTGCCACGCTTTGCAAACAGCAAGACTCCAGCCTGCAAGCTCTCTGTGCGAGTCAGGGTCCATGAAAACAGAAAGCGAAAGATGGACAAAGAGAACTGAAAGACCCAAAAGAAGTGAAATATAGTGAAATGACAAAAGTGATTCAAAAATGTTATCATGTTTTATCAATGTTTCATGTTTTTTTCAAAGTTTGTCGTTTTTGTCGTTTTCGTTCAAAGTTGGCTAAGTTGTCACATCAGTCACATCAGACACACGGATCCACCAAGGTGCTCTCGGCCTCGCTACCGGGTTTGCCCGCTCCGGGCAACTTCACACGTAGCCGCCAACGAACCCAGTGAGAGAAGATCAGAATGAAAAGATTAAAATGAAAGAATTACAGTAAAAGACAAGAAATGACAAGAATAAAGATAGAAGAAAAGACAAGAATGGATGATGAATGGATGAATGGATGAAATTCAATAAAATTTTGCAAGTGGTTCAGAATCAGTTGAGTGGCTTTGAGGGTTCGAGTATCAGAGTTGGCTAAACCTTAGTGGCGAAGTCGCCGAGGTCCTTTCTTGCAGCTCAACGTGGGTTCTGTGGAGAAGGCTGGCAATCGATCTTGCATTATGCACGCATTTGTGCGCTCTCCACAGCCCAAAGTGTTGTGTTATTCTTCGTGGAGACTTTCTGTGCGGCATGATGAAGTATTTTCATCAAGATATTCATCAAGAATGTGTCAAAACAGTAGTTTTAGATGGTTTTAAGATGCATCTTTGGAACGTGGTTGGTGTATGTTGGTGTAATTGTGTCTATTAATTACTTGTCTTCCTTGTATTCTTCATTGTATTTTATACATTTTTCTGCAGTTGTCATGATAATATTGATTTAGTCATGATGTTTTACTGCACTATGGAGAGAAACTAGAGGACACGGAGCCAGCGGACTACAATCCCAACAGCACGCGCTCAGAGAAGGCAGCGGAGCCGGGCACGGGCACAGGTTGCGAAAAATGTGGAACATCACTGGCATCTTGGAACAATTTGGAACAGAAGGTTTTTTCAAATTTTGGAGAACTCTAAGATTCCAGTGATTTCAGTGCCATCAGAACTTCCAAGGTGTTTCAATGACATGCTGGCACTGATGCTTAGGTGCTTAGACGGTGCTTAGGAATTTCTGAAATGGTAATGTTCCACAGAAATTCGTTCCAAAACGACGATCTCAAAATCAGTTTAGTTTCTGCGTTTCCATGTCAAGGATGTGGCTTCCCGAAAATCGTGATGCTCAGGCAGCAGGGGCGGAGGGTACACAATATCCTTGGCGCTTCGACGAGCAGGCTGGCTTGCTTGCTTTCATGCTTGCTTCGTCGCAGCATTAATGTGGTACCGCAGTGGTTTATATTTTAAAGATGTTTAAAGTCTTTGTATCATTCAAATATTTCAAACATGACGAAAGACAAACTCAGCAGATTTTCGCTCTTGGCTGCAGGTGACATTCACTGTGACTACTGAGGTGCGACGTGTTGAACCCAATGATGCTACGAATAAATACGAATTCAGAAACGCCACAAGGATGCACGGAGTTCAGACTTGGTTAGGATTTGTCTGGTCCTGGACTGAAGCTACGCCTTCGAGTCATCAGTGACACACAGTGCGGGGTCCGAGATGAACGAGAGATAATGAGAGATAATGATAGATAATTAATGAGAGCATTGCTATGGTTTGCTTCGGTGCTATAGGAAAACTGCCAAAGTCGCCCAGGTTTGGTTTCTTGCAATTTTCTGGTAGACCAGCTGACGTCGGTGAGGCGCGGAAATCATGTGCTTCCATTGCAGAAAGGACAAGATGAGGAATTCTGTCCACGAGTAATTCGCATTATGCTTGTTCGCTAAGCCGCTAAGTCGCTTCCGAGCCAATTTCTCCACAAGTCAGGAAACGAGGAAACGAGGAGATGAGGAGAGGTATAGGTGAACAGTGATGCGTGGAAATAACTGCTGCCTGACCATACAGACAGATCCATGTCATGAGGCAACACTAGATTTGCAGAAGCGAATTCTTCCATCGTGCTTGCAGCAAACGCCGGACTCTTTGGTTCCCTGCGGTAATTTTCTCAGGATCTTGCTCCATCTGTCACAGCGTACCGCTTGTTTCTACCCGGCTAACCACATCCCAAGTTGATTTGACTCCGCTAAGCGCCGCTAAGGCTGAAGTCGGACAAGCGACGCTGCGTTTGGTGCAGTCCAGTGGTGCCAGCTGGGACGCTCGGGTACGAAGCACGAGTTCGCTGTCTGACGCGCGTGGAATCGTAGCCACGGTTTCAACTTTCTCACGGCAAAAGACAAGACTCCGGCATGCTGCAGAATTCGATATGCGATATATATATATATACATATATATATAATATATATATATATAGAAATATGTACTGTTATATACAGTTCTGTACTGTTGAAAGGTTTAATCTGTTTTCCGAGAGCAGCCTGAGGTCCCATTGGCTCACGTAAAAGGAGGATTGCTGGGCGCTGAATGCAAGCTGGGAGAGGCTGTGGCATGCTCTGCCCGGTGTGGGGGGATGATCGGAGCTAATTCAGCGTGTAGAGTATGGACAGCATGCACGACAAAAAATAAAATCTAGTCAAATGTCAAAAACGCGTGATGACACTGTGATACATACACTAGATTTCACTTAGTATTTGGCTCGTGAAGTAAGTTTGCAGTCTCAGTTCTGTATGTGACATACCTTTTTGCACCCCAGCCAACAGATAATTGAAGTGGGTGCAGTCGGATGAAAGCGGGATGAAGTTGGCTACAGCTGTCAAATGACAGGCGATTGCGCATGTCGCATTGCTCTTCAGTTTGGATACGGACCCTGCCGGCAGCCCAAGAGCCCAAGCGGATTGGGACCACATTGGACCATGGACCTCCAAAAATCACAAGCCAATCTAACTATTCTAACTAAAACTCCATTGTAGAAAATCCAATTGAAATCGAATTTCATCTAAATATATCTAAATTACATGAATTTACTGAGTTTCAATTTTGACTCGGAAGCGATGAGATCAGCAGAATCTTACTTTGAGTTCCCTGGTGATGTTACGCTGCCCACTTTGGTGGTACTGCAATGCTTTTAGAAAGCTTTCCTGTTGACATTGTTTCTGGGTTTCAACAGATCTTCCAACAGCCCAAGAATCCTAAGAATCCTGGATTCCTATGCCATTCATATCTGAGTTTTCCAGATTCTTGGATATCATCGCTTGCACGAGGACTACCTCTTGGACCTCACGCGGCCATCGACGTTGAAGCTTCAGCAGACTCTTCGGGACAACGGGCACGATCCAGCGAGAATGAAAGCAATAAACTGCAGTCGTTGCAGTCGTTGCAGTTGAAGTGTTCCGTGATGTTCCGTGTTTTCAAGCAACTCTTCAAAGCGATTCATGTCAGCTGTCATCATTACGGTGGTCATACGATTTGCATATGTTACACAATATTACACATGTCACACCCCCTCACACATCATATACTATCGACATGGTCGGAAAGGAGAGTGCTGATGAGATGTCGCGGTTTATAGACAGCCTGTCAGCAGCTCAATGCATTTCATGCATTTGTACATTTCGTACTCTGAATATCTCTGAACTGGGGCTGGCCTTGGGGTCACGTTTGGAAAATCGAAGTTTACTTCCTCAGATGGCAACTTGTCTGTAGAGTGCCACGTGCTGTGTCAGTGCACGTGCCAGCTGCATGCTCTGCAGATGATCTGCAAGATCTGCAGGAGCATTTGTAGCTGCAATTGGCCATTGGAGTATTACTAAGTAATTACTGAGTAATTACTGTATTCCTTGAGTATTCCAGGAGTCATTCTGAGTAGCCGATTATCAGCCAAGATACTTCAAGATACTTCCAGATACTTCAAGTGCGGCCGGTCTCCCAGGCCTGCAGCTCCACCCTGCTGTTGTCAGCCGTACATGGGCGATGTTGGGACGCCAAGCCGTTTTGCGTCGCGTTGGACTCCTTTCACTCGTTGGACATGTTAGACGCAGAAACGAAATCCCACAATGAAGAGGTGATTGGTTGACCATGGTCGATTCCGACATGTAATCCTTTTAAAGCCACGTTTTGCCGTAGAGACGACACACTTTGCAGACACGAGTTTTTTGGAATAGCAACTTCCATGTCGAGTTAAAAGCACTGAGTGTGAGCCACTTCAGAGTTTCCACACAGCAACATACGGCAACTGACTTTCTTGGAATATCTTGTTGAGTTTCGTTCATGTTTTTTTGTTGTTTTGGGTAGCCTTGGAAGGTTGTGAATTTTGAACATGGGTAATGTTGAACATGTGCGTAACTTGGTCTGGGCTGGGTGAGGGTGTGGTATTAGAGTTCTTTTCCACACGCTCTTGCGTATGATGCTACAGAGAGCCAAAAATTCGCAACAAATTTGTGGCCGCCACTGCAATTGTTATACATTCATCCAAAAAGCGACCTATTTTCGAGTATAAAACACTGCAAGGCTTGGCAATTGTGAATTGCAATTTGCGCATCTACACTGAGTCTACACACTCTACACACGCAGTTCATCCTCACCCGGCGATGTTTTTCTAACCGAGACCCGTGCTGAGATAGACCCATTGGACGTGGATGCAGCAGTGGGCCGTGCTGCGCTTCGGGCCTGGAGCGAGACATTACGTGAAATCACACTGAATCACTCGTTGAATCACTTGTTGATTTCACACATTGTATTCATTGTAATTATATACGTATGATATTATATGCTTAATTATATGATATTGTCACACATTGTCGTCATATTGTTAGTAAAACCGTATGAATTGCTCATCAGATCAAGAGCATTCAAAAGCATTCAAAAGTATCATATGATGAGAATCACCTGAGCATAGAAGGCAAGAAAAATCAAATCATGAAAAGTAGAATTATGAGACTTGAGGATTTCTCAAAGTTCAGAAGACAAAGGCTTGCTGAAGACGAGTGTTGCGATGTGTTGCTTGTCGCATCTTGTCGCATCTTGTCGCATCTTGTCGCATCTTGTCGCTGTGACGTTGCGAGGAGTGTAGCAGAGGTGCAAAATCCTTTGCCTGCACCAGAGCTATCGCCCGAGAATTGGGTGAGCACCACAGGTCGACCGACGTGACACGCATCTGACACTGCAGAAATCTCAAAGCGGATGACACACAATTTACACAAAAAACTTGCAGATGTTAGACTCCTATGTTGCAATATGTTGCAATATGTTACAATATGTTATAGTAACATTATAGTATGTTATAATTGTTGTAGTAATTGTATATAGTACGTATATAGTACGTATATAGTACGTATATAGTTGTTAAATGAAACACTTTGGAGTCAGTTCATTGAACTGTGGAGGTCCCAATGGCCGGCGCTACTGGCACAACCTGGCGCTGGGCCCACCTCCTTGGGAGGATGCGGAATCACCGCGGTCCCGGCCTGGCACTCGACTCGACTCGACACACGATGAGTCATGCCGTCTCAAGTGCCGTGAACATATAGGGTATGACATATAGTTGACAATACAGATAATACAGTATCATATATATATTAGATATATAATATAATATATATATATATATACATATCAACATGTTTATTCAACAGGTTTTTTTGTTACCCGATAGATTGGTCTTAAATCTCTGTCTCTGTCAGATACCGTGCCACCTGCTGCACCCGCCAGGCCAAGCATCCCAAGCCCCGATGAGAAGCCGAACGGCTGGATTTACCACGAAGGCAATGCACAACGCGTCGCACAACTGACAAACGCTTTGACAAACAGTTTGACAAAGACGTTTCACCACGTTTCACCACGTTTCACCACGTTTCACCACTTCAAACGCTCATTGACCATTCATTCTATTTCAAGTTTCCAGCATTGCGCTCACATGCCCATCAACATGCCCTCACTATCACTTCATCGCACTCATGAGAACTTGAAACTGTCGTTGGACCTGGACATTCTGGTGAGATTCAAACTGAGCAGGTTTTGAGGACGGATTGGAGATGACTGGAGATGACTGGAGATGACTAAAAATGATTGTCGATTCAAGGCGTTGCCAGGGGTGTTGTGTTCGTTGTGTTCGTTGTGAGGCGCAGATGGCCGTCGCTTTTGGCATCATGCTGACCTCGGCAGCTTGGCGCGTTGCAAGACGCAAAATGACTGGCCCAACTGGTCCACGACGTGGAAGAAATACACCGTGATATCAGTGATATCAGTGATATGACACAAACATGATACAGATATGACACATCTAACATGTAAAATATTGTCAAATGATATGAAGCGCATGACATGATGCGCCCCATAGGATGATACGTGAGTTGTGCAAGGTTGTACTCTTGTCTCAGGTCCTCCGCCGTGGGAAATCATGGCTAAGGCCATGAAAATGTTTCTGCAAAAGAGAAAAACTGACATAACAAAGCAGAGATTCAAAATTATTGAAGTGTATTGAAGTGTATTGACACGTGCTCATTGCATCTCATTGCATCTCATTGCATCTCATTTCTGCGTTTCAAGACAACGAGAAACTGCCCCGACTTGTGAAGAAGAGGGTCTGGTGAAACAGATGGCCAGACAACATGGACAGATCTGGCTCAGAGACTTCTTGCGCACAGGTATCAAGTGGATCCTTGGGATCAGGCAGCGCTGGCAGTGGCAGTCTGGGTGTATTGTATTCCCGTTTTGGTAACTTCACAAGTTGCAAGATCATACAAGATCATACAAGATCATGCAAGACAAGAATCTGCCAATTCTTGCACTGTCTTTGTTCAATTTTCCTGTGATGCAGGTCTTTGTGTTTCACTGATTTTCACTGAGCATTGCACTGGCCAAGGCAAAATGCAAAGATTAGAAGTGTAGGTGCTCTACATGCTCTACATGGGCTCAGAAGGAATTTCGGCCAGAATGGGTTTGGAAATTTTGGAAAGGGTATGGAAATGAATGGAAAAATTGGAAAATGTGTCTGGATGAGTTTTGATGTTTGCTATGTTTGCTGCTTCTTGCTGCTTTAAGATGTCTGGTCAGGAGCTGAATGGAGCTGAATGGAGCTGGAGCTGATAGGTTCGACCTGAGGTCTGCCTGCATCGGGGGACGCGAGGGACCTGAGATGGATGAGATCTGGATCTGATTTAAACCGAATCTTTTCCGACTGAGCCAAGGATGATTAAAAAGATATCACAAAAATATCACAAAAATATCTAAGGAATTGTAAAGATACCTAGATGATCCTAGATGATCCTAGATCCTAGATGATCGATGTGATGTACCTAGATCTAGATGCGCCATCTCGTCACCCCTGGATGTTTGCTCTTGGCCCTAAGCTGGCCGGATCCACCGGAGACAACCCTTGTGACATTTTCCGAAAGCGTCACGACACGTCACAACATGTTACATGTTACATGTCACATGTCACAGCAACCTGAGATTTACTCGCCAACGACCTCCTTTACACTAAGCACTGAGGGATGTGAATGATGTGATGGATGATGTGATAGACATGGGTCAAGTATGGTCAAGAAATGTCAAGTAATACAGTACATTAAACAAATTACATCGAATTACTATATTCAATGACTGTCAATGACTCACTCATGATCAACAGATATCAACAGTATATCAATAGTTTTGATGCTTCCAGGACGCTCAGGTCACAAGGGACACAGGCTCAGCGAGAAAAGAGAGCGCCTTTTAGGCTTCTAACGCGTATGGCTCGATGCTCAGGTTTGTTGTAGGACTTTTGCCTTTCAGCTTTGAAAGAACGGAATAGAATGGGATAGATCTATATAATAAAGGTCTGACATGCGATATGTTGAATATATTTAATAATACACCGTCTGAACCTAGATTCGATTGTTTTTACAGTTTCTTTTCTACAGTTTACAAGCAGTGGAGTAGGTGGGTTGGGTGACGAAGTGCTGCGATGTTTGGAAGTTTGGCACTGGTTCGAAGCCATTTGCTCAACAGCCCGCGGCCCACTCTGAAGTTCGGGAGGCAGGGAGCCTTTTGCCAAGTTCCTCTGTAATCAAACGGACAAAATCAGGACAAAATCAGTTCCTTCAGCTGTGCAACTTTGAACGCTTTGGTTTTCTTCGCTACAGAGCTGGCAGGTTCAGCCACAGCGATGACAATGGAGTGGCATCCTGCATTCAAGACGCCGGGCTGGCGCCATTTTATGCTGGCAACATGTGGAAACATCTACGAAAGGGAAGGGTTCGGAATGATATGATTGATACAGGAAAACCTTCAGCAACAAAGCAATCACAGGCAGGTTTTTTCTCAGTTTGGATGTTTGCTTCTTCCAAAGTCCATCCGAGCAGTTTCCAGCATGTTCAGAAGACTTGTTTGTACTGTGAAAACCCTGCTGTCGCAGCCCTCGCGGGTTTAGAGGCCAAGTATTACTGCAATGTCAAAAAGTGTTGGCAAACACCATGCGCACAATGTGCCTCATTTTGCCTTTTTCACAAGATGGAAAATGAATCATTCTCTTCCAAGCACTTTGAACTGCTGCAGCAAAGTCATGTGAGTCATCTTATCTTAAGTCATGATCAATAGAGGAGGGAAGACAACTTGCAGTTTGTTTTTGTTCGAATATTTAGAGGGAAAATCTGTTTGAAATCTCGAGAAACAAACGATGAATTTCTGAAATGGTGTGCCTCCTTATGCAATATTTATGCAATATTCGCGCAATCTCATGCAAATCCAAACCATTGAGCCATGGTGAAATACCGAGGCCCTGCCACCAGTGTTTCAAAAAGGGACTATACAAGAACACTATAGAACACTTTATGTCACTTATGCCTTGATATTTTTATGACCCTGTCAATGCGCAAAAAAGTCTGATCCATTGTGGAAATCATTGTGATCATCGCAGATTTTGTGTGAAATCCTGAAATCCTCTTGGCTCAGGGAAGGTCTTAGTACCTTACTCCAAGCGTCGAGAAAAGGAGGCGGAAGAAGCCATCAGGTGCCATTGGCCTGTCAAGTGGTGACCAGCGCTCGTTTCAGCTAGCGTTTCCCCATTCTATCTTTGGCATTTGGAAGTGTTGGATTTTGGTAGTCAATAGCCTGGTCAGGTTAACTGTTTTAGGAGCCAAAGCACAGTACAGAGCTGCAAATCCTGATAGATCATGTGAGGCAAAGTGATGCATGGGAGGAAGATATGCCAATGGAACTCATCGACGACGTCAAGGCAGGAAGCACAACTGGCAAGCTGACGCAGCTGACGCATCTGACATATGTCACGAAGGGCGTGCCATGCAGTTTCAACTGCATTCGAACACGCTAAGCACAGCAGAGTTCTTCGTCTTTGCTCTGGCAGAGGTATGCTTTCAGCTGAGGCAGAGTGGCTTAAGGCTGAAGGCACTCAAGGGGCACTGAAGGGGCACTGAAGGGGCACTGAAGGGGCACTGAAGGGGCACTGAAGGGGCATGATGTGACCTCTGAGACACTCAGACAAGCTATGAGGGACCTGCAGCATTGCACAGGTTTCACACTGTTTCACATCTTTTCACAATGTTTCAGCATCAGTCGTAGCTTATCATAGCTTTGTTTTTTTCAGTGCACTTTCCCTGCAGTTCCTCAAATTTGCAGCCAATCGGCTCCAGCGACTTGGCTGACTGAGGGGGGCAAGCCCTTCCCCAGCGCTTTTAAGGCGCACTCCATTGCAATATCAGGTATCGTTAACGTCGTTGTGTTCATCGTGACATTTTGTCACACTTCGAGGCTGTGACTGATGCGACTTCTGGTGATTTTCATCTTCGGCACACTCTTCCAAGCACTGGCTATCGCACCAAAGGTGAAAGATGGCAGTTCCAGAAGTCAGACCGTCTCCTCTGATGCGCTGAAAGCTGGTCGAAAATATTTAATCACGTCCTTCCCGCAGCTGAAACAAGTAGCAGCTTGGCAACATTTCGCACCAGCCATGCTGCATGGTTTTTATTTCTTTGGTGCAAGACTGTTTTGATCACAGAATAGGTGACCTATTTGACATGAGAAAGTTGGCCAACAGTCAGTCTAAGTCTCCTTGCTGCAATTTTTTATTATATGGGTCCTTCATTGATGTCAGTGGGTTTTAATCTGGAAATGTTTCAATATGTGTCAACATGTTTCAACATGTTTCACTGGCGTCCAGGCCTACACCATTCTTCCTGACAATGTGTGGAGACCGCTGGTCTTAGGAGAGGTTTCCAGTCCAACTGCCATAGCAGTTGATCCTTTGTCGTCAAGGCTTTTTGTAGCAGATCCACCGAAGAAGATCATTTGGTGGTATCAACTGGGCTTGACCAACGCGGGTTTCCTGCAGACCACGGGAAAGCAACGTGCAGCTGTCGAGGGGTTCAGTGCCCATTGGCTCGCAGTGAACGGTGCAGGCGACCTATACTTCAGTGGCCATCCAGCGTCAAAAAATGGGAGCTTGGCAGATTCAATCTGGAGGATTGACAACGAACAAATCGTGAATGGTGACACCTTCAATCCAACAGAAATCTACACTAGAGCCAACACAGGACAGCCAGACCCGAAAGTTTGGGAATTGTCAGGCCTTGCGGTGGATTCCTTCTATATCTTCTGGGGGAACCAAGCAGGTGGAACCAAGCATGGCTCCGTGAGCAAAGGAACACGGGCCAATATTGGATTGCAATCGCAAGACATGTTGCTTTCCTCAATTGGGAGGCTTTCCTTGCCATCTTTACCTCAACCTGCAATACAGACTTTTTCTTGGGTTTGAAGCAACTGGAGACCAGTTCCCGATTGAATCGCAATAGAAGTAGGTAGAACTAAGCCTAAACGTCCTACCCATGACGAGAACAGTGCAAAACATGACATCACCGACACAAACGGTGAAGATGGTGAAGCAAGGTTCCTCTGGGAAACTTGGACTCCATGGGGCATCAAACCCAAGCCAAAAGGATGTGAAATTACTTGGCTAGGGAGGTTTTCAAGTTTTTCAAGAGATTGTGGCACTTGGATATCAGGTTTCAGAAGGTTCCTCTGGGGAACTTGGACTCCACGCTTTCGGGATCAAAACTTGGAAGGTTTCAGCTTCAAAATGGCATTTGTTCCCAAATCATCTCAAATAAAAAAAAAGTTTCAGGACTGGAGAAACTTCAGGGTTTTCTGGGAACTTCGGCTCGATTTTTTGGAGCCAAAACTTTGGTGGCACAAAGGTTCTTTGGAATTCCTTGGATTTCGTTCCTGATCACAGCGTCCGACAGTCAGCAAGGCATGACAGAATGGAAATGAAGGGAGACGGAAACAAGAGAAAAAAACAAGAAGGGGCAACAAGGGAAACAGGTCGTGACTAAGCGGACAGAACATCCAACAGCAAGGCAGACAAACTGTGGAAAGCGCTGAGTACCCCAAAACAGTATCACCTAGGGGAAAGGACAATGTTTCTTGCAAGTGTGTGTGTGTGCAAGACCTATGTTAATTGTGCGCATCTAAATGTATGGGATTGCATGAGTATGAATCAGCATGATTCAGTCTGTAGAGAACAGCTGTGTCATGTGCTGTGCGTGATGCACCCAGTGCACCCAGGTTCGTGACAACTTTAGACGATGCGTTGGAGGAGGTTCGTGGTCTGACAACCTCTGGCACCGAAATCTTTTGGTTGGCACGTGAAGGAGTTTATGGACAAATCAAGACCACCTCGTCCAAGGCACAGAAAGTTTCTATTCAGCGCCGTATTTTCCTGATTCTTTGATATTCTTTGTTTCTTTTTGTATTTTTTTTGGCGCTTTTTGTCGAAACATGTCGAAACTCCTTTCGTCAGAAAAGTCTTTCTGATTCGAATTCAAAAAAAAAGGTAGAGATATGTAGAGATGTCCTTCATGGATTTCATGGTCTCCCATGGTCTCCCACGGTCTCCCACGGTCTCCCACGGTCTCCCACGGTCTCCCTGTCTGCGTTCCTGCGAGGTGTCAGACCCACAGGTGGGCCTCATCGCTCCTCCACATTCTTTGGATTGGAATCCAATGAGTATCTCATGGGATGGAAGTAGTCAGCTGTATTTCACCGATTCAAATGAGGGCGCGATTTATACAGTGCCGTCTCTCTTGGCAATGCAGCAAGAAATGGTGAAATTTGCAGATGCACCGTACTGTCATGGCATCGCCATCTTGCTGGGAACGGGCTCCAGTTGAAACAAATTCAGTGCGGACAAAAAGAAAAGACGGAAAGGCACGGGAAAGGCACGGGAAGGGCACTGGCCTCTGGCCTTGGCGTTTCTAGTCGAAGTGAAAGCATGAGGATTGAGTCGGATAGAGCATGGCATGGACATTTTCCATGATCAAATGTTGATCAAGCTTGTCGGGACCTGTGTTGCACTGTGTTGGAGGAAATGCCCAAAGTCGTTCGAGAACATAGGCCATTCGTCGAGGTTTGTCACCCAGAAACTGCAGTTGGCACACGTTGTCAGATTGCAACGCTTGACTAGATCTGCCCAGACATATAATCTGCGTATGTGCCCCTTGAAGTATTTGTTGCAGCGCAGAAATTCTTACTTTTTCAATCTTTCTCATTGCGCTTCAACATATTTCAGTCAGGTCGCCCTGCAGCAAAATGGTATGGCTATAGCTTATGCCGGAAAGGAGCTACAGGACTGTGATGAAAACATTACAAATTCTGGATACTGCACAAACTGTACAAATTGTACCAATTGTACAAACTGGTATGTTTGCGTCAATTGTATTCAGTTGATTCCAGTGTCCTTTCTCTTGGTTGCTGTGCTCCGTCACAGCCTGTGCCTTCAGTGCATTGCTGCATCATGCTGCATCTCTCTTTTCTTGGCTACGCTTCTGCTTTTCTTTTTACACGCCTATCATTCTCGCAATCTGGTGATTGAATCTCGTGATGTTTTTTCACGTCATCATGTTTGCCACACGAAGCTGCCAAGGGTAGTGTGTGTGTGTGACCTTTGTTTAAGCATTGTTTAACCGTTGTTTAAACGCTTTATTTGAATCTCTTTGAATCTCTTTGAAACGGTGATGGTATTTGGATGGCCTTCACCTTTGCGGCAAGGCCAATCGTGAACTGCTGGAGGTTGCGCTGCACAAGAGCGGCGAGGCACTCGAACTGCTGGAGGCCTTTCAAAACGACGAGGACAACGAGAGTTCCATACGTTGCTGTAGCAGTCTGTAGCAGTCTGTAGCAGTCTTGAGAATGTGTTGATGAATGTGATGCAATTCTGAGAACTTCAAAGTCTTCCTTTTGCCCTTGACCTGTTGAAAGATGCCTTTCAAAATCAGGCAGGTGCGGGAAAATCAAGAAATAGGGAAAGAGTCTTGGCCAGAAGCTTGAGTCATTGAGTCATGTGATTTCAATAAAAAGAGTGAATTTGAATGAATTTGAATACGATACATTACGATCATTACGATACTATGGTTGAACTTTCATCGGTGAGCTCCGGATGCGACAGGAAGTGGTCCTCTGGGCTGTGCAAACATCCGGCACTTGCTTACGTTTTGCTTGTGACGAGCTCCGAAAGGATCCAGATCTTTGCCTTGAGGCAGGAAGAAAAAGAGGAACCTTGACAGGACAAGTATCAAACAAGATGGAACAAGGGGTTTTCAAACATGTTCAAACATGTTCAAACAATTCAAACAGAGGCTTTCTTTCAACACACAGACTTTTTGTCAGGCAGTGAGACAGAACTGGCAAGCCATCGAGCATCTCGGACAGGATGCTTCCGATTCATAGTCCAAGTCAAAATAGTCAACAACGCCTGTGAAGATCTGTGAAGATCTGTGAAGCCTCAGATATTTTACCAATCATTGCAACATATTGCAACTATTTGCAACTGGTATTTCAGTGCGTGGAATCTCCGAGAAGCCTTACAGAAGAGTCCTACCAAGAGACGTGATCAGGAGATGCGTTTGTGCATCAACTAATGTTCATCCCATAGAGCACAGGACACTGTAACTTACAGAAAAGATTCATTGCACACCAATACTACCATCATTACATATCATTATCATATCATCATCATATCATTACATACTAGCACATTTGTCAAAATTTGTCATTACATACCAATACTGCCAATACTGCCAAAACTTGTCCAGCAATCCAGGTACTGCGATCCCATACTCTACTCAGACTGGGACTTAATGAAGCAGGTGAGCTGTGTAAAACAACGACGTGAACAGGTTTGGCAGATTTGCTAGCCAAACATGTGTCAAATCAAATTTAGACCAAGAAATGTGTCCCTTTTCCATCCAACGAACGTATCTTTGCACATTTTGGCAGAACATAGCAGAACCCACGTTTCCAACAGTATGTTCACAGTACGTTCAGAGCATTGGTGAGGCGATTCGCTCGAGCTGGCGGTGTCTGTCATTTGCACATCCCGATCTTTGTAACGACAAAGAGGTGGTGCGGATTGCCTTGAGGCCTCTCGGTATGGCTTGGTGCTGGGTTCTCCTCAACTTTGGACTGTTTTGCGGGACTTGACAGGTTCATAGAATCGTCCACAAAAATATAGAAAAATGGTGTGTATACTTTCTGTATACATACTATTACATACAGTCTAATCATCTTGTGATCTCTGTTCAATTCTGTTCACCTCTGTTCAAGTCGCTCTGAGATGCTTCTGATTTTGCCAAGACGTCATGGAAACCGCTGGTTTCCTCAGATCTCGTTCTGCGCTCGTTATGCTCGTTGCATGTTGCGCCAGGCAGAGTTGGCTCGCCATGGCCCAAGCCTCTGCGTCGGTCCGACAGGAACGAGACTTGGTCCAGGAAGCCGTGCAGACCGGTGCCTGGCAGGTGCCACCGGTGCCACAGAAGCGCCGTGAAACGCCCTATGGACACTCAGACTATCTCAGACTCTACACAGATCTCACAAGTTCACGAGTTGTTCACGAGTTGTCAGGGTTCATGCGAGATCATGTAGGCGCTACGTGCTGAGCATTTCAAGCTGTTTCATTCTTCATTGATCTTGGCTGCGGGCACGTCTCAGAGTTGAAATACACCGTGAACGGACCGTGAACCATTTGGATGAAACTGGTTCAATAGGAAGCTTCGAGTAGCGATGAAACTTTGAAAAGATTTGAAAAGTGCAATCGAGTTTCTGTCGCATTCAGATCTTGTTTTGCAGGTGCTGCTCCATGCAGATCCTGCACTGCAAGATGAATCCTGTCTTCAAAAGTTCCAAGACATCACAGACCCGTCATAGCATATACTCCACTGCTGCCTTAAGGTTGTTGGTGTTTAGTGTGGCTCAATACAAAATTTGAAGCAGCAAACGAGAAGATAAGCGATAAAGTGATGAAGTTAGAGGTCTGTGTTTCTTCTCTGATTCCTTATATTCCCATGTGCCCCTCTGTTTTTTGTCAAGGCAATTTTCAACATTCAAGGCATGCTCGAACGTATTGGTCGTTACTGGTACATCGGTTGTTACATCTGTTTGTATCAGTTTTAATTGGTTGCTTTTGTTGGTGTATTTGTTGATATATCATTTTGAATCATTGTGTATTTGTTTCGTATTTCTTTGGCATGTTGAATATGTTGATCCATGTTGATCCATGTTGTGTCGTGTTGGGACCCTGTTAGGACGAGGAGCTGGTGCTTCAAGCCGTCGAAAGCAGCGGCTTCGCCTTGAGCTGTGCTTCTCAACGGCTTCGCGACCACGAAGAGCTGGTCCTGCGCCCAGTCATGCTGAGCCATGCTGAGCCAAGACAAGCCATGTCAATGTTGCACGTGTTGCACGTGTTGCTGATGATATGGCTAGCTGATGAGGCTGTGGGAAGCCAATCTCGAATTAATTTCAAGAAATGTAATTCCAAATTCTCCGGTTTCCGTTCAAAAACCAAAATTCAAGACTCACAGGTTGCACGGAACGGTGTGCTGATAATAGTTCAGCGCCAGGTCTTCCGAGCCGTGGGCGATCAGCCAATGGCGTTGGAGCCGGGTGGGCCCAGATTTGCGATTTGCTAAGGCTACTTTTAAGGGAAAGAAACCAGAAAGAAACGAAAAGAAACGAAGATTCAAGACATTTACCAAGATGCTTGGAAACCTTTACAGAAATGCCAAAAAGGAGCTGACAAAACATTTAGAGCATGACATGAAGAGCGTTTGGATGATAGAAAGCAGAGCACTTGCTGTATAGGAGAAAAATGGAGAAAAGGGAAAACTGATATTTCAAATGTTGAGGCATGTCGTTGCAGAATAAATCCACAGACCCACTCTGAATGCACTGACTCGTAAAAGTTACAGATGCTTCAACCCATTCCAGATTCACAAATCCATCTTCCAATCAACAGCCGGGTGAATGCCAAAGTGTTGCAAACGAATGGCAAACGAATCCAACAGATTGCCAATTTGGAGGAAGATTACTCTAACGACGAGACTGCCAAATCTACTGTACCAAGTGCCTTGCCATGCAACACTATTGAGGTATGCTTCTGAGCGGTTAAGAGATCGAGAGGCAGGTACTTGATTCTGCTTAACTCTACAAGACTCTACATGAGTCTCACTGAAAGACATGAAACTTGCAGGTTATGTTGGGATAAAACTCTTGCTGGAGGGGTTTTGTAGGTTTTCACACGGTCCACAGTCAGGGGTTGATTTGTTTGATCTGTTACTAACTGGATACCCGATAACACCCGATATTAGACTCTGTTTGAGTTGCTCTCTTGTTTGGTAGGTGCACATTGTCAGATGGTCGCAGGATTTGGTCTTTCCAGCTGTGCAGATGGACCGCTGCGCTTTGGAGCATGCCACTGACCGACTCAGAGGCAAAGCACAAAATTCAAACGACAGAACGCGACAGGGTACAGACCTGCAGTCTGAAGAGTCTAGCAGAAACATGGAGAAACCAAGGCCAGCAAAACAAAGTCAGTGTCCTTGCATGTCCCTAGCAATGAAGAGAACTGCCCAAAGCGAAAGACCAGGATGAAATAGCAATCTTGAGATTGATCCCTTCGTTTGCTTGGCAATGTCGCAGTGTCTTTTGACATACGACATCGAGCAAACAAATCTTTGTACCAGACGCGGCCTTCGCAGGTTCCTTTCAATTCGTCATGCGTTGCGTTGAAAGAAGCTTCACTGCAAAATGGGCAACAGACCTGCGAAATGTGTGAAATGGGATGTTTGGTGAGACATGTTTTGGTGAGATATGTAGCTTTGTAATTCTTTGCATATCGTGTATCTTCACTCCAGTACACACCCTGTCAAGAGCTGACGCTGCTCAGCCATTCTGTTTAGGCTCTTTGGTCCGCTGGATGTTGAGGGAATTGAGGGGAAGATAGGGAAAGGGAGAAACAGCTTGAACTGTTGACCTGCTTGATTTCATGTGCTCTCTGCTTGACTCTGCT
>Ga0126342_10004630_pt1 | contig 23612 bp, 31 predicted proteins | sample Cyp1metagenome_FD_92528 | JGI IMG/M metagenome (GOLD analysis project Ga0126342, IMG submission 92528) | Coral microbial communities from Lord Howe Island, Old Settlement Bay, Australia - Cyphastrea 1 metagenome | ecosystem: Host-associated > Invertebrates > Cnidaria > Coral ...
ATAATAATGAACATGAATTATTGGAATCATGTTGAAACAATAGCGGTTGTGGATGGAATCCAATGAATATTCCCAAAAAACATCTTGTCACTTTTTGACTTCCTTAACCTCTGGCCAGTATATATATGATATATGTACATACATATTACTATACTATACATACACATACACTGCATATACAAGGGCTATCACCGCTTGCCAGTGGTGATTGGCCACATGTTGGATGTCCGGGTGTGGCATATAGCCCGGATGTTTGGAAACACTGACCGTGTAAACATGCCACCCTGAGGCTAACACCTAGAGAGCCGCAGAGCGCGCGAAGTACCAAGCTATCTCCGCGCTCACCGCAAGCGACGCCTCGTGGACTTGAGAGGCTGGGGTGCGGCACCCTTTCGGAACATCAGCCTCAGCAGTGGGACATTGGGGAGCATTTGAGTTTGCAGATGTGATACGATGAAAGTATATGTAAGATTATGTAAGTTCTGCAAGAGTCGTAAGAGCATCCATTGAAAAACATGACTTCAACCATCATTTGATTCTTGGAAGATGAATGCTTGTTGATTGATTCTTGATGGTTGACATTGATCATTGATTATATATATTATATATATATATATAATCATTGATGAATGCTTGTTGATTATTGCCGTTGATCAACGTCAACCAATGAGTCAACCGTTAGCAGATTGGCCAAGCGACCAAGCGCTCCCGCCAGTTTGGGCCCTCCAATGGCTGGTGCCTTCAAGAGGTGCCCCTGGAAAGTTCTGCTTGTTCTGAGGTTTTAAACCCCAATCCAACATAGATCCATAACGTTTGATGTTTTGATATCTTGGATCTATGGGGACTTCTGTTTCTGACATCTGACTATCAATAGATACAATATATATATATATATACATACACACACACACACCATAATATCTATTGATATTTGGGAGTCTTATGTTTTTGAATCAAGAGCCAGATCAACATCTCTGTCACCATGCAAACCAGTCGCAAGGCGGAACATTGAGCCTTCAGAGTTCCGACGCTTCTATGATCGCAACGACTTGCCGATCCAGGCGGGGGTGATCGAGGTCGCTGGGGAGGTCACTGGTTACTGGTTCAATTCCAGTTTGGTAATTTTGATGAGGAAAATCCACGAAGAGAACTGGAGAGGACATAAAAACTCCAAATTGGATGCTGGCATGGTTGGTGAACAAGACTCACACCCTATATCTACCCGTAAGACAGCCCACATGCCGCCAGATCATGCACACGGGCACCCAGAACCGCATTGCATGGAAGGCAGGGCTTTGGTGCCACCGGCCTCGGTTTCTCTTGGGGTCGGTTTTGTTCATGGTCGGTGTGGCAGGTGGATGTGGAGAAGTTGGACTACCATCACTATTTGCCCATCTTCTTCGATGGGTCAAAGCCTAAGGTTATGCCAAGGTGGACTGAGGGTGTCCATGTGGTGCGCTGGCCATGGTCATCAGTGAGGCTTCGAGAGAAGGAGGAACCCTACCGATTCTTCGCCGTGGAGGGGGTCTACAACCTCTTAGAAAAGGCCTCCAAATCATTCCAAATCCATAGATGGTGAAGGGTTGAGAGGATCTTAGGGTGGATGAATAAACTTAATCAACTTGCTGTGCGAGAATGTATCTGACAAGATTTTGGCGGATGACTTGTTGTATGTTATGGACAAAGGCTCAAACAACTCCAGGTCCTTCAACTTCACTCAGCCTTCCACCTCTGCCCAATTTCGACTCGAAGTCCATACCCCAAACGCAGGGCGGATCAAAGATCTTGCCAGTAGTGCCGCAGCTCATTATTCCCATCAAGAAGGCACAGCTCAGGGGAACGGATCACATTTCAGTAGATAAACCACGGTAAGCCATGGTAAGCCATGGTAAACCCAAGAATAACCTCCGAGTTGGTGTGGTTTGTACACCGCAAATGGAACATCGGCGAACATCGGGTTTGGTTCTCTGTATTTGGTGTTTAGTATGTTTCTCACATACTTTCTCCGCCAGCTCCGCCCAATCAGCCAGGCATTGAACACGTACCGCCTGGCGATGTTTTTAAAACCGTTGCTGGGTGTGTTGGAGTGGCATGGATGGCATGGGTGGCATGGGTGGCATTCGTTGGAGACAAGTTTTGTTCATGCCAGGCGCGATGGTGAAGTCATGGTCACCACAATGAAGGTGCCGTTGCTGCGAAAAGAGGGATGCTCTGGTGCGGATGAGGTTGTAAGATGTTTTAAGATTTCAAGTCTCTGAAACTTCCAGAGAGCATAACAAAATATAACAAACCTTCAACGCTTGGTGGTGTGGCCAAGACACAGGGATCCTGGCTGTATCTGGCAGTTCAGGTGCTCCAAACTTTGGTACTATCCGCAGAGATGGTGGGAGAGGCAGCGTTTCAGATTCAATGCACTTAACGTCAAATCATAGAAGAAGTGTGACAGACACTGTAAACAAATTGTAAACAGGTATACTGATGTATACTGTATACTCAGTGACTCAGTGACTCAGTGTTTTTGAATTTGGAACCACAGGCAGTGGTGCATCCACAGCTGTTACCTGGATGGATTTTGTCATAGCCAAGCGAGGCGCTGGTTCCATACTATCGGCAGATCCTCCCAGTGCTGGGCCCAGACGAGGGCCAGTTAAGGATTGAGCCACAAGTGGGAATTGGGTCATAAATTCATGGCTTGAAAAGTTTTGAAATGTCATGCCGTACATTTGCTCCCTCTTGCGGGTTGTTTTGCAATGTGGTGCGAAGCTTTTTGTCTGCAAAAGAGACAGATACTCCCAGTAGGAAAGAAAGGAGAAGAACAGGAACACAGAAAGAAGAAAAGACAGCGGTGAGTTCCATAGTTGGCAATCACCTGTGTCAACAGAACCAGTGCCCCGCAAGTTGAGTTGTAGCTGTGGAGGATCTAGTCTGATCTTGATTGCACATTTTCTCTATGTTTACTCTCTCGTGGCCTACGGCCCATTTCGTTTCCTCAGATTCCGAGGGTGGCCTTCACACATGCCTACAGATGCGCAGGGAATAATTTTGCCCAGGTCTGGTGACAGTCCAGGTATCATGGGAAAAATCCACAGTAGATCCTAACAAAGTGAAGGCTTCTTTTCATTCAAAGCCATTGGCCCAAATCTTCAGAGGTCAATTTTGCCCTTTATACTTCAGGCTCCTTCACCCAGATGGGTTCCAATGCCTCTGGTGAAGTGTGTGACCACTCAGGGGTCCCCAACAGTGAGCCAGGGCCCTGCGGATTTTCGGGTGAAGACCTTTTTGCTTTGGGAGCCGCCTTTTCGGAAGGAGATCCAGTGGACACATCCTCTGGGGATGCCATGCAAATGTGGTCTCATCCAGACGCTGGTGAAGGATCAATGCGAGAAAAAGAAGATGGCTCCTGGGGCTTCAATGGTGACAATGATCATGGCATTGGAAAGCATCGCGGACAGGATGCGGACTCGTGCACAGTGATGTAAAGGCAGTGCTAGCAATCAGGTACAGCAATTTGAAGAGGGCTTCCAGCAGCGAAGCCAGATGATGTCACCAGACAGAGTGTTGACATCACAACCCACAGTGACCAGTGACCACAGTGCCTTTGTATAAAAAGGGAATTAAACAAAATCAGGACCCTGAGGCCATGCCACACTTTCAAGGTGGACCTTTTGGAGCACTCATGCCAGATGTGACCGAGGTGCTCAACATCTTCAAATCTGCAACAAAGAGCACGTTTGATCAAATGGCCTGGGGCCCAAATTCATTGCTGGCATCCCTGATGCCATTAAAACATGAAGTCAGGATGAATATATGAAGTAGATTGAAGTAGTATAATTATACATGAATGTATATTTGATGGACAGAATACATCATTTGCTGTGCATGATCTCAAGACACTGCCAGTGCAACCCCATTTGTGAACGGCGGGTTGGTGGTTTCAAATATGTTGCTTTGCATTTTCATCCCCACTTGGCATGATGAATCCAATTCGCACATTTGGGTTTGTCTGAAAATAGGGTAAGCTCCCTCAATCCCAGGGTTTATCATCATCTCAATTTTCTCATTAAAATCGTTCTTTTGGGGTATACCGTATACCATGGTATACCTCATTTTCAGACACATTTTCAGATCATGTCAGATATCTTTAGGAATCTTTGGTGTGGACCTGGCGACGAAACCGATGGCTTCAGCCAGGACTACGGTCAGCGGAAGCGCATGGACCTGGGCGCGCTCATTGACGAGACTTTGGAGCCGCCGATGGGATGGCTTGGGGTGCTGAAAGGTTTGGAGAGGACATTTTGGGGTGAAAACCAGAGGGCAATCGGAAAACCTCAGATATATGATGTTTTTTTTTAAATATTTTTTTAGTGGTTTTGAAATAGACATCGGGCGGTGATGTACTCAACAAGAATGAAGATGTAATCAACAGAAATTGGAGATGGACAAAAACAAGGAGAACATAATCAGCAGAAATCAGGGCATGACCACTCCCAGCAGGAGCGATCAGGGACATGGGGTTGTGGCGCAAGATTTAAGGGCCCCCGTGATGCGCAGGAGATATTGGAAACTCATGGAGGAGAAGATGCCTTCATCAACATCAAGTGCTCCCTTGGTAGCGGCAGAGATGTTTTTTTCTTTGTGTTCCTGAGCTACTGAAAGGTGATTGGTGAACATGGTGCCAGTTTACTTGGTTTTTGCTATGATTTTGTATCCCTAAAAACACCTGAGGATTCCATCAAGGTGATGTCACTCCGTGGCGGTACTCCGTACTTTTGTGCAGGTACATGATCCCAACCTACGAGTCTTGTGTCTCGGTGTGAGGCGAGGCAGATTGAGGAATCTTAGGTGGTGATGGAAAAAGCATCAGCTTCATCAGCAAACCTTGGAGTCCAAGCCCCAGAAATGGCTTTCATTGGATGCTAACAGGTGCCCCTGATGTCTTTTTGCGCCCTGCGACATGTGACGGGGGCGTTCGGCAGCGATGGAAGGGCGCTGTCTTCGCTAGGTTCACGATTTCTAGGGGAGAACTGGATGACCATCTTACTTGGAGTTGTTGGGTGTTTTGTCTTGCGATGCTGGACAATCCTTCAAGTAGGCCAGTGAAATGATTCCCAACTTGTTAAATTTGGACATTTGTCTTGGTTTTCGTTTTATGATGTTTTACCGCCAAATCACACAGCATCCCACGGAAATTGGAGTGACGCGCCCCTCACCGCGATTGGCAAATGGAGATCGCAGCCTGCGGGGTTCAGCGAAAAGCGCTGCTTCCCCCGCAATCGTCACCTGGAGGTCGTCTGGAACCTGCAGGATGGGTCCAGTTATGTTTAACAGAAGGGCTCCCTGTCAAATGAGGGCGTCAAAACTACTGCCGATGGTTAAGGTATGTTTAGGTCACTTGTTGATACTTTTCGTCCCAACTTTGTGGAACTGCAGTTGGAGCCACCGAAACGACCTCCGCTTCTCACCACTTGCAGTTGGCTCTCGGCAACTGTCAACTGAGAGCCACTCAGCATGGCATGTAAAAAAACTGTTCGTTGAAGGGAAAAACAATAGGAAACCATTGTAAATTGATATTCTTACTGCAGAAATCAAAGCCAAGGATTTCCTGACCATTTTCCCTTCAACCATTTTTGGGTTGGCACCCAGATCTCATGAGCCTTCTGAACTTTCTCAACATCTTCAAGAGATAGGTCTGGAATCTTCTGTCCTCAAACCTTGGTTCTGCAAGCGTCTTCAGTGTTGGTGGCCATGGGCTGTGGATCAATCAAGGCTCACAGCCTCAGGGATGTTCCAGATGGATGCTGACAGATCAAAATCTTGAGACTCCCCAGCAGATGTTCATTATTTTCAGCCACAAACACCCATGTGGATCGAACACCGTTGCGTCGCGCCACTCCTGGAAACACCAACATTCAGCCTCCGTCTTCCTTGACCGTTCCGTTACCACGAGATCTCTTCAGATAGGATCTAAACATATCTAAACAAGGAAGCATAGGAAACCAACAAGTAATCCATTCTTTACCGGGTCCGTTGGCCTCCATGAGCTGAGCCAATGAAGGCGACAGAGACTGGCAGTTTTGCAATGCACATGGTACATGAGGAAATTGATAAATTGACAACCAGCTAGCATCAACTAGCCAAATAAATCGACCACAGACAGACAGATAGACAGATAGATAGACAGACAGAGTGATATACAGATACGCACGGTAGTAGATGTATACAGGATCATATATGCAGATGCATATACAGTTATATTAAATATACATCTTTCGCTTCAAATAAAGACCATTAAAGACCTTTGCATCTATCCGCAGGTGCCTCACCTGTGGGACGAAGCCTTTGGTGCTCGGTTCGGGGTGCCCAGCAAAGATGCTGCTCCAGTGATGACAGACTTGAACGACACTTGACGACACTCAAAATACCCCAGCTGTTTCTTTTGAAGATTTTCTGGCTGGTTTCGCTTACAATTACTTCTGGAAGTTTGGGAACTGCTTCTTCAGTCCCTTTTTTTTGGGGGCCTTTTTTGCTTCCAACTCCTTCAACATGGCAGGCTCTGGCATTGATCCCAACAGTCCAGTCAGATTGGATCAGGGCTGACACCAGGTCTCATCCCAGCTCCTTCTATGTGGATTGTCGCCTGTATCGCCCCACCTATGAGGAGGTCGCCGGCGGAATGGAGGGGTTATTAGCAATGGCACAATCCAGATTTGGGTGTGTCTGAAAATGGGGTTTACTCTCAGTTATGGCCAAATAATAGCATGATGATTCACCAGCGGATTTGGGGATACCATATTTTCGGCCCCAGAACATATAAGTCATATAAGTCCTATAAGCTGCCCTCCTATGGTGTTGATGGTGTTGACCTCAGTAACCCAACAGTTTCCGCAGGCGGAGTATAATCGGCGCTCCCTAGGCGCGTTGGAAATGCACCTGTGGTTCAACTTTCGAGAGCTATCCAAAAGAAAAGGGATGCCATAGCAGCTCTGTTTCCCGCAAAAAGATAGACAGATGGTGGATTTTGATGTCTTCCCTCCAAGCCAAGAGAATTCTGACTTTTTGGGAGCCCAATTTTGACCCATAGCCACGCCCAAAATTTCAGGTGCAGAGGTGTTGACCACCAGCCATTGATTTGTGAGGGTTGGCTTCCACCACGCTGCCACTATGCTGTCAGGGAAGGCTAAGACCTGCGGGAACCTGGGGGAGATAACAGATGATTTAAGTGAACTCACAGAGTCACTTGTCTAATCATTCAATGGCTTCAATGGCTTCAATGATCACTCATGAAAGCATTTCATCTACCCAATGAATCCAGGGTACGAGGTCGTCCGCCTCGTCGCGCCCTCGTTGTGGTCTCATGGCCTGAGAAAAGCTCGGCAACATGGCGCTTCAAGGCCTGTTTTTTCTCACTGTGAGTATGATGTTTTCTCCAATCGCTCCAGACTCCAGTTCTCATGTTGCGCTGTTTGGGTAACGGTATGTCTGGAAATTCAGTAGTTATCATTTGAAGGAAAAAGAAAAACATTTTGTTAATAGTCGTATTGGTTTCGTTTTTTCCTCCAAGTTGTCATCTCTTGATATCAGACGATGTTTGTTTAGTCATTAGCAAACGCATTTCTCAACCTTTTCAAGGTACACACACACACAATTCACTTCCTTCGCTCATCGCTCCGTGGAGGCCTTCCGGAGCTGTTCTTCTCGGGCGCCTCGCGGAACGACGTCCATGGGGTGCCTGAAACCCATCGGCCATGGGAGTTTTTCGATCCGATGGATCCAATGGATCCAGGCTCCGTGCCTATGGAAGCTGGGCAACCGCAGAATGGACCGGTACACCGGCGGGCTGGGAAAGCTACTGGTGGAAGATCCAGCATTTTGATGGTTGTGTAAGAGGGAGGGTTTCCAAGGTGGACAAAAAGATGAATTTGGGCATGGTTCAGAATTGCGTCGCATCCAAATTGGATGGTGAGCAGTGGGCAAGCACAAGAAATGCGGGTTGATCATTCGTGACTATTTGCATCACATCGCAAAATGTCGCATAACCCTTTTCTTTCTAGGATTTTGCTTCCATAAAGAAAAACCTTTGGGTCAATCAGGGTTCCATCAAGTTTCGTCAAATTCCATGGGACGTCTCTGAGGATGTCAGGTCTGGTTTCTTGGAGGATTCTAAAGATCGCTGGCTGCACACCTCGCAAGAGGCCCTTCTCAGTGGGGAATGGGTATGGGATATGGGGTCAAAACATTGGTTCCCTCATGCATGCTGCATATCCAAATAGCCGGTGAATGATGTTCATTCATTAAGCTGTCCCATGGGGTTTGTGGGTTTTGACATGTTTTGACTATTGACCCATTGCCCTAAGTGGTGTAGTCCATCGCAGAAAGTGGACCTACACCTGAGTTGGCGACACACACACACACAAACTTTTCAAGTGTCAAGTGTTTCGATAGGTTTTCCGCGCGAGGTAACCAGTGGATTTCTGGATGATCCGAAGAAACTGCAGTGGCAGCCAATGATGCGGCACGAGATGTATGAGAAGCAGCTTGAGGAAGCAGCCGCACGGACGTTTCTTGGCAGCCTTGCTCTTGGCCTCAGGAGACTCAGGATTTAATGGATCCCCGAAATCCAAAATCTCACCAAGAGTTTCAACCACAGAAGCGCGCCACTTCCAAAAATGATCCAATATTGTGGGAGAGGCCCCAACCCCAAGCCAGTTTTCGGACCAACCATGACCATTAAAATCCCTTAAAATCCCTTAAACATATATGGGGACTTCAGCTCGTCATTGATTGTTGTAAGGTTGCCGGAACCCGATAGCGAGCCGGAGGTGTGTCCTGCTCCGGAATCGTCCATGAAGTTGGCAGCTGGGTGGCACTTCATTTGGGGAGTGGGCAAAATGTATCAATGTACTGGAGCGTGAGGAGGAAGAGGCAGTAAAACCGTAAAACGGTAAATTCGTAAAGTTGTATCATGATAAAACAAGATTAACATTTACAGATTTACCGATTTACCGAATTTACCTTTGCCCGGGCACAGCAAAATTTACCACTTTACCGATTTACCCAATTTACCATTGCCCGAAGAGCAGCGCAATTTACCAATTTACCGATTTACCCAATTTACCATTGCTCGGAGAGCGTTCTCTCCTTAGCATCATGCCTTACACAGTGACGGCTTAGAGAAGCAAAATTTCAGACCAGGGAACCAGTGATTTCTTGGTCATTTCTTTTAGCCTGAGATCATCGGATGGTGATCCACGTTGATCCGCGTTGATCCGCGTTGTGCATCGTTGTGCCATGGCAGATTAGATGAATCGGCCCCCCCATATCAGAATCCCAATCAGGTCTCAATTATTTCCAGGAACAAGGGCAGGTATACTTATAATGACTTGTAACATTTTATGGCTTCATATATAGCTTGTAGATGCTTATAGATGCTTGTAGCTCATAACTTGTAAGATCTAGCCCAAGATAACCCAAGATCCCATGTACAGTTCTGCATGCTTGGTTTCCTGGTTTCCCGGTTTCCCGGTTTCCCCATGTCCCCATGTTCTGCTGGGCGAGGAGCAGCTCTGGCAGAGCACCGTGGAGGCCTTGGAATGCCGTGCCACCTGGCGCCAGCCGAGCGCTGGCGCTGGCGCTGGCGCTGCGGCCGCTGCGGGCGCTGCCGGCTTCGGGGTGCGCCAAGGGTACCTGGCGCTGTACGGAGTCTCCTCGGAACTGTTTCAGGCGGTGTGGGCCTGGATGATTTGGATGTTTTGGATGATGTTTTTTGCAGAGGCGCTGTTCAACTCCTTTTATTTGATTTGGAGGGGATTGGACCCCCCACACAAGAGTGTATACACAAATACTATCAAATAATAAGTAATCTAATTTATAGTAATATGATGTAATATGATCTAATGTGCCCCACCATCGGTGAAGCAATCCACAGGTAGACGATGCACGCGGGGTGGTGCGCTATCGCCCACCCAGCTGCTTCCAGCACGGGGCCGTGGCGCCCTTGGAGCAACGCATGCTGAGGGACTGGGCGGTTTCCTGCAGCAAATGTCTGCGGCTGAAAGCAGTTTCCGAGAAGTTGCTGAAGAACTCCAGCCTCACCTCGCAAGCCCTGGGAGGTGTGCTGAAGGACAGCAATGAAGATAATGAAGATAATGAAGTGTCAATGTTTTTGTATAGTGCTCACCAACTGTGGTCCGTCACCAGTCGTTTGGATCATGCAACAGCCATGGTTGACCATAGACTTTCTGGACAATGAATCTTTGGACCTGTTCTTGTTACATTGTTGAAGTGGATCTCACAGTTTCACGTTTTAAAGATTGAGTGAAACCAGATTCAGTCTTATTCACCATCCTCATCTGAGGTGTTGTTGCTGGTTCAAGTGACGTGTCAATGGACAAACCATCACTCCATCACTCCATCACTCCCGTGAAGCATCGTTGTAAGGAGCTGCTGCAGTCTTTCTATAGCGATCTTTCCCTGCGCATCAAGGGATCGCCGTGCAGCTTCATCAAACTGCACGTGGTTAGTGGGTCCTGGCTGCGGCGCCTGCAGCCTGTCTTTGTGCTGTGCCATGTGGAGGACATCGACCAAGAACTGGCCGCAAAGATGGGAGCGTCGCCACCCTTGCCAAAGCTGCCGCAAGGGATTGAAGCTCGGAAGGAGAAGTTGCTTCATAGTTCAGATGCAAAGAATCTTGCAAAGACATGTGACTTTCAACAACTTGAGGGACTTCAGGTCACATTGTCAGTCGAAAAACAGTATTCATGGTCCAAGACAGCCTCTGGGTGCACCGAGGATTTGTTGGAGCACATCTTCCGCTTGTGCCGTGTGCACGAGGTCTCCAATTGCCACTTCCAAGCATGTCACCGCCAGCTCCCAGTGCATTTGGTGCCTGCTGATATGAAACTGGGACCAAATTTTGGTGTATTTCAGACAGGAACCCAAAGCATGCGAATACTGCAGATGATATGATCAGTTTAGCTGGAAAAATGGAGTTGTGGGGGCAACTTCTCTGTCTGGAGGGGAGTGCTTCTGTCCAGTAAAGCCGGTCAGCTTATCAAGTTCAACCCCTTTTGCACCGGTGGGAGTGATATGGGTATGGATCAATACCTATTAATACCATTTTTAATGGGATGAACATCCATTTTCCAGCTATTTTGATGTTCACCAGGGGTACAAGGTTTTGACACACTGCCATATATCTCTTTGAGCAGCCAGTCACGGTCAGGATTTTGCTGTGGATCTTTCAGCGAAGTATGCAGCCCTTCTTGGACCCCGGGCCGCATTGGCTTTGTTGTCGATTGTCGATTGCAGAAATGGCTGCAGACTCTGTAGCTGTTATAGAAAGCGACTGCAGATGAAAACCCGCGTTGACAGCTTCAGGTGACATGATTTCCACCAATAACTATACACACCCATGTAATATATCATCATTTTACATACACTTATTTGCCGCGTTTCTCTGCGGTGGTTTGCGAGTCTCAGGATTGCGTGCTGACCTGGACCATGGCTACGGAAAGCGCCAGCGAGAGCATCCCAAAGGAGTTTGCCCGCAGCGAAGGTGGCAAGAGGAAGATCCGATTTCCAGGACGGAGACCTTGGACGAGAAGATTTCCCAGATGTTCATCCGTTTTTGGGGTGAAACATGGTTAAACTGTTAAACAGCATTTGTTGGTGTATTATATTATTATATTATATTGTATTATTATAATATATTATATTATTATAGTTATATGTGTAAACTGGTGTATATGTGTATATTATTATATTGTACATCACCCAGCTTGGTACTCAAACCCTTCCTCCACTCAAGTACAGCAGGAGCTGACTGTTGGGGTGAAGGCCTCTTGGACCACAATTTTCCATCGGGCACTGTACCCAGCTTTGACCCATACCCACGTGTTGAAGATGTCTGATGTGACCCATGAAGCAGCTGATCAAATCAGCGAGGATTCCTGAGCTCCGTGGAGTCTGACATTCAGGAAATGGCTCACAAGCTGTCTATTCTCGGAATCTTGGCAAAGTAACAGAGAGAAATGTCAAACGTCAACATGGCTGAAAGTCCTCTGTGGTTCTCAGGATCCTGAAGTAGGTTGGGATGTTGATCTATATGATCTATTTCCACCCCATTTAGTTAGGATATTGATAGATATCGAATCATTGAACGATATCATTAAGATATCCACATTAAACATTGATCTCGTCATATCTCGTCATTTTGCTGCTACCACAGTGGTTTCCACAGTAGGATCTTGCCGCCAAGGACTGCAGCTGACGCCTCCCAGCGGTCCCAGTGCGGTGCTTCCGCTCAAGCCGCGCGGTCCAGTCGAGTCGCTGCAGCCGGTGACATTTTTTGAGACGCAGGAGATGGGATGGGCCATGGCTGCCATGGTGGGAAGGCCCAGCTGTGACTAGCTACACCATGATGTTACGATGTTAACTGGCAGTGTGTCAAAGCCTTGTACCCCTGGTGAACATCAAAATAGCTGGTAAATGGATGTTCATCCCATTAAAAATTGTAATTAATAGGTATTGATCCATACCCAACTAATGTATAACTAGCATTCACTAGCGACACCAAGTCTCAGCGGAAGGCATCTGACAGTTGGCATAGGAGATGAGCAGAGAGGAACTTGAGATTCATGTGATGGAACGACATGAGAAGCAGACACGCAGACAGCTGAAAACAAAGCCCAATGGGGCCCAATCCTGATGTGTCCCAGGAGTTGCAGTCACAGTCTTTCCTGGGCACACAAGCTGCCAAGGAGGAGGCTCCGGGCTCAAAAACTCCGTGTCACACCAGATGCGGAACATTTTATCATGGCTCAAAAACCCCATGGTGGGTTGGAGCATCCGACGCATTGCAGGATGACTGGGTGTCCCAGCGCGGCGAGCGCTGCTTGGCGGTGCTTTGTGCTATGCAGGAGGCTCAGGAGGCTGCACGGGCATCGGTGATCTCCAGAAGGAGGAGGAAATTGATGGAACTTGATGATTAACTACTAGTACATACTAGTACTAATTAATGACCATTGAATTTCAGGCAATTACATGCAATTACTGTAGGGATCAATGCCAATTCAGATAAATGTTAATTCAGTTCATTCTACATTTTTTTGTTTGAAATTAACTAATCATCAATTGTCAATTACCTGCAAATACAATGATCATTTATCTGTCAGATAGGTTTTGGCACATCCTTTATGTAGTCATTGTTTTTTTTGGTCCGGGGTCCCCATAAATTACAATCCGTGTGGAGGGGTTGCTCATCCATCACCTTCAATCACCTCCAGGCCGTCGAAATGGCCACGACTAGTGCCATGGTGGATGCAGCGATAGACCCGGCGCTGGCTGGCCACACAGAGGCCTTTGTGGGGTCAGGAATTCTGCACGGCCGGTTTATCATGGTTTATCATGGTTTATCAATATGGTCAACGGCTTTCGTACTTTAGATTTATCTGATCGCAAGGTCTTGGACACTGTTTGATTCAGTTGGGTGGAGGCTCGAAGACTTGGTCGCGCTGCTTCTAGCAGAGCACACATTGAGTGCATAGGGTGCATGCATAGAGTCCGAGTATGTCTGGGTCCAAAGGTGCCCCGATGACCGGAAGATGACGATTTTTTGGAAACCATTTCTGCCCCAAACTGTGGTAGGTCCCTACCATGCTGCCTGTACCGGCTGCGCCGTTGACCGCAGCGGCCGCAGTGCCGGTGCTCAGGAACGCTGAGAGCCTGCAGGCGCTGGATTGGGAGGGAGGGAATTGAAACCAAGAGACTTGGGCAACAGGAGAAGAATCCAAGAAGGAATCTAGAGTAGAGCTTGGCCTACGGAATTAAAACATGACAAACATAAGTTAAGAAACACAAATAGCTTCTGCAGCTCAACAATCGCAACAAATGTCTGATTTTACTTTTCAAAGGGCTGGAAGTATTCCAGTTGGGGTCAGTTTCCGCTCAGGAAACCAAGCGCAAGCAGGATGAGTTGAGAATGGCCCTGGATGCTCAGGTTGTTGAGCACCTCAGCAATTAAGTGCGATGCAGTGCTGAAAATTCCATTGGGGAAATCAAACAAATAGGCAGATCCCAAGTCATCTAGTCCATTGATCTTTGTAGGGGTCTGAGTCTACACATTCTAGAACATTGCACTATTTGTATCTATGGGTATCTTGTAGATATATAATATTATATAATATCGCGGGCATTTGCCAATGTTCGGGGTCCCCGCACCCGAGGAACCGCGCCTTGAAGGCGGCTGCGAAGCAGTTGGACATGGAGGAGGAAGCCAAAGAGCGCGCTCTGCTGCTGGGTCCTGCAATGGCGCTTCAAAATAGCGGGGTCCATGTATTGAAAAACAAGAATTGAAGACAATTTAAGCATCAACACTTGGGATTTAACATGATTTAAGCAGGAAACATTTGGGTTTGGCCAAACAAATTTGCGGATGTGTGTCATTTTTTTTCTGGGTTTATCCAAAGAACATGTCCAAGAGATATCTGCTGCATGGGTGGAACTGCTGAGGCTGGGAGAGCCCGAGGATGAGATGCTGCTGGGGGACCTCCGCCAGCAGCTTTTGGAGGAGCACCAGCTGCAGCAAAGGCGAGTGGAGGAGGAGCAGGGCCGATGGTCTGGGGGAGATCATCAGAGCTGGGATGGGATGGGAAGATGGGAATGATGGGAATGATGGGAATGATGGGAATGATGGGAATGATGGGATGAAGGATGAGAAAGACATAGAAAGACCTGAGTTTGAAGTGGGGACTCAGTGACATTCAGTGACAACATGTGGCACCGACTGATCGCCACGGAGGAGTCGTTGCTGCTGCGCTGGAAGTTGGAACGCCTCAGCGTGGCCGAGAAGCTGCGACAGCTCTACGCCTTCGAGGCCCAGGCGCAGGCGCTGGAGCTACAGGGCTTTGAGGCCGCCCCCGAGGCTGTGGCGAGGGCGGCGCCACGGAGGATTCCTGTGGAGGTGGCTTGGAGGGGATATATGGGGGCATATAGTTGCCACCATGTTGGCGATTTAGCGATTTTGGGAGTCACGATTCATATATCTTGCAAACAATCCAAGTGAATCCAAATGAAGGGTTGTGGGCCCGGACTTGCGGGGATATTGGTGTGAATGTCTGAGGTTCTCGAAAACAGTCGCTGAGTTATTGGCTTGAATTTAGACGCTCAAGTGTGAACCCTTTGCTTTTTCAACATTGGCCGAAACTCCTTCACGGTCGCCAAAGGCAGCCCGAAGACAAGCCAACTGAAACCAAGCCAACCAGCCACAAAGGTCCAGGGTTCGTCTCAACTATTGGAAATCTACTATGAATTAGATATTTTCATAAATTCATGATCTTCCAACCTTCGGTGGAATCCATTAGCTGTGGCAGTCATTGTGGTTTTCCAAGGAGATCCTTTCATCCTGGGGTCCTGTGGTGAACCCTTTCGAGCCCGAGCAAAGATCACGGGAAAGTGTGCCTGGAGATATCGCAGATCAGGCTGGAACGGATCCATCTTCAGCTGTTACATCTGTTCCTTAGCATCGGGTAGATAGCTTTTGTATGCTAAAAAATCATGTTATATCAGTTATATCCCATGAGGTCTCATGATTGATGGAGTTTTAAGTGGGTATCCCGGTAGAAGTGAAGATAAACGACACGAGGAAGTTCAAACTTGGAGTCATTGGCAGAATTGTGTCCGAGGATGGGACAACCTTGAACTGCATGGAAAATATCAGGGAGATTGGGGGAGTATACGTTCCTCTGTAGTTCAGGGTTGACACCAATGAATTGAACACTTTTTTTTGTGCATGTGTTCGTGGAATCGCATCCTGGTAGGATCCGCCCGATCTACAAATCCATGCGGGTCAAGACGATCCATCCATGGATTTGGATGATTTGGACGACGAGAGCCAAGCGCATACGGACCATTTGAAGGATCCGCAGCAGTTGGTGCAGCAGGTGCTGCGACAGATCTACAGCCCCTGGGCTGTGGAATGGGAGATTTCGCGACAGGGGCCCAAGCGCTGACCTCGGCCCCTGCTTTTTTTGAGGTTCCTGCGCGCAACGGCTGGCTGAAGCTGTTCAAGAACCTACTGCAAGCCCAGTTCGGTAGCCCGAGTTGAGGGTTGAGGAGTTGAGGATTTTAGTTTTTTCTGCCACAAAAAGAAATTGAGGTTGTTGCAGCTGCCACACAGCGGCCTGTTCTGGGGCTGCCTCGAGGTGGACAGATGGGGATGGAACGGAGGTTGGCTTTGCATCAGTCCCACCTTTTTCGAAGCCTTTTGAGGGTCTAGGCACTTGTGCACTGGTCAATCAGAATCCACACTAAAGTCTGTGTGAACACCAAGAATGTATTGAGCTCTCTCACCATGACACAAGTAATTGGGTCACCGCACTGGGGGGATTGAGCCTTGGAACCCTGAAGATTCAAAAAAACAACTAAATTCATCCAGCTTGAAAAGTCAGATGATCCTTTCTCAATCTCAAGATGTTATTTTGCGGTGAAGTGGTGGTCCTTTGCCTGTTTCCCGATTCCAATTCCATTGAAAGGCAGTGAGTAGGAATGAGTGAAGTGACTACTTTTTGCAAGTTAGAGCGACTTCTTTGCTGCTTTTTGTGGACATTCGCAGGGTTCCTGCCAGGTTATTCCTTGCAGATCTCAAAGGATGTGATGTCGGTGAAACATGCTGGCTCACGACCAATCGATGCTGCGCTGGAGTTGGGGACTTATGGGAACCAGCCTGATCATGAAAGCATGACAAGCACAGCAGATGTTTGGTGTTTCCAATGCTGAAGGGGGGGATCATGGGGGATATCACTATACCATATACCAAAGAGTTGGGAACCAGCCCGCCCTGGCCGAGATCCTGCTTACTCCGACCCTTGCGGCAGCAGTCGCAATGGCCAGGGCACCTGGCAATGGAAGGGTTTCAGTGGATGATTATCCCATGGTGTCAGGGCAAAAGATGGGTCTCGGCAGAACTTCCCCGAATGTTTATGAACGAGGTGTGAGCAAGGTCGTATCCAGATGTATCCTGGGGAGCATCCAGTGTTTGTTAAAGTTGCACCTGCAACTTTCCCACATCGATCTCTGTCACCTGGCGCCCAGGGTGGACCTGCAGGTGGTGCGGAAGGTGCGAAGCTTGAAGAACTCGAAGCTTCCGGACTGGGATGGTGATGACATGAACCCTGAGCCATGTGCCATAAGCGACCCCCAAGTGTTGCGTTTTTTTTTTCCATAGCAATAGGTCTAGGTGAGACCCGTTGGCACCACTACAGCATCTATGCTCTCGGGTGAAAAACTCTCAGAAAGGTGCTTCACGGTTGCGGAAATGCTTGCTATATGTAATCAAAGATGAACTGTCTCGAATGTTATCCAAGTGGAAGTTTATTCTTGGGTTTGCCACATTACTCGGAGCCCATGTTCTTTAGCAAACATCTCACAAATGATCACACATATTAATTAATGGTCATACCCGCAGGAGGATTCCTACTGGTCCTACTGAAGGGTTTGCAAATCATGTGCTATTTACACCCCAAGTCTCTAGAAAGCCCCGGCTTATTACATGAGAACTTTGGCTTACATAGCTCACAGCCCAAGGTCTGCCAGTTGATCTGTTTGAGATACGCCTTGACATGCGTGTAGGCAGTTGATCTGTTGATTTCGAAGTTCCGCATCATTTCCAGGTCTTGGATTTGCAGCTGCGGCGAATTGAGATGCCACTGGGATGCGACGGTTTTATCGGATTTCATGATGCCACGGTGACTGCTGATAAACCCGGTCCCCCAAACATTGGATATGGCCTACACATGCCTACACTAGATTGGTGTAGGGGCTGCCAGCTTTGCCAGTGAATAGTTTTACATCATATCAACGCATTTGGCTTCCATGGCACCCAAGTCATTTGGACCACCCAATGGATTGGGAGCTCTGGTGGCCCTGCAAAACCACAAGCTGCAGCCAGGTTTGTTTCTCAAACCCAGTGATTCTCACTGTCCACTTCCCAACTAAAATAATTCCCAATTTTGGATAGCTTTGGATGATTTTGGATCTTTTGGGTCACCAAGTTCAGCAGTATCATTGCATTTTCATTTAATTTTCCAGGGTTGTTCAAACCAATGTGGGGTACATGATGGCCAAAACAGGATGTACAATTGATATTTGACCTCTTTGTGCAAATTCATCCCCCTCGGGGTAGGATGTTTCATGATGTTTCTGTGTCAGGCTGCGGCGCTACATGCTGATGGGCGAAAGCCGTTTGCTGGAACCCTTCCTGACGGAGGCCATGATGACCTACGCAGCGCCCAAGCCGTCGGAGGTGGGGCCTAGAGTTGGGGTTGGGCCCGTGGAGTTTGAAGGGGAGAGGATTTCATCATGACTTTCTTATCTTTCTTGGGATTTCTGAGTGACGTCAGTTTTCTTGGATGCTTAGAAGATTTGAGAGTTTTGTATAGTTTTGTTGGGGGAGGATGTGTGATTCCAGCAGGTTCTTGAAAAGGCGTTAGGATAGTCACCCATGCCGTGGTCTCATGGCTCGAACAAAATTTTCTCCAGCTCAACCAATTCAAAGCCTCATAGGACGATTTCCAGCCTGGTAGTTTTGCTGCAGCCATGGCAGAGACATTCGCCTTCAATGCTGACATCCAGCAGTTGATGAGTCTCATCCTTAATTGCTCGAACAGTAGCAGGCTCCGTGGTCAACAATGTCAAAACTACGCTTGCTTTTTGCTATGTACACAGTGCATCATAGAGGTCAGGATCAGGTTTGAGATTTGGTCCAGTTGCATTCGACTTTATTGGGTTGTCAGATTGATTATTGAACTGGACTGGCATTCGTTCCATCGATGCAAGTATTATTCTAGCAGGATCTCGAATCAAGCAATTGGAGTTGCAGGGCCTGTGTCGGGAACCAACGGCTTTCCAAGAGTTGAAACCTTCAACTTGCCGCGCACACGCTAAAATTCAAGCACCCTTTTGAGGTTTGATTATTAACACTTTCTATTCCAACAAGGAGATCTTTTTGCGCGAGTTGATCTCCAACGCCTCGGACGCCTTGGACAAGATCCGTTACGAGTCCATCACCGACCCAGACAAGATCGAGGCCCAGCTGCCCAGCTTTGGAAATCATAGGAGACCAAGTGCCCAGACCGCAGAAATGCATCAGAAAGCATCTTTGGAGTGTGGGCCCCGTAGAGGTAACCTTAGGACCATCCCCTTGCGCCCAAGTTGGGTTCATGTTGGCCAGCTCTCTGTTGCTTTTTTAACAGGATTGAGCAACTCGATGGACGGTTGAGATGTGTTAAGATGTGTTAAGACAGGTGAGCAAGGAGATTGCTTTCCACGACTCAAGATGAAGCTTTACCGGACAAACCATTGCTACGCACCAACGGCGCCCCCGAAATCCTTGAATGATTCATGGCAACAACCCATCATCGCTGCAGATGCCATATCTCCCGCGCCGAGAAAAGCACAAAACCCAAGCGCTTGCCTTCGCGGGCGGCATTTATTCCACAAAACACAAGGCACCTTGCCCTTCGCCACGCAAGCAACATTCTTGCCTCTTTTTTTGAGCCCCCTGCAAATCGCTGGCGCGCATCCTGCGTTTTTGATGGCCTTGTTTATTACAACATGTTGCTTGTCGCCTTTCTCAACTACGAACTGTTTTGAAAAAAACGCCCGCCCATAGACTAAGCCGCACGGCGCAGGAACATCAGAAAAATGCGAGAAAGGCAAATCTTCAAACAAAAAGATGAAACACCTGAGCTGCACCCCCGGCCAGTTCTCCACAGCATCACTTCACTTTCACCACGGTTGAGCTTTTGCCCAGAGCTAGCCTGTGTGTCAGCCCATGCAGCACGCTGTTGTGTATGAGGTAGCTGGGAACTTGCAAAAAAAGTTGCGCTTTGCAGGCCCAGCCCAACTTCTTCATCAAGATCATCCCCGACAAGACAAACTCCACCTTGACCATCGAGGATTCTGGCATTGGCATGACCAAGAACGAACTGATCAACAACCTGGGCACCATCGCAAAGTCAGGAACTAAGGCGTTCATGGAAGCGATGGCCGCGGGAGGTGACATTAGCATGATTGGTCAGTTCGGCGTCGGCTTCTACAGCGCCTACCTGGTCTCGGACAAGGCTCCTGGTTTTCTCTGCCCAAAGCAAAACTTTTACATATTTTGAAAGCATTGTTCAAGATGATATCATAGCGAAACCGCTTTGGATGTCGAGGGGGTTTCCGGCTTCTTGAGGTGCGAGTGATCAGCAAGCACAACGACGACGAACAGTACATCTGGGAAACTCATTTGCAACCAGTTTATCCAGTGACCCTGACCACCCCGAAAATCTTTCCCTGCTTCGGCCTTTCCAAGCTACGCGCTCAGGAGAGTGGTGCCGGTGGGTCGTTCACGGTCCAGAAGGCAGGGAACTAGCTTTGCAATGGCATTTTGCCAAGTAGCTTGCGTCAAAGATGCTATACATTTACATACATGCGCGTGCACACGCATGCATACCTACACACCTACGCACCGACATGCATACATGCAAGCAGGCAAATGCATGTGCATACATACACACACACATTGTATTACATGAACTTATATTGCGTTGCGTTGCATTGAATCGCATAGCCTTAGGTTGCCCGACATTGCGTTAATTTGTGCTACAAATTGCATTACGTTTCGGTGCATACGTACGCAGCAGACAGATTTTCACCTAATCTCATCAGCTTCCATCACCTCATGTTGCAGTACATGCATACACGCACCTGATTGGAAGCAGCATGTATATACATGTTTACATAAGTCAACACAGGCAATGTGTACACGCAACATGCCTACACACGTAGTCATGTGCAAACGTACACGAAAGCGTACGGCCGCAACCGCGTCAAACACGAGTTGCCCTTCATCGCCGACTGCAACCACTTTACACGGAAAAGCACAATGTTTCGCGCCCGGGCTTCCTCCCCAAAACAACCCCCATGCAACATTCATGCGGCCATTACAATGCGTTTTGCAGCACCCATTACAACGCGATCTGCGTCCACGCGCTGCAGAGGAGGAACCGATTCGCGCTCGATACATGCATATCATACATATGTGCATGCATGGCTGCATGCCAAGGTAAACGCGCGCATGAATGCACCTATTGTTAAACAACAGATGCAAGCGCCAGCAGAATATGTGCATGTGTACAAGCACACACCACATAACAAAACAGCACCCAGCATTTCAGGAACTTTCACCACGACATTTTTAATGCATTGTAGTCACACATACATGTATTTGCAAGCAGCCAAAATTCATCCATCCATGCCTACATACATGCATGCATAATCATAAATACCTCCATACATCCCCGTTGAAATTTCCCCTATGAAATGGCTGGCCTCCAGACCCATATAAGGTCCATTTCTAGGGTCATTTTGTAGGAAATCACTTGCAAGATCCCAGCCATTTTCTAGCATGTGCTAATTTGAAGGGCCTCGAGGCCCATTTCGGAGGCCATTTTGTAGGGATCCTGCTTGCACCATATTGTAAGGGCAATAAAATCGATGATTTAGGCAAAAAACCACTATCATATAGCAATCTCGAAATGTAGTTTGAGATCTTGGCTGGGTTGGGGCCATTCATTCTTACAAATTCTTATTCTTTGCCTATTTTAAGGGGTCATTTTGTAGGGAATTCGTGCTATTCTGGAAAAACGATCTGCTTTCCAAATTTGTGCAGGGATGTTGGCTGTCGCATCAAAGCTTCATGCAGTGGCTTACGAAAAGGGAGGCTGTTATCAGGATGGTTTGATGTACTGCGTTCTTCTGTGCAAGTCACCGAAGCACTTTGTAAGACCATGTAAGACTTGAATTACTATGCAGATCTATTTGTGAGATCCTTGTAGGTATGGAAAGTTATGGAGGGAAACTGAATAATTGGTGGTGCACTTGGTGCGCATGGTGCACCCCATCTTATTGTAGGACTTCTGTGGTGACACGCCTTCAGTGTGGAAGCAGGTACAAAATGCTTCACTCTGCGTCAACATTGCAACAAAAATGGCAGCAAATATAAATAAACCATAGTAAACCTACAAAAAGGATGGGTTGCTCCTAAAGACAATTGAGGGCTGAGTGAGGAAAACGCAGATAAATGGCAGAGCAACAGGTTTTTACAAAATGATGCCTTTTTTGGGGCCCGGGCTCAGGTTCCAAGCATGCAAGCAAAATTCATACTCAGAAAAAGATAGAAATCAAACATCCGGGCGAAATATACATCCTACAAAATGTGGGGGTGTTGCAAACAGCTGGTTGGTGCACACAGCCCTACCATTTTGTACGGAGAATTTTTTGCTTGCACCCATTCATTTTGTAGGCCTTTTGCAAGACCGCGCGGTTTATAGCTACAAATAGTCAAGGGGGATCTCCATACGTAGATACCTCCACACAGTCCATGCACAAATGCCTCCATACACAAGTGCGTATGTACATATATACATACATGCATACACGCAAAGATGCATATAGATATGACATACATGCATACATACGTGCCCACTTTTGCCGACACAGGCAGCTACAGACCTGCACAATGTGTACACTTGCTCATCACATACAGATATCAATGTGTGCATACAGGGCTGATGTGTACATGCGAGCACGAGGGCATATATTCTTACATCGGTGCATGCGCGAACAATTTACATACCTCATGCTCCACTCACACACAAACGGAAAAACAAACGGAAATACACACGTACATACATAGGCACATGCATGCATGCATGGCTTCATGTGCCATTTGCCGCAGGACACCGAACTCGTGCACGGCGAGATCAAGCGCGGCACCAAAATAATTTGCTATCTCAAGGAGGATCAGTCCGAGTTCCTTGAGGAGCGCCGCCTGAAGGATTTGGTCAAGAAACACTCCGAGTTCATCGGCTTCCCCATTGAGCTCTACGTGGAGAAGAGCAAGGAGAAGGAAGTCACGGACAGTGAAGATGAGGGTGAGGCTGAAGAGAAAAAGGAGGAAGGTGATGAGCCAAAGATTGAAGAGGTCGACGAGGAGAAAGAGAAGGAAGAGAAGAAAAAAAAGACCAAAAAGGTCAAGGAAGTGTCCCACGAATGGGAACAACTCAACAAGAACAAGCCTTTGTGGATGCGCAAGTCTGAGGACGGTTTGGCATTGTTTTTCAAGTTTGCCATTGTTTTTTTAACAGTTTGGCATGGTATTTAAAGGTTCAGCATTGTCTTCTGGACAATGTCAGCCAAAGCGGCTGCCAAGTCTGAGCAGGACGTGACAAATGAAGAGTACGCTAGCTTCTACAAGTCCTTGTCCAACGACTGGGAGGACCACCTCGCGGTGAAGCATTTCAGCGTGGAGGGTCAGCTTGAGTTCCGTGCCCTGCTTTTTGTCCCTCGCAGGGCGCCCTTTGATCTCTTCGAGACCAAGAAGAAGAGGAACAACATCAAGCTGTATGTCCGCCGCGTCTTCATCATGGATGACTGCGAGGAGCTCATGTCAGAATGGCTGAACTTTGTGAAGGGCGTTGTGGATTCTGAGGATCTTCCTCTGAACATCTCTCGCGAGACCTTGCAACAGAACAAGATCTTGCGAGTGATCAAGAAGAACCTTGTCAAGAAAT
>Ga0126342_10004631_pt1 | contig 23610 bp, 19 predicted proteins | sample Cyp1metagenome_FD_92528 | JGI IMG/M metagenome (GOLD analysis project Ga0126342, IMG submission 92528) | Coral microbial communities from Lord Howe Island, Old Settlement Bay, Australia - Cyphastrea 1 metagenome | ecosystem: Host-associated > Invertebrates > Cnidaria > Coral ...
CGGGAAAGAGCAACCAAACAACCATAAAAAACCCTGTGCGTGGATACTGCCTGTGCTCCAATGCCTCCAAAACCCACGGGGTTTATCACTCTTCCAGGGAAAATTTTCGCAAAAAGTCAAAAAACCAAAAAGTTTTCGACTTTTCGATTTTTTTGATTTTTTCGAATTTTTCGACTTTTCGACTTTTCGATTTTTTCGACTTTTCGAGCCGAAATCTCCTGGCATGTGAACTTTTCGACTTTTCGACTTTTCGAGGGCAAACATCGTGATTTTCACGGTGTGACCGATACCAGCCAGAAGAGCACACAGAATGGGGGTTAACCCCAAGAAAGGTCGTCATTTTTCATATGATGATGAACCATAGGATTTTGCGGGGTTCCCGATTTTCAGACCCGGTCGGGCTGCGTCCCAATCGTCGTAGATTGAAACGCGCGAGCGAGGATGGGAACCGCGAGTGACTGTGAGTGTGAACTAAATCGCTGGAGGAGCATTTAACTAAGAACTCTTCTAAGATGAAATAAGGTGAATTACAACATGGCCAGCAAGCAAGATCTATCATCAGATTTGTTTGTTCCCCTTGTCAAACATCCAGCATCCAGTTAATTTATTATATAATTTACAGTATGTTAATGTGGGACATATGTGGTGGGTATGTACCATGATTGAAATACCTCAAAATCTCATGGGTGAGGTATTTGCAGTATCCCCATTGTTGGGGACATACCCTCTCGCAGTGAGGGGATGCTATAGATGCCTGAACAGTTTGGATAACCTACACCTGCTTCAAGATGTCTTGATATGTTTTGTATCAACATCCCAGGTGGAACCAGGTGCTATATGAATGTGTTTCCCAAACCATTTGAATTACCTTAAGGGCTATGATATATATATATATATATACACACACATATACATGTACATATTACTGGTATGTTTGACTGTTTGAAAGGGTTGGACGATTGAACCGTACGGTATTTACTAACAATATCCAACGATATGATGGATATGTGTATCAGCATTGCGGGCAAAGAACAGCCAGATACAGCCAGCATATCTCATCTATCCAGGTCTACTCTTGCATATAGCTAGTCAAAGTTACCATCCAGTCTCGTTCCGTGATGATTTTTTCCCATCCCTAAGGGATGGGCGTTGACCGGCGGGGATTCTCCAGGGGTGGTTTCCAGAATCTTCCATGAGGTCCATCAGAACCAGATTTTTGAGGATAGCAATGAGAAATATGTATGTAAAAATATATAAATGTATGTAAATCTTCTGAAAAATCAAGAGTAGACTTTAGGGCTTCGGCTAAAATTATGATTTCTGGCCAAATTTCAAGCCCTCCAGGGGGGCTCTTGCAAACCAGCTGGTTTCATTTAGCAGTCCATCTGGGATGACGATCCCAAGTGGCAACGAAAACTTGCAAGAGGAGTGGCAGCTTCAGCTGAGATGCTTGATGCCCGGAGAGTCTCTTCCAACGCTCTGAAAGAGCATGAAATCAATGAAAGCGAAAGATGAATTGTGGCTACTGGCAGCCTTTGGAGGTCATTGCAACCCTTTGTAGCAAATAATCCTCCCGAAATCACCACCCTCAAGAACCACCACCCTCCAGAAATGTAACCTGGCAAGTCAATATCCTCCCCTTGTACCCATTGACAGGTAATTCTACTCTCATTGCCATGTTTGCAGCAAAAACATCCATGAATCTCACATCATCTCGCCATTTTGGAGGGTCCAAACCACCTTTTATCTGCGAAATCATTTGCATCCTCAATCTTCGGCCGGTTTTTTAGAGCCTGCAACGGCTGCCGTTAAAATTGCCACGGATTGCCCAAAAAAAAACCCGACCCCCGGATCAACGCAGCCGTCTGAAAAGGATCACAACCGACGGTACGGCAATACGGCAGCTTTCATGCAGCTTCGGAGTGACTTCATTTGTTACCCTCTGGTAAACTAACAGAACTACCAGTATGGAACATCACCATTTTTACTGGGAAAATCCACTATAAATGGCCATGTTCAATAGCTATTTTGACATAACCAGAGGGTATCACTCTTTAATTATGAATGTGGGAAACCCAATAATGATAAACTTTGATAATAAACCTACCATTCGGGGATGGTAAACATAGCACCCATAGAAAGGGTGATGTTGGGGATGGTTTAGAAATATCTATGATTGGATTTACCACATTACATGATTTTGATTTGTTGCCATATGCAATTGTACTAAATGTCTCAGGTAAAGTGCATCATGTGCATTCAAAGTCAGTCATGTTTGGAATATATCTGAAAGAACAAGGAGTTTTAAACAACAGTTCTCCACGGCAGCTGTTCCAAGTTCAAGCTTTATCATGCAAGCTGCCCATGGTCAGATGGATCTATAACTTTCTCAGACGTAACCCGCTGCTCACTATCGCCACATATCCTTCGCATTGGTATTCTTTTACTTTTTGCCATGAACTAGTGACTAGTGGCTTGTTTTTTAGCCTAGCTTTGAACTCTTAATGCCTCAATTGAATCTTTGCCCTGCCTGATATAGATCAACATGGATCAGAAATCACCGGAATCGGATTAAGAAATGATTAAGAGACATTTAGACCGTTTTAGAGACCACACTGTGTCACCACACTCATCAAACATCGTGAAACATCGGCGTCGATTCCTACCCGGCCTTGAAAGCCACCAGCTGGTGCCCCATGGCGTTCGGGGGCTCAGGTGATCACTGTTCGGCTGTGCCGCTGTGCTGTTGGGAAGTGGGTTAATAACCATGGTGAACTTGGTGAACTCACCAGAAGTTAGTAGGAAATTAAAGAAATAGTAACCTACACTGCCTATACTGTATCATGTTATATAGATTTATATAGTGTTATGTTATGTTACATTATATAAATAATATGAAAATCACCACTTATAACTGGAACTGCACCCCAAGTACTGCAAGTATTGTACTGTATTAAGGAACATTGCGACCCTGTGGAGGGTGGAATGACCCTTTATCTTCGATATTGCAGTCGGAATTAATAATATACAATCCAAAGTGAAACAACTGTGCTCACAGGTCAGATGCTTTATGTATAATATATATATATATACAGAACTTTTTTTTCCATTGGATTTTATCTGCCAAACTTGCCAGTGTGGGCGAACTCACGCAACCGGGCAGTTGTCCCAAGTGTGATTGTGGTTTCGCTTAAAGTTCAGCTGGGATTGGTTTGTCAATGAGCTACAGGAATTGGCTGAAGCTTCCAAACCACAAATGGATATTCCAGTGCAGCAAAACAAGAGGAGCAAAGGGGCAGGCCCGATTGATGCCGGCTGGAAGTGCGTTCCAGCACTATCTATGCCATCTATGCGCGAAAGACGCGACATGTACCGGTCAATACATTCAAATAGAATAACGTAAATGACTGGTTGGTCGTTTGGAACATGTTTTATTTTTCCATATGTTGGGAATAATCATCCCAACTGACTTTCATATTTTTCAGAGGGGTAGGTATACCACCAAGCAGATGATCTATGGAGATGCTTCAAGATGCTTTCAAAGGCACCGGGGCATCCCTTTGAGGTTTCATGGGACACCAGTGGAGGTGCGGAAGCACCAAAAGTCCACGACCTGGTGCGCCGTTTCATGGGGTCAGCAACTGCAGCTAGATGCAGCTACTGTACCAAGACCCTCCAAATTACGCAACCAAAATGCAACAATTATCTAAAATTATTTGGAAAATATGTGTATATATATATATATGTATGTAATTACTTGGTGAATGATAGCTCTATCTACTCCTGACGAAGGCTTTAAAAGGTGACTAGGGTCTTAAACGCCGTACTCCAAGCCTTCGATGCCTTGGTCGCAGGTACAGTGGAGAATTGATTGACATCAATGGCGAAGACAACATCAAAGTGCGCTTTGAGGAGCTACCCATCGGACACCACCATCTTTTGGACTAAACTCATCGATATTTTCCTGAGACTTGGGAGCTGGAAACTGGAAAACCACATCTTGATACAACAGCTGCACATTCTCTAAATTTCTCTAATGGGAAAAGCCTCGAAACAAAAAATGGCACTGGTTAAGTCATGTATTTTCATGGGGATTCTTGTCAGGCCAGATTGAAGAACTGTTGGAGATGTATTGCTGAATGGTATCCCCAAGAATTTACATGTTTCTGGTTTGCGTCCTCATTCGTCTTGGTTGATGCTCCGATCAAGTCTGCACTATGTACATATATTAATATATATGACATATATGTATAATAGATCCACTGTGAGGACAGTCAAAGTGGTATACTCAAAGTGATCATTATCATTGCCGTTCCCCCAATATCCCATTTGTGGTTCCCTAATAGCCCACTTTGATTCCACGGCTAGCCCATGTTTTTCATGTGATTGTTATTGCTGGGAAGACCTTCCTACTACTAAATATCATGTATTTACTTTTATCTAATTAATGTTCTATTTCAGGTCCCATGTGATCTCAGTATGGTATCTAGATACTCACATTCACAAAAGAATCATACCCATTCACATAGTATTTATTGATACATTCATTACGAAAACCATACATGGAATAGCATGAACATGGGGCTATGTCCAGAGATTGCAGTTCAAAAAGGAGGAAAACAATATTTGACAACACACACACACATACATGCATCCATGATACCTACTTACCTACCCACCTACCTCCCTACCTACCTCTCTACCTACCTCCCTCCCTCCCTCCCTCCCTCCCTACCTACCTACCTACCTACCTACCTACGTGCGTACGTATGTACGTATGTACATACATACGTACATATACATATATATATATATATGCAATATACATATACATACATATATATATAATTATACATATATAAATATATATGATATATGTCACCTCTCAAAATGATGGCTGAAGTTGGAAAGGAACAAAAATATAAAGAGGTGGCCCTGGAGTTCAACGAAACACGAAGCCCAGTTTGAAGCCAGGACGACATCTGGGAAACCCGTGAAGTGCCGGCGTCCTCTGTGCGGCGCTTGCCGGAGGCTGGGAGCTGGCACCATGACATCTCTGGAGACACAGAAAACATGTTTTTTTTTTTTTTAACGATAATTTATATGTATATATATATATTGATATAAAACATGAATAAAACGTTGGAGTTTGACAAAGATGACAGTTCAATGCTAGGGTTTAAAATTAAAGATTGGTAAAAATGCCAAGAGGAGATAGCATCAACGATGGGAATGTGGCTGGTTGGTCGTTTCAAATAGTTGTCATGTTATATGTAATGTTTGATCCCTGGCTGGGATGATCGACACTAGTTCATCAACATATCAACGTTGATTGAAATTAATTTTGTTTCAGTTTGAAAATACCCACGACTCGTCACGAGCCAGGATTACAAGCACAACAAGTCACTGAAATTAGGGACCTACACTGGCACCCTTTCTGAAAAATGGATGTGGCTCGAGCTTGGCTCTACACCTTTGGACCTGCTAAGAATGGATGATGGATCGTTCAACAGTTGCCCCGTGAGAAGCAACATGACAGGAACAAACGTTATGAACTGTCAATTAATCTCTATGGGTTTGTCTGAAAATACTCAAGTAGATCCATCGATTTATCATAATATTCCAAAATCCCTATTTAAATCGATGGATCTTGGATGGGTATAGCCATTTAATAGGTTTTTTTTGAAATATTCTAGGATTAAAATTTCCCCATCCAACTCCAAACTGCTAGTTTTCCGGGACCCCATATTTAAGACACAGCTATATATTCCCCAGGATCCCCCAAGGTCCCTTGGATGGTTCGATGATTCCTTTCTTAGGAGGGCGCCAATGATGACTTCGATCCACAAGTCGATGAGGCGTGGAACATGGCAGTGGTGTTCTTGGCGCAGTGGTGATTTTTGATGGGTACCCTCTGGTCATTTAGCGTAGCTATTGAAAATGGCCATAGAAATAGTGGATTTTCCCATTAAAAATGGTGATTGTCCATAGCTATGTTAGTTTACCAGAGGGTATATTGTGAAGTTATATAGACTTTGCATCAGTTTGCTATGACAGCCATGGCCTAGTTTGATCGGTTTGATGATTGACCCAACATTTTTAATGGTGATGTTCCATAGCTATGTAAAATTGCAAGGGGGTATTACTTTATAACCATGGTGAACTAGTCCCCTTTAAGTTGGGACACAACCCCTATAGAATTATGGCCATATACCTGCTGATTTAATCATTCTGCCGTGCTTTCCCTTTGTTTATGTCAGCTTACCAAATCGTTAGTTTCTTACTTGATATCATCCATCTACATCAACATTGTTTTTGGTGCTATGCATTGGACAAATAAGTACATTGTGGTGGGTGAGTGGTGGCTGGATATTGACAGTATTGATGATTTGACAGTAGGAATCACCTTGATGTTCACCTTGATGTTTTGATTTGGGTCAAAGTCCAAACTCAAACCCGGAGCTTGTGGCAAAGTCCAAGAATCGAGGGTATTAGTATCGCAGAGGTCCGATGTGTGCCAGCCGGTTTCAGCACGTTTTGTACATGTCCCTAAACATCATATCGGATATGGCGCTTTGAATATCTGGTAAACCATTTGATGGTTGGTGATCTAGTTTTCAACCGTCATAACTTGATAACCGTGACCAGACGTACATTTGGCCGTTTTTGGTATCACCGTCCCACACCTTCATCCATGATTTGTGGTGTGCCCCAGTGGAGGAAACTCTATATATACCCAGACATTTCCCCATGACCCTAAAGTATCCTTAAGCATCTTAAGTGTTTTACCCATGCTTTACCCATGCTTTACTCCATGCTTTCTTCGTAGATTTCCGAGTCAGTCCTAGGCTGTCGAGGTGTTGCTTCCGGCCACCGAATCAACGCCCAGCGGCTGGGGCTTAGGCCCTTTTGCCGGGGGCAGTGACAAACTTGGATTCAGCAGGTATACCTGGGGTATGTTTTATATACGTTCAACTTCTGGGGGGTTAGTTCACCATGGACAGCAATTAATCATCCCAACTGCAGCCAAAATCAGGGGAAGTTGATGAAACCGGGCCACTTTTGAGACACCTCTCTGGTGATCCCTTTCTCAAGCCATCCATCAATCTGGATCTCTGACCATCAACGACACTGAAGCTGATGAAGCTGGGAAGTTCTACAGCGCGCCCTGTCAGGCACCGTTAAGACCATCAAGAACTCCTTCTTTTTCATCACCTTCGATGCCACACAGAAGGGCAAGCAGGAGATGAAATGAGATGAATATCGCGCCGGGTGGTGGCAGGAAGCTGCGATAGCAGTTGGTTGGGTAAATTTATTGAAGTCTAGGTAGAACCTTGAAAGTATAGTTGGTTGATGTTAGTTGTGGTTCATTGGAATTTCTGAAAATTCAATTTGAACTTTGGAGACGCCATTAGTATAGCTGCAGTAGATTCATGGAATCACCGCATATGCTGATCGAATGTGGATTGGTGTTTGACAGTTGAAAGCCTCCTCCGAAATGCTTACATTCAAGGGTTTGCATCGCATCCCCCCAAAGGATGACATGGACTGTTTGAGTTGGCAATTTGCTAGCTGACTGGGTGCTTCAATACAGTAATATGTGCTTTCAAAATTCATGATGTCAATGATGAGGAGTAACACCACCATTTGGTTGGGCTTGCAACTGATGAAAACCAAATTATGCATAGCTAATATATGATAATATAATATACTATATTATATATACAATGTGAGGCCCCCAAGATAGCTAAGTTGGTTTATAACTCCAATAACTATGGTTTATGGTACTTATAGCTATAGTTACTGGGGATTATAAACCAACTTATAACTGGGGGGGGCACCACATTGTATGATATGTGTGTAAAGATAGTGTGTATATATATACACATCATATGTCAATGATATATGTCCATCTTTGCTGGCCAAATCTCTAGCCACAAGACGACCTCTTCAGGACCTCATCGTGGAGCGGAGCAACCTGCGTCGTTGCAGCCAAGAGGGCAAGCTAGACGTGTCGCAGATGGAGCGAACGTAGGTATCTCAGGTTGTCAATGGATAGGCATGTCAATGGATAGGCAGGTCAATGGTGAGTGAAGCAGCAAAAATATGAGGATCTAGCTAAGTTGGTTGAATGCACTAATTGACTATGTTAGCTATGTTTTGTGATGATTACTGTATATCTATATAGTATACGTACACATATAATATTATGTATATTATATGCTGCATATGTATATACAATTATACACAGAGTTCGATGTGTAATAAGCCAACTTCCCACTGGGGGTGAACCATGTAGCTATGGCATGGCCTTGGAATGCGCAACTTCAAGCAGTGACAAGTCATGGCAAGTCCAAGAATAAGGTCTTGGAAATTTGTGGTTGTGGCTTTGGAATTCCTAGAATTGACCAATTTCTTGGGGTTTGTTGGGGATCAATTTGACCCTTGGATCAAGATTTCAATCGAGGCTTTTGCCCGTGGAGCCGGATCTACACTCCTGGATTAGATCGCAGGAGTCCGAGATCTGGTCGATTTGGGGCTGAAAAATATGCAGAAAACAAAAATCCAACAGTTATGTCATGTCATGAGGCTCTTCATTAAAATTGCTTCTAAGATTGCCAGACATTGGGGCTATCCTATATTTCTGAACTACCTATGAACATATCACAGATGATCAGCTTGCGCATCATCAGGTCCTGCAGCACCCCGTATCTTAGCAGTGAGCAGTCAACATCTCTGGGAGACGTTGACATTGAGTTTGTTTCAACATGTCCAACATTCTCATATTTAGCACTAATGATGCTTTGGAAACCATAAAATCATAATCATCATAAACATCATCAATGATTATGGTGCCAATTCATTTATCCAAATGGCATATAAGTCAAACAATCTTGGGACTCGCTTCCATCAGTTCCACGGACAGGACTCCTCTGGATGTTTAAGTCATGTCCAGCACAAGTGCAACTTGTTAGTGGCCAATTGTCATAGCCTCAGATGCGGACTCAATGGACAAAAAACGGAGGTATACCCACAAATAGCATCAAATAGCCATCTTAGTTGAGATTGTGACAAACTATGGATTTTAGGGGTAGCCCATTTTCAGACGATTCCATCTTCAAATTTTGAAGTTGGCCTCTGGGGTGAAAGCCTTTTTGCGAAAATTTATTTGCAAAGATGACACAAAACCCCAAAAAAATCAACCCTGTGTTGGTGAGAGATGATGGTTTTTTCAAGTTTGATGCACATGTGTGCCGACCATGTTTGGTGCCATACCATCCCTCTTTTTGGTGATCTTGAGCCAAACCCGCTCGCAGAAATTTGACTTTAGTCCAACAGTGCTTCAAGTTTCAAGGAAAAGCATCTGCCGTGTTTTCCCCAAGTTTGAGAAAAAGACATTCATTTTTCCGTGTTTTTTTCAGCAAAGCCACTTTGGTACCACCCAGGCACCAACGTCGAGCCCGGAAGCCAGAAGAGCCCGGAGGCAGTCATGAAGTCAACCTGTCATGAAGTCGGAAGGTGGCAAACCCAAAGCCATGAACCATCATGAACCATCATGAACCATACCACGATTCACCATTTGGATCTGGATTTTTTAGAATTTTTGAATATCTTCAAAATGTGAGTTTCTTGTTGAGCACTATCCACATTTGGATAGTCACGGATAGTCCCATGCTTCGAAAAATGGTCATAGATGATTAAATGGTTATACTGTAGATGGTATCATGGTTATGTACGTATGATGTTGTGTATGATTGCATTATCCTGTCTAATTTCCGGAAGAGCCAAGTAGGAAAACAAAAAAATGGAAATGGAAATCTCAAATTGTGAGGTTCCGGTGTGTGTGTGTGTCTGTCGAATGTACTGAACAGTTTTTTCTCTTACATTCAATCGTATTCGGCCTGCATGTTCATCTGTTTTTTTCTTTGTGTTGCCCATATCTGAGAATCTCTGGTTGATGCTTTCAAAGATGTGCTCCCATTTGTTTAAGATAGAAAAGTAAAGTTCAACTAAAATAGTGATGAATCCTAATAAATCATGATATACATATTTTTCTTTTTTTTATAGGGCCATTTTTTCAGGAGGGATGTCTCAAGCCTTCCAGGTGTTACTGATTGGTGGTGCACGAGAGGTGCGACTTGCGACCATGTTGCTAGAGTTCGGCACCTCAGCGGTGGAAATCCCAAGCTGAAGTCTGAACTGGAGATTGATGGTTTTCTAAAGGGAACATTTCCCATCTTCAGAACGAATCTTCACCCATATTATCAATAATATGAAAATTGACTTTGGGTTTATACCACATATGTGAAGCTTGTGTGAAGCATCAAGTTCATAATTTCAATGGTTTTTTACTCAGATTTGGGACTCAATTACACAGAATGGTCCAGACGGAGTCCAGCAGTGCCCCTCCAACTCAGGGACTATCATGCCATTTTTGTTGGGGGGGGCTTGCATTCTCATAAAATATGTTTTTCAGCCAACATAGTACCAATATGTTGGGATGGATTAAATATGATTACCGTCCAGCAAAGTAACATAGACCCTGAAAATCAATTTTTATGGAAACTCATCTTCCAACCCATTTACTCTGGCAGGGTCTATGTTAATTTACTGGAGGGTAAATAAGCCAGGGACCATCTTCGCCTGTTGGCTCAATCCTGGAAGACCCAGGCTGATTCACTTCAAGCATCAGATCGAGATGCAGAGGCCGGTGCGTCTATCATTCCTAAAGTGAAAGGAAAACAAATTGACAGAATATGGGTATGGATCAATACCTATCCTATTAATACCATTTTTAGTGGGATCAACATCCATTTACCAGCTATTTTCATGTTCACCAGGGGTACAAGGTTTTGACACACTGCCATATGGATAGAAATGATGTTGCTTGGAAAGTTAAATCACTTCTAGTTCAAGGTTCAAGTATGGAAATTGCGTATACCCTCATACCCTCACGCAATCCAACGTGGCTTGCCGGACAACTCCCCATTTAGTTGTCGTTTCATAACCCCATCAATCATCATCCCAATATATCCCAATAAGATATATATATATTTATATATATATATTTATATATATATATATATATATTTATATATATATATCCCATAATCCATCATAATCCTCACTATGGATATCCCATCTATATCTTATAAAGCCACAGAATGCCATATAGAGTGCCAATGGACCTATACTGACCTTGGGAGCTATGGTTCCTGGGTCCCCTGGGTCCCTGGGTCTCGTCGGCTCACCAGGTTCCATGAACATCGGGACCAGCTCACTGAACGCTTGGACAGGCACAACTGAAAAAATGGGGAAAAGCCACTGGGACATGAATTTGGTGTTTGGGGATCTGATTAGCCACTGGATTTTGGAACATTATGGAACATTATTATGATTAGCCCCACACTTTGGAACATTATGATTAGCCACTGGATTTTGGGGCATCCTGTTTAATGAGACTTAAAGCATAGTTTGTTTGTTTTTTTTTTTAAGAGCATCATTGCCATTCTCAAAGCGAATGTGTGTTTCTTGTAAGCTCGGCTCACAGGTTTCAGCGGCACATGTTGCCTTTTGGAACTTGTGTTGCATTGCGGCGAAAACAATTATATGTAGCACTAAGCCTTTGAGTTTGACAAGTTTTAGCTACCAAGTAAAAGCACACATATGGAAAAATCAATGATGAGTTTGGTTCCCATCATCATTTTACAATGTCTAAAAAGGGCCATCAGACCTTCCTGTGTCACTCTGTGCCTCAGGGCCAAGCAGTGGCATTCGGCACAGAACCAAGAGGCCTGATTCGCATTGATTCGCCAGATCCGCTTGATGATCCATTGAACCAGTTGAGAAACTGTGTTTTGTCAGCACAAAAGTATACAAAAGTGACATTTACTTGTGGCGCAGCCTTCTTTGGAAATCCAATTAATTTGTATATGCTGTGTTGGGCTGAGTTTTGTTTGAAGGTGACAAACATAAATCATCGTTGTATATAATTATAGTTATTGTGCACAGAAATGCATGTTCCATGATGTTCCTCACGAAAATGCCCCAGGTTTTTCACGTGGATCAGTCCCTGGTCGGCCGAATCATTGGAAAGAAGGCGTGAACAAATCACCTGAGAGTTGGAACCTGAATGATTCGTTAGATGATTTTAACCCAACTAGAAATAGCATGATTTTATCACAACGCCCGAAAAAAAAGGATGCGGAAAAGTTTCCAACATGCTAAAATGTGATGTTTCCACCACATTTTCCAGGTGTTCAATTCCTCTATCTTTTATGGGTGACATGGGGATGTGATATTTTAGTTGTCTTAACCTGAAACCCTCTGAGCTCCGGCGTTTTCACATCAGCTCAGGGCGAAAATGTCAAGGAGATCCGCGAAAAACACAGCGTGCAAATTTGGATCGAAGATCCTCCCAAGAACAGCACCAACTGCAGGCGCAGGGTTACCAGGGTTGGGGTTGGCAGTGGCATGGGTAGGATTGGGTAGGATTTCAATCAAGCATTGTGAACCGGCAGGGAAGGCTAGAAATTAGGATAGGAGTGGACCCGCAACATTGGTCATAGATTCATAGTACATCAGTATATTGACTAAACGGACCATTCTTGGGCCCAAATCTCTGTATGAACTGTACTTCCTGAATCTTCCTGATTTGTATAGCTGGAGTCCAAGTACGAAGTTTGGCAATACACACAGCATAGCGATCTTGAACATATCTTTGCATCTGTGTCTGCCTGCAGGGGCACCCAGGGGGTGATCACGGGTGTGTCCGAAGGGGAGTTGGATATCCCTGGACAGTACTCACATGGCGAGGGTGTTTTGGAATTGCCAGGAATGTTATCACGAAACAACAACCATGGTTGATTCATGAAACATGGATAGATATGGGCCTAAACATTGTGATTCATCACTGTAAGGCACCATTGCTGCTTTCCTTCACCTTTCCAACACTGGTGGTTCATGGTGGTTCATGGTGGTTCCACGTGGTTCCGTTCACGCATCCGAACGCATCCGAACGCAGGGTCACGGTCTCTGGACCAACTGAGAAGGCAGTGAAGGCTGCGCGGGATGAGCTGGAATTCATCACTGTCGGAGCCATGGGAACCAAAGATGGCATCGCGGGGCTCTTTTTGGAGGTAGGATTTCCTGTGGCGACATGAAGATGTAAAATATGGATAAATATAGTGCATCAAATAAGAGGGCGAAAACATTGGTTTCATATGATTTACTCATCAACTGACTGATGAAGTAGGTGTTTTCTTGGATTTGGGCTTCAATTCAAGTCGACTTCCGTATTCACAACACACGGGTGGGTCTAAGATGGAGCGTGAGGTAGAGTGACGTGAATGTGAGCAAAGGATCCTAAACCATTTCGCCACAGAACTGCTGTTGCTGGATAGACTATTAGTATATATCTATTATAGTCAACAATAAAACTTCAATAAACCATAATATAATAATAAAACAATAATAATTGAAGACTTAGTTGACTTAGTTAGATACTTTGATCATCTTTGATATCTTGAAATTCGTCGTGACGACTGGGAGTCCTACCATCCCGGGATGGTGACCTGACTTAGGTCACCATTCCGGTGGAGAGTGAGCACGTTGGCTGGATCCTGGGGAAGGGCTACCAGACCATCACGGCGCGATCCTGGGGAAGATGGGGGGAGACAGGGGAGACCTCATGGGAGATCAGACGGGATGTTTGCTGTTCCCTATTTTATAGGCCCAAAAGTGTATCAATCGCTGTGAGGTTCAATTACTGGAGAATGATCTATAATGATCTTGTGATTTGCGGAGTGGCAAGTCTTGTTCGGTGGTAAAACGGGGAATGTTTCTTTGATTCACGTTGCGCGCAGTATATTATATAATTACTCCGTATGGTTTTCAAGGCATAAGATGGGTTCGCCATTCTGATCGTTGGATGCTACACTGTGGCTACTGAGACGATCTGGGGAAGCTGCCATGGCAGGACATTGCGCGGAAGACCGAGCTTCATCATGCGAGGCGGAAAGGGGAAAATGATTGGAAAGGAACCTGACTCGACTTGTTTAATGTTGGTAAAACAACGGTACACCATCCCCAAATTCTACCATAAATGGGTGGTATAAGCCATCAAAATATGGGTGCTTGATAATTGCTTTACTAACATTAGAATGGTTCAGAAATTAGCATAAACTGCACCAGAGATCATTGAACTCTTTGGTCTCACGACACCTGATCCCAAAAAAAATTGAATACCAGAATCCTGAAACACCTTAAATGGGATGTGTCCAGTTTCCTCCAAATCCATCCAAGTTGTTAATTTAGCCTAGTTGATCAACAAAACCTTCAGGTTTCTGACAAATCCACCAGTGGGTCATTTCTATGGTTTTCCTATGGTTTTCCACCATTAAACCATGATAAACCCCCCAGTGCCGGAGGTATGACGACAAGGCCAGGGCTTTGGAACTTTGTGGCTTGAGACACCAGGCGCGATGTCTATGGGATCACAGGATTCTTGATCTGGCAGCGATCTGGATGGCATATAAACTCACTCCAACTTAAAAGGATCTGGGAACATCTATGGCAATATATGGTATGATCTGGCTATGATTATATGATCTGATGAGTTTGATCTATCAAATCTATCACTTTTTTTGAATGTGTCGTCAAGCCTGCCGCAAGGTCGAGGATGCCAAATTGCTGATCAGTGTGCACCAAGAGTACCTCCCAGTCTATCAAGACATGGACGAGGCCGGCGATGCTAGGGATCATCTTCCAATGTTTCCTCCAAAAAAAGATTATCAAAAAACGACCCAAATTGACCCGCTTTGGATTTCTACAGGGACAGCACCAGCCACAATCTAAGCAATCTACATTGAATCTACATTGAATCTACATCAATCTACATCAATCTACTGTATCTGTGACAGGAGCAGACCTCCATCCAGAAGTCCTTCGATGAATTAGATGGCCGGGCGCCCCGGTCACCCCGGTCACCTGCGGTGCATGGAGCAACTGCCTGCCTTGCGGTGCCCGTAAGGTGTTGCCAATTCCAAAGGCAAAGGAAAAAAAGGCCGAGCTCAGAAGATCTCAGAACTGTGGTTAAACTATGGTTAACATTATATAATAACATATATTTTATAGTAACACTAATAAAAATATATTAAGATATATTATATACAATTATATAAGTATCATTAAGTATCTAGATATAAGATTTCTATAAGCATCTATTGTAGACATGTATGTTGGATGTCAGCATTTGCTTCAGTGCACCCAGAGGTCCAATTGGTCCAACCCCCACGAAACATTTGTTTTGTCATATATCCCGTTCCATTATATCCCATTATATCATGTTATATCCCATTATCATCCATTATCCCATGATCAGTTATATCAGTTATATCCCATGATCAATAGTTGCATCATGTTGCATCCCCGTTATAGTTAATAAGATATATCCATGAAGCAACTAAGCTTGCTGCTAAATCCATTGCGGCACGCAGGTGGCAAAAGTGACGCCAAGGGCGACTCCAAAGGAGACGGTGAGGGAAAGATCGGAAGGCCCCGTTGTCCGACGCGCGGTTTGTAGGCAGGTGTCGCTCAAATGGATTGGCGCGTATTGAAAATGTGTTGATTTAGAGATTTTGTAGAATATTTGAGAGTATTAAAATATGATTAAAGATGTTTGGTGTTATTTTTTGAGAGCATAGCATTTCAATTCCATTTTGAGGTACCATGAAAAAGGCATTGAACATGGGGTACAATGGATTTTTTGTCCCAAGCACGCCACACCTTACTTGCCAGTGAACTATTTCCTGGCAATGCCTTTGGCTACGGTCATTCCAGTGATGGTTTCCTGAACATGTTTCCAATTTCAAACCACTTTAGGCGGCAACATCATACTCATTCTATCATGTATATTTATGTATATTTGTTTATATACATTTGCTTGTCATGCTATCCAAAAACAATCATTAATAGGTGCAATTGGTGTTTTTTATTGCAAATAGCACCATTTATAATGCAAATAGCGGTAGGTTCTGGTTGGGGGGATGACCACGGAGACCATTCTTCGAGGGCTCGCAGACTGACGCCAGGAAGGATGCCGATTCCAAAGGCGCTTCCAAGTCCAAAGATGGTGCCGTGTCACCGGTGATCAACGGGTTATTTCACCACGAAAAGATGGGATTTCTCATGGGAGTTGAAGCATGTTGAAGCAGCAAAAATACCCTCTGGTAATTTAACATAGCTATGGAAAATCACCATTTTTAATGGGAAATTCCACTATAAATGGTCATTTTCAATAGCTATGTTAAATTACCAGAGGGTAGATGTGATTCACAATCTATAAAATCGGAAATGAGGAAAGATTGTGGATAAAATATATGAACAAATGGGAGATACATTGGGATACGGAATGTTACATAACCACCAACAATTTGATGGGTGTTTAAACATAAATGATCGATGATGTTTCTGGCAGTTCACCAGCAATCAATTTATGGATATCACCAATGGTGGGATTTACTCAACAACAATGGAAGGACAATACTCAACCAATTTATGGGGATGTAACTGTTTATATAGCGGGATAGAAAACCAACAATCTAATATTAGTGGGGTCGTCCACATGGGAGTACTGAGTAATATTGCTGGGTACTGTTAATACAAGTAGCCCAAATCATATCAAATCATGGCCATTGATAGGGAACATGATTTTCAAGCATCAAATTTTGGGGTAGCCTCTGTTCAAACAAATCCACAGGGTTTAGGGTCAGGTACCTATTTGAACACGGGGATGTGTGGATGAAATCCAAGCATTTGAATCTTATTTTTTTCAGCGGATGTTCAAGAAAAAACTATCAGCAATCAGTCAGTAACCTCCCAGAAATTGAGGACCACAATGACTGATGGGTCGTCTGGTTGACGCATTTTTTTTGTTTGCAACTTCACAGGCCATCTTCCAGTTATTGTTTGGGAGAGGAGTTTTCTGCCATGTTCGAACAGCCGTTCGGTTTTCCGTAACAGCCTTGTATTCTGGAGCCGATCAACTGGCAGCAAGTTACTGTCTATGGTGGAAATCCATGGAAAATAGCCATTCTCCCAGCACGTAACAGGACACTTGACATGTATTGATTGTATTATATTGTATTGGATCAGCCAGGCTGATCCTCCAAAATAATGGATTTTTAAAGAGACCATCTTTGCGAACGCCAAATTGGTCTCGGGGTTCTGATTCTATTTCCGATGGATTATGATGGATTATTCCCATTCACCTCAGTGGAACCATATGTTTTAAATGATGTTATATATGGACTATATAATTCACCTTAGGATTATATGTGTTCCCAACCATATGTTTTTTTCTTTAATGATCCTTTTAGGGAGTTGTTTTCCATTGTATGATAAGCTTCCTATATTTGCGATCTTCCAGATAGAATGTGTGTGACTGTTGTTTTTTTTTCTGTTCGGAGAATTTGGTCCACTCTTGACTCTTCCGCAGGTTGGGATTTAGCTTCACACAACAAGTATTGTTATGACCCGTGCAGCTGACACGTGCAACTAGTGCAGAATCAGAGATGATATGATTAGGGAATTCCGAATCACCAAAAAAGGTGCCATCAAAACCTAATCCCTCAAAGATCTGTCCCAAGAATTGCAGTTGGGGCCCTCTCTGGCTGCAAGGAAAGGAGGGCAAAGGGGCCAAAGGTGAAGACGCATCTGCTGCGGGGCTGCAATTTGTTACACTTTGGGAAAGGAAGTCATGACCCAGCCAGTCACTAGTTTGTCAGTTCGAGGATTTGCCATGATTTTTAGTGAGTTACAGTACACCTATCTTATTTTGATGGTGATTTACCGTAGCTGCCATAGCCACCCATTTCTGGTGAATTTCCATAGCAAAGTGTCGGTCATTACCAGAGACTATTGCTACATATTGCTACCACCGAGTCAACAAAAAGATGACTGCCACAAACCCTTCCACTCCCAAAGATTGTCTAGTGGTGACATGTGGTGACCATATGGCTTATACGTCGGTGATTGCGCCTAATGATTCAGAAATATGGCAGTGACTAAAGAGGACTAAAGAATATTTGGTGATTGAGTTGTTCAAAGCCAAAGCTGTCAGCTGTCATTGTTCAATCAGAAAAGTACTCTTGACATTTCGTGGATTACGATGTGTGTCAAGGTGTCGGTCCGCGCCTCCGAAAGATGGATCTTACACCTCTCAAAGGTTGTTCTGGGAGATTTCCTAAGTGCTCAACAGGACACCTAGAAACACCCAATGATTGACCAAAATTGTTCAATGTTTTGACTCATTTAACACTCAAGATAATACCCAAGAAAATCGGTGCCTAAAACTGGACTGTTGATATGGATTTGGACCACATGACCAGCCCAAGACAAGTTTAAGAAATGCATTTGTTTTCCACTAAAACACATGAACATATTCATCTACGTGTTAATGATAGGAAATAGACATATCATATCAAACATATACAATATATCAATCATATATCATATATCAAGCATATATCATATATCAATCATATATCATATAACGCATATGTATATAACAATATATGTTATGTATCAATATTTATATATATATATATACTCGTATGTATAAAAACATAGTCATATCTAAGTCTATGTGTATGATATATATATACACATTGGATCACATTGGGTACTGTACCTATACACACAGGTATTTATCCTCCAAGAAAACCGTTTCTCCGTTGAGAAGAGTGGTAAATGCATGGCTTAACCATGAAAAAATGTGGTTTCATATGGTTCTATCGCTTGACCAATGACCAACATGGATTTAAAAACTGGATAATCATGGATAAGAGATATGATATATGGGTTGTTCAACTCATCCCGGATCCATTTATATAAGAAGTTACACCCGCATTGGATGATGCCTTTTATATGTGGTTTCATCCACTGGGGACACTGGCTCCATGCCGAATCAGTAGAAATATGAACAACTCTTTTTGAACACCAAAAAGCTGGAGAGACATGAGGACAACAGCCACATCATCCCACTTCATCCCACTGAAAACTTCTTTTGGATTGGCTGTATGTAAAATATCTGCTAAAAACAGCCAGGTACATGTTTTGAATGTATACTAAGCATTCCCTTGTATAGCACCGGCAGGCTAAAAAATCTTCGCAGCCAGGTTATGTAAGTTGGTTCCTAGAGAGTCCAAAATAAAGTATCCGGCACAGTGTTTCAGGTGTGTTCTCTTGGCTTCTTGCAGCTCAAATCTGGTTGGTTTTCAGAATCCCTGGGAAGCGCCGCTCGCGAGTTGGGAGTTCCCAGGAATGGTATGGCCGCAAAGGAAAAGATGGGAAGGACGGAGCTGGTGAGATCCCCATAAATTTGTCACAAAATGAGTAAAGTAAAATATGGTAAAAAATGCTGGTAAAATATGGGTAAACCATGGTAAACCATGACAAACCCGGAGATTTCGAGGTTCCGAATGTGGAGACAAAGGGAACTGATCCGAGAAATGCCGCATGCACAATTATAGGCAAAGTCGAAGAACACCTGCAAAACGGCATCTTTTCTGCCCTTATGTTCGCTCAAACTCACAAACTGAAGACATGCTCACATGGTCCCCAATATGTCCCATTGAGCGGTCCAAACATCTTGACTGATGGATTGTGCCACGAAAGGGCTGAATTTCTCAATTCAAGGTCTCTCGGACGTGCCATTGGCACCGCGTCTCATGAGATCTTGGCAGGACTCGAAGGGTGGCAAGGACTACGGAAAAGGAGACAGGGATGCAGGAAAAGGTGCTGGAAAGGACGGAGGCGGAAAGGATCGAGGAAAGGATGGCAAAGATGGTGGAAAAGATGGTGGAAAAGATGGTGGAAAAGATGGTGGAAAAGATAGTGGAAAAGATAGTGGAAAAGATGGAAAGGATGGATCGAAAGGATCCAAAGGGAAAGAAGGGAAGGAAGGAAAGGACGGGGGGAAGGAGTCAACTTGGAAACTCAAAGACGGTAGTGGAGGAAAGGACTGGGGTGGAAAGGAAGGTAAAGATGGAAAAGGAAAGACGGAAGGGAAAGAAGGGAAAGGAGATGGAAAAGAGCCCAAGGGCAAAGGCAGAGAAAAAGGAGATGAGAAAGGAGAAGGCAGCTTGGACTTGGACCATTGATTTCCCGTGCCAGACTAGTGGACACTTTTTTGATTTTTTACACCCAGATCCGCAAACCATCGCAAACCTTCTGATTTTGTTACAGTAAGTTCCCAATCAGACTCTCCCTTTTTGATCTTGCCAGCAAGATCTAAGGCAAAGGCAAGAGAAAGGATGATGGAAGCTATGAAGATGGGAAAGGAGAAGGAAAAGGCAAAAGCAACTTGGATTTTTCAGCTGGTTTCTGCATGTTTATTTACATGTTCTATTCAGATTAGTGGTTGTCTTGAAGCGACACATTTGTTGACCTGCCAGTGAAACATGCTGAGGCTTCTTACAGATGAGCTCCTGTAGTCCCCAAATCATTCCCAAATTCATCCCCAACATTCCCACGCATAGGGGCTACTGATATCCGATTGATCCCACACATTTCAAAATACCTGAGACTCCAACGGCTTTGGAGCCTCCAATTGCGAGTCAAAACCACTTCTTCCTTCCACAACAACATTTCAATACAGTCCAAAATCTCAGAGTTGTTGATTCTCCACACTTGTTACAGTAGACATTCTAAGTCTAAGTCTTAAAGATTCCAATTTCGGAGCATCCAACGGCCACTTGTTCCACCACGGATGCCACACTGACATGACTTTGCCTTGACCTTCCCAAGGCAAGGGTCGCAAGGGTCGCATTGGACAGGGAGACTGAGAGGCTCGTGTCAACCTATATTCATCAGAGGGTGGGGCCGGCAATTCCAACTGCTTATATTCACTTGTTTGTTCCAGGAAGTATACCCTCTGATAAACTAACATAACTATGGAAAATCACCATTTTTAATGGGTAAATCAACTATTTCAATGGCCATTTTCAATAGCTATTTTGACATAACCAGAGGGTATTTTGATCAGTGTCGAACAGTCAAAGCTTTTTCAACTCCAGAGGGATCATAAACCACATGCTGTCAGATGATTGAACATGTGGGAGAGGCCAAAAGAGGGGATCCATCCGTTTCCACCCAAGTGCGCATGAAAAAAACTGCATGTTGTTGTCCTCTGATGCTTGGGGCAGATGTACCGGTGTATGATCGATTATTTTGAACTTTCATATTGTTCTTGCTTGCATCATCAAGTGGTATCTCTATTCTTCTCTACGTTCCCCAATGATGAGGTCAAATTTCACATCCAATGTCACGACAAATGTCGGCCATATGATGCATTGAATATCTAACTTTCAGGAGTCCCCAACTTTAACAAACCCCAAACGTGGTGGACTGAATTCTCATGCGTTTACCTGTGCAACTCCCCCAACAAGAAGGATGTTGGAAACTCTGATCGGATCATGCTGGTCAATGATCACAAAACGTGGCAGTGATTGATCCCTTTCAGATATGATTGACCCCCCAGCCCCCCAATTTGATTTTCATCATATTTCATCATCAGTGTCAACCCTGGATGGAAAAAACCTGGTTGACTGGTTGATTAAGTAGGATGAACCCCCAAATAGTGATGAGGTGATCTGATTCGCCCAGGTTGTCGTTACTGCGGTGCCGTGGCACCAGCTGAGGGCTTAACGCGCCCTGTGAAATGATGCGGCCGCGCGTGTGTTGCGATGTCACTGGGGCAATCACCAAGAGGGTCGCTCCGACTCATTATAGGTAAATGACAGCCACAAGGGGAACAAACTGTTCATTTTACCTTGATATTTGCGCTATTTACCCCAGTTGTACCTGGGGTGTTTGGAGCAACCCTGACCAACATTATTGAATTGGCTAAATTGCAGGAAAACACCATATTTGATTGGAAAAAAAAAAACAGTTGATTCCTATAGACTTCCCCCGCAACTAGTCCAATGACAGGGGGGGACAACAACTGCTTCGTTGGTTGTTGTAATCAACATCCATCATCATGCATATGTTCATGGTCACGTCATCAACAGATGATTGTCATAGTCTCCGTCCTAGTATTGATCTACATTAATCCCCATCAGTACACAGTCCAAACAACCCGAAGTTCCGAAGTGCTGGCCATTTTGAATCGTATCGTTGCTCACAATTTGGGTGTTGGAAAAAAAGGGCACGTTCTGTTGGTAGACCCAATTATAAGCCATCCAAAAATACGACCCAATTATATCCAATTATAGGGTTTGTATAAACCATCCCCGACACATCCGTCCTCATCATTATCATCGAGATCTCCTGGCTGCAGCCGCTCACTCAAATCGATCTGGTGTGAGTAGCTCTAACATTGGCGTAAACCCAACAATCACGCTGATAGCAGGAGGCAAAATGTAACACCCACATAGTTGGCCCACGAAAACATCCAAATTTCCTTTGAAAAGATGGTTCTGCTCCGGAGTTACGAATTGTAATTTCAATCCACCAAGCACCAACGTGAACGTGATTACTGAACCAATATCGTACCTGCAACATATAGCTTGTGTGACTTATTCCTAAATATGTTTGGGCGGTCTGAGCTGGTTGTGCCCAGCTCATGTGTAACATTTCACCATCATTTTCCACCTTGATGCAGAGTGTTTACCCATGAACCAGTTGGACCTTGTGATTTTCGCTACTCGAATTGATACTTTCAGTGACTTTTGTCACACAGTTTTTCAGAGAGTTCTCATTGACAATATTGATACTTTCAGTATCTTTCAGTTTGTTTCAATCCCTAGATGACTGAGAGTTTTGTTTTTTCCAGGGGGTTGAAAACAGCGAGCAGTCAACCAGTTCACAGCTTCAAATTCTTTGGGGTGGCCACGTAGGGATCCGCAGCCATGTTAACCCGGCTGAGCACTGGCATGTTCCGGACAGCCAGATGGTCCAGCCAGAGGTCAGAGGAAACATGAGCCTTTGACAACACAGTAGATCCATGTAGATCCATGATTATACTCCATATACCAAAAAGTGACTATAGTGACTATAGTGACTATAGTGAACTATAGTGAACTATAGTGACTATAGTGACTATAGTGACTATAGTGACTATAGTGAACTATACTGACTATAGTGACTATAGTGAACTATAGTGACTATAGTGAACTATAGTGACTATAGTGAACTATAGTGACTATAGTGACTATAGTGAACTATAGTGACTATAGTGAACTATAGTGAACTATAGTGAACTATAGTGAACTATAGTGAACTATAGTGAACTATAGTGAACTATAGTGAACTATAGTGAACTATAGTGAACTATAGTGAACTATAGTGACTATAGTGAACTATAGTGACTATAGTGAACTATAGTGAACTATAGTGAACTATAGTGAACTATAGTGAACTATAGTGAACTATAGTGACTATAGTGAACTATAGTGACTATAGTGAACTATAGTGACTATAGTGAACTATAGTGAACTATAGTGACTATAGTGACTATAGTGACTATAGTGACTATAGTGAACTATAGTGACTATAGTGACTATAGTGAACTATAGTGACTATAGTGACTATAGTGAACTATAGTGA
>Ga0126342_10004632_pt1 | contig 23608 bp, 19 predicted proteins | sample Cyp1metagenome_FD_92528 | JGI IMG/M metagenome (GOLD analysis project Ga0126342, IMG submission 92528) | Coral microbial communities from Lord Howe Island, Old Settlement Bay, Australia - Cyphastrea 1 metagenome | ecosystem: Host-associated > Invertebrates > Cnidaria > Coral ...
ACACACAACACACACACACAACACACACAACACACACAACACACACAACACACAACACACACAACACACACAACACACACAACACACACAACACACACAACACACACAACACACAGAACACCAACAACACACACACACACGCACACACACACATTTTCAACACAGCTGACCCGCTCAGCATGATCTGACCCACAGTCGTTCAAACAAAGTTCCAAGCCATGCCCCCTGCCTTGGAGGTTGGTGGAGCTCAATGAATTTTGCTGTGGGCATTTCAACGGAATCCAAATAAAAGCCGCGCAGAAGCTCCTGACAAGTGGCCAAGGAAGGCTTCGACGTACTTGCACGACATTGCACGACACCCACTTGATCTGCAGAACTAAACTTGGACGACTCTATATTCGAGATGACGGTCATTCACGGTCACTTTGATGAAGTTGATTGAAGCTGCTGCCCAGCCAATCAAAATCAACCAACCTTAGAAACCCACACCCAAGTTTGTAGTTTGTGGAGCTTCCCCACGTGCCTCTTTTCTGGAAGATGCGAAGAGCCAGGGAACACCGGGCCAACGCAGAAGAAAATCAATGTTGAGGCTGGATGGCACATCCAAGTCTCGACGTGGTAAGAAGTCCTGGTGGAGCTGCTGAAGTTTAAGGAAAATCTTATCTTCAGAATGCATTCTTTGCAGGGCACACCGGTATATATATATATATACATAGAGAGAGAGAGAGAGCGAGAGAGAGGGAGAGAGAGATATATATATATACACATACAGTAATATGAAATAAAGTAGATAGAATATGAACTCCTGAACATTTCAATCAATCCTCACTTCACCTGGAACAAGTTTGAAATTCTGGAAGCTGCCAACCCCATAGTCTATCTACTCTAGGATTACTACACACACACGTATATGTATATATATATATGTGGATAATTAGATTTTTATACGCACCCACATGTATATATATATATAATATATATTATTATGATTTATGATTATTTATATATTCACACATGCAGGGTCATATATGCATGGATATGTCATCGTCACTTGCTCCCAGCGCGAGCTCAGGCCGCTTCCGACACCGAGGCACGCATTGCTGATGACAGGCTCGACGAAGCAGGACGATCTGATCCCTCTCATCGTCCAGGGCACCCATTTGGCGCGAGGCCCAAAGCTCCTGCGTCAGCCGTTTCTATCCCATCTCTGCTGGGTCTCATGATTCATGAGTGATGTCTGGATCGACAAAGCGGGGTAGCTAGGTATCTCTGCTTTCACACCATTTCGCACCAGCATCCCGCATTCTCGCATTCACCACATGCATGATGAAACAACATGAAACTACTGTACCACCTACCACTATCTACCACTAGCCCCTAGTGTTTGAACATCTTTGAACACGTTGTTTCACTGCTACCCTCTGCATCCATCCCTATCCCATCACATTCCCATTGCTGCTCCGCCTGGTGGCTTTGTATTTGCACAGCACGCCATGGCCCACCCTTCAGCTCCATCATCTCCGCTGCCAGACCCAACGGACTCAAGGGACAACGCAGCAGTTGATGACCTCAAAACTGCGCCTGGGGTGACCTGTCGATACCGGCACCACGCAAAAGATAGGAACAAATGCAGGACACATGGACATTTAGAATATATATATATATATATTCTATATATACTGCGGTATACATACATACATATATATATTATATAAATATCAAATTCATACAAATTCATACCCATATCCATATCACATAAATAAATATAGTTGGAATACAACATATACAAGTATGATGCAAATGCCAACAACCATCTACTTCATCTGCTGGCGACAATGCAGATCTGGTCTGCAGCCCAAAAGCCGTTCTCTGCTAGGAGCCACAGCGAGCAGTTTTCAACCGCCTGCACAGCTGCACGAGTGGGCAACAAGTGGGCAAATCACCCCTCGAAAAGTAGGCAAGATGTCACAAACTATATAACATTATATAACTAATTAGTTGATATTAATTATATTACCTTTTTATATATTTTTGTTATATTTGTATCTATGTATTGTGCAAGAAAACAGGCCTCACAATGAAGAGAGAAGCTGCGAATGCCTTGGCCCTGAAAGTCCTGAAAACTCATCAGGCTGGGGCGGCTGGGGGTTGACAAACAGCCAACCAAAAGGCTGGAAAGCTTGGCAAACATCATCCATGTTTGATGATCATTGACGGTCATGACCATCTAGATTGCTCGAAGCAGCCATCAACCAGAAGTTGAGTGCCAAAATGTGCCAAATGCAAGAATGAGTCAACTGACATGCAGTGACATGCATATTATGTATCTAATTACTACCTCAAACACACTAACAAAATCTAACAAACCACAAACCCTCTGGGGCGCATGGCTATTGAAAACGCGTATGTAGAATATGACAAAACGGAAGACACACACTGGTGATCACAGTCGGTCCGTCTCTCCGAAAATGCAGCGGTCAATGTTGTCCTATTGCAGAGCTGCAAGCTGTAAAACGGTTGTCGGGCAGTTCTGCTGTGGATTGACAGGAAGGAAGTAAGAGGACCTAGTAGCGGCTTAGTAGCGTGAATGATGTTAAATATAGATTTATAATCATATTATATATATAGATAGATTTATCAATCGTATTACATCTTATCAACTGATTTGAAAGGGCACCCTCAGGTCTATTCGGCTAGCTAGCCTATGGGTTTGTGCACGGAGTTTGGTTTGGTACAGTATTCTCACTGGGCAGGAGGATGCTGCAGGTGTCAGCAAAAATCATGAAAGGATCCATAAGGATCCAGCTTGCATCACTAGCATGCCCAGTACATCCCAGTACCCCACAAAGTGCCTGAAGGAGATGTGCGTCTTTCGTAGTGCCATTGGCTTCTTGCAGCACATGCACAGCATACTTCTCCAGAGCCATCAAAGCACCAAAGTCCTCACGGCTCTGCTTGACTTATCCCAACTGCCTCCTTCCACAAACCGACACTGAAGTTTACACTGAGTCATCCCATTTGTATCCATTTGTCATGGATGAGGCATGAATCTTTTGAAACAAACGACGATCGGCAATCATCATCACCGCATATCACCGCTACCGCCACCAGCAGCAGCACCATCAGCATCAACATCATGCCAACTCATAATCCACCAATGGCAAACTGAGCCCGTAACTCGATGGCAAGCCAAACCCACTGGTCGAGCAAAGGCAGTGGGCCAATTCTGGATATTCACCTGGTCTTTGGAGCCCGTGAAGTGAATGAAGTGAAATTCATGTGCATTCTATGAGCTGTGCAATACAAGTACATTATGCTTTTCTTCATTCATAGTCGTATGAGTTCCGACCGTCATATTGCATCCGTCCATTTCAATGCTTTGGAATCCCAATGCATCACAGTGGCAAGTTCGCCCGTGGAAAGTGCAAAAGTCACCTGTCGTGTCACTTGGATGCCATCTGCCTGCTTTCTTTTAAAGCTTTCCATTAATGACTAATGTGGACCAAATTTGATCGTTCTTCAAGACCCCCAAAATGATCACACATTCTGAGCCAGCTGGCTCTGACTCATGCTGCCTCATGCTGCCATTCTGGGAAAGCACGTCCCTGTCACAGTCACTGTTTCTGGTTGGGCTGTGTGGCTTGGTGCTGTCACGCCTTGTGCTGATTGTGACCCAAATGCTGCAAAAGCGAACCACCGTGGTCACCCATCGCGCCAGCAGTCAGCGTATCATCGAAGGTGCTGGTGTTGTGACCGTGCATAGCTTCAAAGCTGATGTAGGCAATGATCCACACCTTACCAGCTGGTGAAATGGCATACTTTCAAACAGCCTCGAACGACCGAGTCTGGTCCAAACAAACATGTTTGGCATATTTTGGCATCTAGGGTTTCCTGGCAGCCAGCCAATCAGATCCAACCATTGGAACCAAGGTGCTAGGCTGATGGCCCATGCACCGATCAGCACCAAACTGCCCAGCTTCACAGTGCGCCAAGGCATCCGTCCAGTGGTCGTAAGGCGACTTCGTTCCGCACGGCGCCGTTCCTGCCAGATGGCGGCGGCTGGAGGGTTGGCAGTGGATTTTGGGGAGAAAGGAAGCAACCCGTTGTGTTAGCAAACAGTTCTGGAATGTTCTGGATGCCAGCACAAAGTGGGACTTGAAGAAAGCATGTTCAAACAATCAGAGGACACTGTAACGCGCGGCTCTTGCCTCCTCTTCCTCTTCAGGGTCAAACACCTGCCACGAGTATCCACTAGTGATGTTTGCTCTGGATTCAGTGTGATTTCTGGAGGAGCGATTTGTCAGTGCTAAAGCCTTCTAAGCCTGAAGAATGGCTTTACAGCCCACCAAACATTAACAAACTCTCTCGCAGAGGTGCTCCCATGCGGGACGAACTTTGTACACCGAGTGCCTGCGGGGCGGACTCCGATGTTGGATGGAATGTCAGGTCCATGCTGGGTGCGTCCATGGCATCATTCAAGGTTGGCCTGGATCTGGTCCTGCTGCGTTGCCCTTGGCTCCCGCAAGACACACAGCTGCCATGATGCACCCCTCCGGTGGCAATCTCAATCCACATGGTGTGTCCAACCATCTTTGGAAAACAATGAAAAACGCATATCTATACTTTGAAAGCTGGTGTTAGGCGTGCCACTTCATTTTACTTATACTCGCTAGTTTTGTGATTTGCACTCATTGGAATTCTGCAATTGGCCGTGCATCTCGATCCACCATAACAGACATATCTAGACAGCTTCCTCACAACCCCGCGCACCAAAGAGGATACAGTAATGCCATGTAATGCCTACAAAAAAAAACAGCAAACAATGCATCTAAGAAGCTTCGTTGTCGTCTGATGGTACCTATCTGCTCTGAAAACCTGCCCGGCCAAAGAACTAGCGAACTCAGGTGCGATATCTGATCTCTGGTGGACTGACTATGACTGACCATCTAACATCATGAATTGTCACTCGTGTCATGGGCGGTCATGCCAAGGTATATTGCAGTGCGGTTGGAATGATTCGACCTTACATTCACAGCTTTGCCATTAGCAGCTGTACGTTCTGTCGGAGGATGTCATCTTCCATGTGTCGCACCTGGCAATTTCTGCTCGGAGGCCAAGGATGTCCAGAATGCGGCCTGAAGCCGGAGGCTCTTCGCACAAACATCTGCCCTCTTCACCTCAGAAGCTTGGGCTCTGGAAGAAGAAACACCAAGGAAATCGATGGAAATTGCCTTGGAAGAAGGACTAGCCAGGATCTACCACAATTCTCATCAACTCATATCAACTCCGCGTGTAACCCACTGTAACCCACTGCTTGGATCTGCTTGGATGGCCAATCTGACATATACGGTACTAGTCATATCTAGTCATCTAGTATGCTATATTTCACGGTGCTCGAGCCGAGATCATCATGAAATTGGGCAAGTGGCAATTCTGGAAGACCTGCATCATTCGACCATGGCCTGGGCATCACGGACCAAGGCAATGTATGGATATGTACGAATATCAAGGGGGCGGAACTTCTGACTGAGTCACTATTCAACCAAATTCATCCATACATTCATTCTAGCTTTCACTTTTCCAGCTTTCATGCGGAGCGTCCGCTTTCAACTTTAAACATCAGTTTTCGGGAACCAACCATCTATGGAGATGAATTATAAATGTCATACACACACATATATATATAATATTATATATATATAATCTATCTATCTATCTATCTATCTATCTATCTATCTATCTATATATAATTATATATTTATAGAATGTTATATTGGTTTTGAACATGCCTCAAAACCCGAAAAAGGAATGAAAGTGGGCCGAGCTGCTCTCCAGATCCACCCGTACCCAAACAGGCTCGGAATCTTCCGACTGCCCCTGGATCTGTGAGACCTGACCAAGGCCCGTGGGGGTCAGGCAGCTGCTCGATTGCTCCCATCACCATGACTAGAAGTTCTAGAAGCATCTGTAATGAATCTGCAATAGTGAGCGCCAATTGCAACTAATTATATATAATTACTTCTGCATTCTGCACTATGATCACTATGTGTTCATAATGATAATGTCCATAGAACACGGGCAACACATGACAAAACAGTGAAAAATATGACAAAACATATCCAGCTGACGAAGTTGACATCCCTTCACCATCCCCTCCCTCGCCTCTCCGCTGGACGATGAGGCGGGAAGAGTTGCCTAGTTGAAGTGACCATTAAACATATTTGAACACGTTTCAAAATGTTTCAAAACACGCTTGCTGCGACAAAGCATAGAGTATTGTAGTCGACTTCATCAACTTCATGCACCCTAGGTTACAAGGCCCTAAATGATGCCCCGTGCAGAAATCGGCGAGACTTGCAGATCTTCTGCAAATAAATCTAAATCTCAGGCATACAACACCATTGCCAATACGTTTGCATGAGAGGTCGATTGAGAACGAGAAAAATCGTAAATGCATGTGAAAGCATGTGAAAGCTACACACATCATAAAGGTTAAAAAATCTACAGCCATACAAAACTAATCAAAACTACTACAGTAATCTTTGTCATCTTTGTCTCTTTCACTTGCAAACCAAGCAGTTCGCGTCGCCTCTGCCTCCGTGAAGGTGGCGCACAGCTGATCAAACTCCCGTCTCAAACGCCTGCCATCGGCTCTTCAGCAGGGCATCCCGGGGCATCCCGGGGCATCCAAGATCCACCGTGTCCCCCTTCCTTGAACATCGAAACATCATGAAACATCATTGAATCATTGGCCTGATCTCTCTGACGTCTTCGCTGAGCATGGCTTGGACATCGTCAGATTCGAAGCGTTCCAAGTCCTGTTTTGGGAGAGAAGGTTTGTAAACAGATCAGCACGAAAATCTCATGCTACATTGTAGCCGATGATCTTCGATTCAAGGGTTGCCCTAGAAAAAATGTGAAACAATATGCAACATAGGGCTAGCAATGACTGGGATTCTGAAATGCCTAATGCTGCTTGACTCTCGCTTTTCTGCAACTAGCTGCAACTCACCATCCGCACATTTGACCCATCCTTGGCCAAACGTGCTCGCAGCTGACGACAAATCACAATGGCACCTTGAAGGGCTTCAGGTGGCCTCGAAGGCGAAGAACTCCGATGTACACATCGAAAAAAATCACTTTCAATTTGAGTTCAACATATTTCAATGTATTTTAGCAAACATATCGATGCCAAATGATGCCAACACATTTCAATGACTCCCAATGCCAAGTCCTTCAACCATCCCCAAAACAGCCAACTACATTCAATTCCACCATCCAAAAGCATTCCAAAACCACCAATCACTCCACTTCAAAGAATGCATCAACGGGAATATGATGCATTGATGATCATAGATGATCCATTGTTTGAATTGATCACAGCCAAGGGGCAGCTCTTCTTGAGCTCCCTCCGGGCCTTCACCTCACAGCATTTCGTCGCTGAAACAGCGAGACGGTTGATGACAATGAGGGCTGGCAGAATGTCCTCGACGCCTGAGCTTCCAGACTGACTCTTGAAAGCTGACGCTGGATTGGTTCCTCTTCCTCGCCTCCTCGTGATGCCAAGGGCCAAGCAAAGTATAGCAAAGTTGGGTATGAGTCAGGGACATACGGGTGTCCAAATGGTGTCCAATATGTCCAATCAAGGTTTGAATACGTTCGAATTGAAGCCAAAGACCACTTAATTCTGCCCAGGGAGAAACAAAGCTGCCAGGCTATGCAGCTGAAAGCAATCTGTCCGTCCTTCGTCTAAGACGAAAGTGGGCTCTTCATCAAGATCCTGTTTGCCAGACATGTCTTCATTCGAAGGTGTTTGCACGAATCAATTGTTGGGTCTATCATGGATTATCATGGCCTATCCATTCCCGGTTGCAAGCCGGTATTTGTGAGGTGCTTGGTCTAGACACGAGCATGGCTAGAAACTGCAACGGGCCTTTTTGGTTGGACTTTCTGCTGTACGAATCATCCGGTACATTGCCACGTCAGAGAATATACAATTACGATTCAACAAACAATTGAACCGGTAGGTAAAACCCATTGGCTTTTCTGTCTTTATTGTCGTTCTCTACAGATCCAGCCTGCTCAGATTCTTCCGCCAACCATCCGAAGACATCCAGAAACAGAACGCTACCTCGGTGTGATATGGTCCATGGTGTGATGGCGCTGTATGGCGCTGCTATGCACTGTTGTTGGGCAGCTGAGGCGTGGGATGGCGTGGGTATATTTAAGAACACCGTGGAAATATGAGTAGCAGTTTACAAGAATTTACATAATGAGCAAGGCCGAACATGTGACCAAACAAGCAAAGAACATCCCAGAACTGAGGCATGCAGCGCAGTTGTGGAAGGCTGATATTGGACAATTTGGGAAAATTAGCAACTTCTGGCCAAGCGGGACTAAATTACAATCAATTCAGCACATTCTACATATCATTTCTCCTTCAAAGCACAATGATGATGGCTGCCACCCGTCACGATCCTACACAACACTTGCAAATCTTGCAAAGTCCAACAGACCTCGGAGCTTCTGGGACACACCAGCGGTTGTCCAGCCCTTTCAGACAGGCGTCGGAATGTGGTAGGCAGTGCCATGTCGATGCCGCTGCCCCGCTTCTTGGCTCTTCCAACAAACCTGACAAATGTCATGTCGTGGCAGTGCCAAGCTGCTGGACCCATGTCCTTCTATAGTCGTGCCAAAGGCAGGGTATGTTGGTCAGTTCAGGCCACGTACTGTAGCTTGATGTCATCATCAAACACCTAATCTGCATGTCAAACATATAGAGCCTCCGAACAAAACAGGGTCCCTCCCCATGCAGCCCAGCGGCAAGGTGAAAATGATCCACAGAATGTGCAAAAAGAAAGCCAATGGAACCAAACATCGATAAAAAGCTGTCCTTGGTGGGCTGCACCCTGAGTACCGAACTGGGAGGACAAAACAAAGTCTCTCGTCTTGCAGGCCAAGGGATGGCAAATGATTGACTTATTGAATTGTCACTTGTTCTAGGAATGCTCCCATAAATGCATGCTGAACTTTAACATTCTACAGTGAGGTACGAGATATCGAGATGGTATAAGACTTTAGGCAATGAGCATCATTGAAAATATTGAAAATCCGCAAGATTGGCTTAACGAATCCTAAGTTTCGCAAGGTGAGTCATGGGCTGCGGGACCTTGCTGAAGCCACGGTGAAGGCTGAAGCTCCTTGGCGCAGGGCTGCCAGGAGTCAGATCCCTGAAACTGAAACTCCGTAGGGGGACCAACTTGAAGCAACACAACAAAATAGAACAAACAAATCATACACATTAATACGCATTAATACACTATAGTCAAAATAAAACAAAATGGATCATGGATGTAAATGATGTATGATATGTGAGTTCAAAAAGGTCAAAGCTGCTGCAATTCTTTGAGCCGGAAAGTGCATTATGTGTTAGCAGTTGTTGGATCAAACACAATATAGGTCATAGGTGTTCACCTTCGACAAGTCAAATGCGGCTGTAAGGGTGGAGAATACTATGACTCTTCGTCTTGTCCCATGACTTGCATAGAAAAGCCATGAGCATCATTCAATAGTTTTCAGCTGCGGGACAACAAACGTTTACATGAACTGGAATGAACTTGTTACAATGTTCTATCCTTTTGTGCCTTTGTGCCCTTGTGTTTCATTGATATGGCTGAAACCTTAGGCCTGCGCGGTGTACGTATACATTAGAATCGTTGGATGTATTCATCCAAATCCACTACGAACATCCTGGAACTCGTTAAGCAAACTGTCATAAACTGTCCCGTTTGTTTGATGAAGGCCTTCACCTTGCAAGGCATGACCATTCTTGATTCCCAGCTGATCCTGGTTACGGATGGTTACGGATCAAACCCCCTTTCCGGCCCGCAGCTCAAGGATGCTCAAGGCACAAAGTCACAATGGCCGGAGGAAGAACCAGCAAGAAACCAGCCACGGCCAGAATTCTTCGAGATAGATACAGGTCAAGCCTCCATAGGTGTGTTCAACGGTCTGGAGATGTCTGGACAACGACATCCCAAAGGCAACTACTCTTGTGTTTTCAAGACTCCTGCCTTGCCAAAACCCATGCGCAGGCCGTGAAAATCACCACGCAGGAGAAAGCCGGAAATGGCACATCGTTCTCTGCAACCAACGTGCCCAGCATCATGTAGCCTGGCTTTAGGCATCATTTATGGTGAAGCATGGGCATTCAAACAATGAATATTTTACAGCAATGCCAGCCTAGCTACTTGCCTACCTACCAATCTATTTGCCTGGATTTGCTAGAATAACAGGTGGATCGTGGAACTGCAGAATTGTTTGCTGCTCTTTGGTATTTCGCTGGGCTCAGGAAAAGTTGCCCTCTAAAACCATTCAAGAGCGACATGATCAGCCCGAGTTTGTCCAAGCAGCTCAAAGTATGCAGCAACCTTGGCTTTTGAAGGGCCAAATGAACCAATCAAATGGCCTTTGGCTGCCATTCCCTGGAATCATCTGGAATCTAGCACGCAAATTGTTGCTTCAGTCATGTTGCAGTCCACTTCCGGGGGCTCAAGAACCTACCAAGGTTCTAAGCTTGGCTTCGTGGGACGGATGGATTATTTCATCTTTCCAATCTGGATTAATCTGGATAAACTATTTATACTCGTATTAGTCATTCAGCAAACTGAAGTAAGCGGATTTCATGCGATGTTGGGATAGGCGATACTCTCAACGAGATTTTGGGACAGCTTCAGCTCCAGGTACCATTGCAATCCCCGTGCCATCCTGTGCCTCTCTCCATTTCATATCATGGTTTCACATCATGTCGTATCATCATTGTCATTGTATAAATCATTGTCATCATTATATAGCCCATTATCACTATGTTTAAAGTTTATTATTTTCATTATTATCATTTCATTCTTCGCATTTCTGCAATTTTTTGCGCCGGGCATACTGTGCCAGTCATGTTCATCCAACATCAGTGTTGCCACTGGATGCCATTGATCACTCCAAGAAAGTGGCTCAGCGGCCGAGAGACTGATTGGTACCCATGGCCATGCACACACGTGCATAGGCGTCATAGGCTTGCCAATGGGCTTGGATCCGACGAAAGTGTCGGATGTGTCGAAGATCCACCTGGGTATGGTACCAAGACATACCAAGATAGGCGCCCACTACACTGACTGGTGAGGAAAAACGAGAAGATCTTATTCATTGCAGAACGTATGCAACACATGCATTACCTACGCAACATATGCATGCAGTTGCATAAAATGTGGCGCAAGTTGGTTCAAGAACCTCTTCGAGTTCAATTTTCAATGCCTTCTGATTTGATTTATTGTGAGAAAAATACATCAAACCACCATAAGTGGTCATAGTCTGATTGAACTTGACCCCTTGCCCAAAGATTTTTATATTAGGTGCTTGGGAATCTTTGGGACATCTCAGATCATCTCAGGACAAAACTTTTGGGAGGGGAAGGAGGCATCTTTTAACATTTTTAAACAAAATTCTGGCGAGTTTCCACCATCATGTTGGATTCATCCTCTTCGTCATCGGAGTTTGTCACCGAGGCCCCAGAGGCCGACATCTCAGCGTGGTGTGGGGTTGAAGGCTGTTTTTAATTGCCAACTGTTCAGATATGTTCAGATCAACATGGTTTTCTATGGGTTTTATGATGTTCTTATGATGTTGAATTTGAATCAATTTGAACTAACTGATGCACTCAGATCACCTGCAGTACCTCATGTACCTCCTCCTAAAACATGTAGCTTGGACGGCGGTGGCGACTCCATTCTGCAAAGCTGCCCGATCCTCCTCGTCCGTTTTGTCCATTGCTTGAGTTAAGCGCTGGAATTGCTGCTGCAGCACTGGGACCCGAAACATTTCTTTCACCTGGAAGCAGCTCAAGACTTGGAGAACATCAATGAACATCAAGCAACAATATCCAAAAACAATCAAAAACACATCCAAAGACACCGTCCATTTCCTTTATATGGCTGAGCAGAGTCCGCTCCTTGTCCAGGGCTTAGAGACGTGATGATACGCGATAGGGACTTGTAACTTTTTCAGGACAAGCTTCTCTCCACAAGGTCTTTTCTTCCAGACCCCAGGCCCCAAGGTGCCTTGTTCCCTTCATATTGCTGCGCTTTGAAGCGGCTCTTGTCCAACGTGGCATCATCGGGGATAGGCAAACGCACCACCTGTGTGAGTAAACCTGGAGGTCAAGGCAGACTGGCAGGACGCGCTCCAAAGGCAGAGCTAAGATAGCTACGAAAGCTAAGATAGCTAAGAGAGCTAAAATAGCCAAGAAAGCTAAGGCAGGGACGCACTCCAAAGGCGTGAGCTGCCACTGATGCGTGCATTGATAACCAAATGCTCAGCAAGTAATACCTCATGGAAGAACACCAGCTCACTGGGTGCCGCTGATGGGGCGTAGGCTATAGGCTATAGCCATTGAAGGATGTATGTCCTGGAGAACAGCTAATCAACTTGCTGAGTTGTCACGTATCAGGTTTTTGTGGGCTGGGCTTCGTCAATGGCCATTGCCACGTACTTGTAACAAAAAATGCAATAAGTCTGGATAGCCTTCAGATGTAGGTCCTTGAATGACTTGCAATGGCTTGGGAATTCTGATGGAAAGGAGATCTACTGCAGTTGGGGATTTAGTGCAGCAAGGTGCAGAAAGGCGCCGGCGTTGCACATCGCAAAGAGATGCATCAACCAGTGCGGCAAACCAATATCCTGGCAATGTGCGAAAGCGTGAAAAAAACATGAAAAAACAACTTTGAAGCTGGACATGCTTTGCATGAAGGCCATTTAAAATGAAAGCAATGCTGCACCTTCCTTCAAAAAATGGCTGGCTATGCCTTGAGGGGGCTGAGAGCCGGACCGGCTTCGGCCGACCCTCCACGTAGAGGGTCATGCAAAATCCTAGCTGTAATGTGCTGACCACCAAGTAGTTGTCCTTGGCTCCAAATGCTCCAGCTGGATCATGATCATGTCATGTTGCTACCCAAAATTCATTTTCGCTTTTCTCAGGACCCGGGCCTTGCCTTGGGTGACTCCACGTGATACTCTTGATACTCTGCTCCACCAAATCCCCTTCATTTCAAACCCTGGGGCACCGAAAGCTGGAAACTTGGGTAAAACATGGTCGAGTCAAAACATGTCAAACCTTTGATCCCTTTCAAGGAACCATCTTCCGCACTGTGAGCTGCACCAAGTCCCTCACATCTTCGCCTCAGCATTCAATGATCTTCCTTGCTATCATGCAATGATATCCAGTCGACTTCTCACACCACTGCGACAGTGGCTGATGTGCCAATCAAGTAACGGTAGAGCTCGGCCTTCTTCACCCGCATCTTTTGAGCCTGGTAATCCCGCTTCATCAAAAGCTCCTGACGACCCAGCGACCATCTGCCCATCTGGAAATCCAATGTAAATCACTTGGTATAGTAACATGAGGTTTGAAACTACATGAAACTACCAACTTCCAAGCCAAGACGATGCTGCCGACGCCATCCGACGCCATGTCCTTGTCGAACATGTAGTTCTCCCGGTTGTAGGAGAAAAGTTCTCCACCACTCCATGCTGCAGCAGCGGCGCCCGCAAGCAACTCCATGGCCAAATGCTTTCAAGGGTCTTTTAGCTGTGGAACTTCTGCAAGCTGTGGGCTGCTTTTAGGATCTTTTAGGTACTGTATCTTTGCAGTCCTTTATAATTACTTGCCATAGGCTGCAGGCTGCTGACACCAAGAGCAAGCAGTAAATGGGTTTGAATGAATGGATCGTTGGAAGCTCCTTTGCGGGTCAGGGTCTAACTCGAGACACGGGAGCACATTGGGCTGGGAGTTGTTCAGTAGCCCGAACAGTAAGTAGGTTTCTGCTGAATGCACCAAAGTACAACCATCTTAGACTGAACGAACTATAATTACAGCATTGCACAACTACTGCAGGCTCCAAATCAAACATTTCTTTTCCAAGTAATAAATTATGCACGAGGCTAACAATATTAACTCACAGTTTTCAGTCACGTTTGAGCAAACGCCAAGGGTGCCCCAGCACAGAATGCAAGCCAAAGCGGTCTATCTGCTGCATATTTTCTTGCCAAGGAAAAGGCATAATCCTTTCATGAAAGAAAGGAAATGGAATCATCATTGAAACAGTAGGGACACCCCTTTCCACCTGACACTTGGCCCAAGTCACAACATATGCATATAGGCATATATATATAATTTGCATGTGCGAATTCAATACAGTTAACTTTGAATCTTTCATTACTTGGTCGATCATCATGGATCCATCTCCAATTAAGTATGAATATGTATACTATTTATATATATATATATGTATGTAACAATATCGTAAATGCATTTGATGCTCATCATTGAATCATCCATTGACCCATCTCCAGCCACGTCTTGGGGCCGAGCCTTGCCTCATGGGTTCGAATGGTGATGCACCCGTCGGTGGGGGCCCAGGTGGCGGAGGTCCAGCCACTGGGCGACCGTAGAGGAGATCCTGGAGCCCAAAACTTCTGGTACCATGGCAGGGTCAGAATCAGCTATGCATATGCAAACAATAATATGTGTATATAAATATAAAAATAACTATATCACAATCATTAAAAATATACAATATGCATGTATATTTAATATATGTATAGGTATGTGGGTTTGCAAATGAATAAGCAGCATAACACATGATAGCAAAGCAAAATAGATGAATAAATATATATAAATATTGTTGACATCACAGGCCAGGCGCAACATCACATCTTGTCGGCCCCGTCCTTCAGATCTGGATCCAACTTCTCGGCTTCGGGGGGCGGCTTGGGCTTGGCCTCGATTCTGTATGGGGGAGATCAACTGCGTATACCGTTAGAATCCATATTATCATATTATACATATATCATACAGAAATTATAAAGATACACACACACACATATTTTAATATAACACGTAGACCTACACATATCATATAATACTCCAGGACCATTTGGAGCCATCATATATAGCAAACTTCACACTCCGGACCAATCACGTCGAAAAACCCGGGAAGTCGCCTTGGCATCAACTGGAGGAACCCAAGCGCCAGGACTCCCTGAGAAAGGCGAAGCTCGGGATGGCGAGACTGCTATTGTTGGCCGAATCATGCCAACCTGTGTATATATGTATATATATATACTTATACATATATATATATTTTTATTTTTTATGTTTATACTCTATATACAACACACACATAGACAAAAGATATCTACATATCTCTAGATCCAACAGGTACACACTCATATATATATATAGATATAATATATATTAATATATCATTAATTTAAATTATAACTTATCCGTATCTATCTGTACCCCCACCCCGGTGAACCTTTTGGTGGCACCCAGCTACCAGGAGTTACCTCTGCGCAACGCAACAGTTCCGTTGCGGGTCGGGTCGGTCGGAAAATCAAACCCATGGCATTAGAAGTTTGAACACCTGGAAATATCTGGAAATACTTGGAAATATCATGATCATATATTCATTAAACGCTATAAAATAAGTATAAAATATCTGGAAATGTCTGGAAATCTGGAAACCATCCTTGGAATCTTTTTATCCTCAATTGAATGACTGTTGACTTTTGACGCATTTCCTTGATGTTGAACGCACATACCAGTATCATCCAGTATCAACTATTTCATACTATTGCGATTATTTCAGGCTACAAGTATGCACTACCAAAAGCCTTCAGGCATGTTTGGAAGAACCCCATGGCAAGTCTCCAAGGTCCGCGTTTATCGGCTCTTGAGCGTCAGAACATGTCAGAACTCAGCTTCACGTTAAACATCCTTAAACCATCTGTATGGTATGAAAAATGGCGAAGAGAACCATGGCCATCATGGCCATCATGGAGAACCACTGGGAAGCCCTGACAAATTGGTTCTGAGGATTCCAAGGAGGCCATGCTGCCTTCGGTTGCCATGAGCCTGGAGGCCTAGCAGCCGGAATGCTCAGGGCTGCCAGGGCTGCCAGGCGGGGTCCATGTGGTGATCAGAAACGGATCTGGCTGACATTTTTTCGCAATGGAAGAATTGGAATACAATATAATATGATCAAGTATGATATGCACACAGGCATGCCAAATACACCTAAGCAGCACACTCACTACATGTAGATGGTGATTTTAGATGTCAGTTGGATCCTAACAAACTGCTTTTGAAAGGCGTCTGGCTTGGCAAAAGGGTCAAACAAAGTCAACTATTGAACTGCTGCTTAAATGGAAGCTATGGCGGTATGAGCACCACATGACACCACAGCAGGTCTAAGTCGCAGGATGTCACAAATGTCTTCCAGGTTGCGCCTGGGCTGTTGCTTCACAATCGCTTCGTCAGAGGAGCACGAGGAGTTCCCCTCATAGTCCTGGCCAAATCTAGAAACTAGTCACATCATGTCACATCTTTGGGATGCAAATTGCATGGCTTGTACTTGGACACGAATGGGCAGAGTAGGTCACAGATGGTCACAGTGTCCGCTGAAATCTGCTGAAGCCACAAATATCAACATGTTTGCCCGTGCTACGAGGACAATCAATACAATTTGATGCGCAGTACCACCATCTTGCTTAGAAGCACTGCGATATGCTACGATCATCTGCGTCTTTCCTGTAAGCAAGCATCGACAATAGTTCAGTCCACTAAAAAAATGGATGACTATGAAATGTAATTGAGTTGGGAACGTGGGCATGACTGTATTTGCCTGCATTTGTTGTCACTAGGGCTCCCAGAAGAAAAAAAATGATCGATTTTTTTTCCTGCTCACATTTGATGTGTTCTTTTCAATGACACCCCCAGCCTCCAAGAAGGGCCAAGAGCCTCCACTGCCAGGCTTAGGTCCTGGAAGTGGGGCCGGGTGATAAACCATGACAAACCCCGGGGATGCCCCCAAGAAACAAATATACAAGAATACAGTACACGCACGAATACAATGTACACACAATTACACACACACACACGCATATATATATACACATGCATACGTACATACATACACGTATCGACATCACATCTGGAGTTAGGCATGTAGACCATTGCGGGCCGAATGTATATCCATCTCATACAGCAAGGGTCCAGCAAGTGGTGAATTTCACCTACATTGCATAGTTCAAGCATTCAAATTTCATCCAGAGTCATCATTGCGCAGAACCGTAGTGATATAGATTCATACAGTTGTTTGCCTGGTAGATGAGGTCCCTCCGCTGCCAAATAAATCCAAATAAGCTACATGAAGGCCAGCTGACAGCAGCTGTCCTGAAGCCGGTTCCCTTTGCCGCCTCCTGCTGATGGTCATTGGTGCGGAAGAATGTTACAAGAACTGTTTTTGAACGGATCTGCTTGAGGAACACGCACCCTTTCTATTCCTTTCTTACGATTCGGCAATGACAGAAATCAAACCGTGTAAAAAAGGTCCAGGAGCGTGATCTGGCAACAAATTTGCCTCTTGAGCTGTGGGACCACAGGACAACAATGATGATTGAGGCATGCAAAATCCACACATCAGATTGGGTGCTTCAGCACCACTTTGTGCAACTGGGGACGTCATATATCTTTCAAGCAACACGGAAAGCACCCCTGCAGGATGAGTCTATGAGTGATAAAAACCCAAACAATTTGCACGAGATGAGCTTCACCTAACCTTTCATTTGCACGTGCCAGTAAATTAGCATAAAATTCTAATATAATTGGCGTCCGAGTCACGTCACGACCTTCCAGTCAAGCCAGGTTTATCACATCTACCACAACAACTAAATCATTGCATGCATGGCTGTCTCGCTTGCCTTTCAGATCCGTTTTTGGCAGTGGAAGTCGGCGCCGCCTCACCACTGCGCAACAAGGGAAGTGCCATTCCCACCTGGATCCAACATGAAGTGCTTCATCTATCTTCATCTTACTTCCCTCCCAAGAGGGATGAAGAATGATGAAATTTGGAAGGACACTTCCAAAGCCCAAGAAGTTGGATGAGTGCCATGAGCCCTCTGGACAGCTGGGCTATCAGGCTTTGGCGCTTTCCTCCCCATCGTCAGCCTCAAAGCGACCTTATTATAGATATTATAGGAGAAAAAAGTGGAGTCGTCGCAATGGCCACAGAACTTGATCAACATCAACATCATCAAACATTTATTAAAACACATCGAACAAGTCGGACACTCCAAGCCAAGGATTCAAAGGTACAGTAGGGTCCATGTTACACCTAGCACCCGTCCTATTTGCTTCACAATTCCCCTCGGTGTCTCGGAGCCAAACTGAGGTCAATCTCGGGTGTCACGCCATACTTGCGACCTTTGAAACAACTGGGAAACAGCTGAGGTGGTCATCCACCCGAAATCAACAGCAAAACATCATGAATGAAATGAAAATTGCAAATTCAACAATGATTCTGCTTTGAAACACGGCTGTCAAGGGTCGTCACATGCCGCCTATGATGGCCTGTGTATTCGGTCTAGGCTGCACAATGCAAGATAATCTTCAGTACCCACTACACCCGTGTCTTGAACACCTGCGTCCAAATATATAGTCTATGTAATAATTATATAACCCCCGAATCAGGTTCCAGCATGCTTTTCGGTACACCTGTGACGGCGCGTTCCAGCAACGCGAGAATTGCTCTGCACAGTTGAGCCAATCCATTTTCCATTTCCAGATCTGCTTCTTTTTCATGACAGCAGCAATGGTGTGATGCCTCAGCTTCGAGGCCATCATATTTGCTGAAGATGGAAGGAAGCCTTGGCAAGCGGCAGAAACACTTGGTGGTCAACAAAGGGGTCCTAGCAACTTCTTTCTTCACACTTGTCATCAATTGGCATATCTACCGAAATAAATCTTAATAGATCTTAATAGTATTTAGATGTATTTAGTAATTTTGCTTGTTTAACCTGCCTACTGTGCCTACAGGTGGCACAGCTGGTGTCACCTTTTAACCGCATACTGACTAATCATTCAGTTCCACCAAAAATGGTACAGCAAGGCATTGAAATCACCCGCCCCTGTGGATTGAAGGGTTGCAGGAAACAAACCCGATCCTATGCCTCCAACATGCCATCACAAGCTGGAGCAAAGACATCTCAGCCAAGGTACTTGGAAAGCTTCTCCGGGGCACACTTTTCGTAGACCTCAGCACCAAAAATACGCCAGGCATGATCGCTTGAACCAGGTGAAATGAATGCGACGAGCATCAACACTTGCTTGTCCCTGCCTGATCTGGCACTGCTCCCTGCTGTCTGTTGTGTCACAACAACCCATATAGCATCATATAACCAAATGATGCCTGGTGCCATCGTGCTTTGGACAATTTGTGAAGTCTGGCATCAGCCCCGAACCCTGCGTTTCAAGGCGAAAACATGTCACTGTGGATGTGGTGGACCCATGGGGAAAAGAGAGAAACACGGTGTGTGTGTGTGAAACATCTGAATAGATGTAAAACTTCTAACCGTTGTTTTTCGGTTTTTCGAATTGCGTTAAGTTCCAAGCAGGGGGGGGCCATCCATGTACTGTGTGCGATGGTCCAACGAAGCGCCCACAGTACATGCGGATATCACGGCTGATCACCGTGACGTACCTGCTTCAATTTCAATTTTCTGCGATGGGATGTGGCTAACCCAAGAACCACCTCGCCGTTTCCAAACAAAATTGTTTTCAATTTTCTCGTGTTGCACGGTTTTCGCAATCTGTCAAGGTGGGAACGATTTGGCTTATTTGAAAGGGACGTGTCAACGTCAAACTCATTTCATCTAGCTCTGGCTATGGCGATGGTATCTTTATGCTAATTTCTCGGGTCTTTTCACTGACCCGCTCCTGTCATTTCATAATTGGAGTGTTTTTGCACGCAAGTTGCATTCCACATCAGAATTCGCAATGATTGTTCTGAGCAAGTGTGTGTGTGTGTGTGGGTCACCAGTGTGTGTGTGCATATAACTTGGAAATTCAGATTCTGTGATGGATCCTCGTCACCTTAGCCGATCTGCTGCTCTTGCCCTATTTTCCTGCCCTGAGCCCCCCTGCCCCTTTGATCAATTTTCGGAGTAGGTCTACAGTGTCCGCATCCACCTGCCACATTTTATTCCCGGTACAATAGGCACCCAATAATTAGAATAATCGTTCGGATTCTGGAAATGGCACCTGCTACGCGCAAAAATTGAACAACAAAAAAGGATAGCATGGGATAGCTGCTACACACGCGGGAACCCTTCTATTATACTGCATCCTGATAGGGCGAAATATCAGCAGTGTGGTCTGACGAGTCTTGTGGCCTCTGGCCGTTTGCGGGAAGAAGACCTCTCCCTTAGCAAATTGGGGAAAAATGGAGGAAAAAAAAACCTCTGGAAATGAAAAGGTCTTGTGCACAAAGATGGCGAGTCCGTGATTATCCAATCTAAAATCCACCTGCAGTGCTTATCCTTGGACCGTGAGGAGTGGCCAAGCGGCTAAAGTCTCCTAAAAAGACATGATGGAAGCATGCTTCAAGCAGTCCTCACGGAACCCCAACTTGCAAAATACACACTTCCCTGGCATTCATTGGTGCAAATGGCGCAATCTCAAATACATAAAACTCAAGATCAATTGGGCTGATACTCCCCAATCTGCATCAAAGCCCTTCAGCACTCAGGTGCTGGCTTGGCTGGGTCTGCCTGAAACGATCAGCAAGGTTGGTAACACAGAGCAAATGGCACAAAAACCAGCTAGGGAACAGTGAGGGTTACCAAGAATGAGAGGGGCGAGTTCTTCACTCTGAGGAAGTACTGAGTCTAGTGCATCTCCAATGTCCCCGACCCATCCCGAAGTGCACAATGGGATCATTTTGCGCTGGCTGGTACCGCCTCCTCGTCATCTTCCTTGGTTGCATGACCCGTGGCATCGAGGCTTGGAGGCCGCTGGCTACTGTCAAACATGACAGAACATGTCCCAAAAAGTCCCAATTGCATCTAGCCTCACTAGCCTCCTCATCATCTTTGACCTCTTCCCTCTCTCTTTGAGACTTTCTTCTTCGAACGCGGCGCACCTTCATCAACATTGGCTGTGGTGGCCGCTGCTGGCAACCCCAGGCCGGAAACAATGTTCAAAATAAACAAAAAGTGATAGCTTGGATTGCCGGAAGGCGCTTCCTTACAGTTGATCGAGGTTGAACATGACATCAAGCTTGTGTTTCAACAGCAGCATGATGAGGGTATCTAGTTTGATTGTGTCATATCCCACATATTGACTGTAGTCACTGGAATAATTTTGCCCATTCCATGAGAAATATGAGAATCTTCCCTAGCTAAAAGCAAGTTAGCACACTAATGAACAGTGTGGCACCTTCTTCGGCTTGCCTTCTTCACTCTCTCCTGCAGTTTAAAAGTTTAGAAACACTGGTTCCTCTCTTCGACTGCTGATAGCAAACACGTCTGAGAGTTCCCTGCGTGTCGCAGATTCACAGGCAAAACCAGTACACTACTTGCTGACCTGACGGGGTTTATCTCCGTGATTTGTGTGGATTTGCCAGCACCACTGCACGACAATTCGCTCATAGAATAATTCAAGTATCTCCTCTGGTTCGCTTCACCCGGCCTTGGTTACCCAACTCTGAACGCTCAGATCTAACTTGGTACTTGACCGGCACGCCACGTGATTCACATGCCGACTCAAAGTTTTTGCAGGACTTTAAGCCGACTTCCACAATCTAATGACTGAGTGACCAGGGTCCGCACGTCGTCTTTTGCCCTTTTTCTTGGGCTCGCCGTCCTGCTTGACCCAGAGCACGACTAACCGACTAACCCATGGCTGTCCACTTGAAGAGGACCTAAAATGCAACTAAATGCCAAAGACTATCACCATCCGTTCCCCAAATCCTTCTGAGGTGATTTTCTTCCAAACTTTTGCAGTCTTTGTTAGGGTTCTACGAGGTGGGCAATTGGTGTTGCTGTTGTGGTTTCCCGAGGCTGTGAGGGTTGACTCAATTTTTTCTCCAACAGCGTAAGCTTGGGGTCTTCAGCCATAGGACTGTAAAGGTTTCGGAGCAAATCGGAGCAGCCCAAATCCGCATTGCCAAAGTTCCCAAGCAAGGTCCCTAGGAACAGGTTCCCAAGCAAGGCTCCCAAGCCCAGGTTCATTATCATTAGCAAGGTTCCTAAGCAAGGTCCCCTAGCAACAGGTTCCCAAGCAAGGTTCCAAACAACAAGTTTCTGAGAACAGGTCCACAAGAAGAGCTCCCCAAGCAAGGTTCCCAGGCAGAACATGCATTGGAAAGAAAATAACATGGAATAAAATGCAAATCAAATAAGCATATATGAACATATACTGAACTGTCCACCGGCATCCCACGCTGTGAAGGAAATAATTTTGTATTGTTTCAACATTAAATACATTTAAATACCCTAAAAAAATCAATCAAATTCACAAACAAAAACAATGCAATTTGATGTAACTCGACTGCATTGGGGCAGATATGAATCCTATATGTTTCGTTCGTTATTCGCTAATTATAATGAATGATAATGGCATTATCATACAACAAATAATACTTAAATAATAAATAACATAAAACAAACACTATAATTATGATACATAATTACATAATTATACTTTTTTGCCAGGGGCTCCAGAGGTTTTGCCCTACACTTCGCCATATTTTTATATAATATATTGTAATATCATAATTAATTATCGATCATATGTGGTGCGGATCGAGAGTATTCACTGCCAACGAAGCAAACCAATGAAAAGCAAAAAAACAATGGGGACCGGGATCAGTCATTATGGGCTCATCGAAATTGGCTGGAGCATGTCATATTGTTTCAATAAGCGTGCGCACTGAGAGCACTCGCGTGTGTAATCAAGTCAAGATTATTTGCAGCGGCTCCACATTCGATTGGATAATAAGGACCAAACAGGCTGTATAATGCCGGAATGATGCCAGAATGGATGCATTTGTTGGAGACGCATCACCTGTAAATTCGCAACTTTTGCTGATATCTAAGCTGTACCAAATGCTCGCGGGCCTTACCTTAATCCGTAATCCCGGAATCCGTCTCAGAAGCCCCAAAGAGTCGAATCCGTAATCCGAGACCTAATCCGTAATCCGGTCTAAAGCATAGATAGGACGGCTGCCTCCCTTTCCCTGTCCCTTTCCTTGTCCCCGGAACCCAGCAAAGCCGAGCAGCAGGCCAGCCACCAAAGCAACCAGCAGCCCAGGAACCAGAACCCAGGAACCAGAACCAAGCAGCCAGCAGAGCACCCAGCAGCAGCCCAGCAGGAGCAAAAGCCGCAGCAGGAGCAGCCAACCAGCACCGTCAGCGCCACAGTGCTTACATCTTTCTTCTCCGCCCCCGGGGGGCCACGATTAGCAATTGGCAGCCCGGCGCTGTACTAGAAGTACCGGGCCCCGTAGTCTAGTAGTTAATACGTCGGCATCATGCATCATAGCTGGGCAGTGTAGTGGCGAAGGGCAGAGGTTCGAATCCTGCCGGGTCCGTCCTGCAAGGCGGTGGTGCGACCAAAGTGTTGCGTTTCCAGCGGTGCTTGGCCAGAGCTTTGTGTTACCAATGTGCTTTGCTCTTTGCGCTTCCTTCCTCCGCTCCCTTTGTTTGGGGCTGGCGG
>Ga0126342_10004633_pt1 | contig 23607 bp, 18 predicted proteins | sample Cyp1metagenome_FD_92528 | JGI IMG/M metagenome (GOLD analysis project Ga0126342, IMG submission 92528) | Coral microbial communities from Lord Howe Island, Old Settlement Bay, Australia - Cyphastrea 1 metagenome | ecosystem: Host-associated > Invertebrates > Cnidaria > Coral ...
CCAGATGGTACAAGTCATAAGAGTTTACCTTCCGGAAATCTCGGACATCTCCCAAACATGAGGGTTTACCATCCCTCCGGACGTCGAATGTGGCGATGGAAAATCCACGAAAATAATCCAGCATTAGGGGATTTTCCATTGCCATGTTTGATTACCGATGTAATATGTTATAACCAACAAACGTCGGGATAATATATATATACATGATAAATTGTCAAACATGTGTGCCAAACCGACTGGTGATGGGTAGCTCAGTACTTGAGTCTTTTACCATAAAGAAGGAAATAGACTAGGCAACCAAACTACTTAAGTTTGCTGCAGGATATCTATGGGTAGATGTATGCAGCTTGGATGATTTTTGGATGGGTCAAAGTCAAATAATGCTGATTGGTAGGTATCCTGCCATGGTATACGAAAATGTTCAACCCTACATATATATATACATATAGAGCCCTGAAATGATAATTCCCGACGCATATCTTGGGGATTAATTTAAACCACCAATAGCATTGGAACAAAAAAATGAAGAAGCGGAGAACAATTGGATATTCACTTCTAGTCATGATACAGTCAGGGTTCATCCTGGATTTTCTGAATATAATTTTATATGGTTTTATATGTTCCCACAAATCAGTTACTGTAATCCGCCATTCATTTTGGACATACACGTTTTTTTTGGGGGTCACCTTACAACAGATCCAAGTATAGCAACCCCCAGGAAAATAGAAATATGTTCGCAGGATGTTTTCTATCTATTTGTGGGTTGCTAAAAAGTCGTGTCCTATCTTGTCATTGTTTTCTTCTTCTATCACCACTTTTTTGAGACATGCCCATGGGTCCATCATTGGAGTCTTGAGGCAACAGTCCATGGTGCCGTTCTCGGAACGCTGGCTGTGCCGGGATATGCCGCATGGAATTTCTACAAAATGAATGGGGTGAAAGTATGATCATGAACCATCTTATCCGGACTGAATGGCAATTGGTAGCTTCATGTAGCAGGCTGACCAGGGCTGTCCCGGACCCTTGATTTCTGTCTTCTTGGGGTCAACCCCCGAACTTCTCCCATTTTTGTAATGCCGTCGTGCCATCGGGTCGAAGAGAATTCTTTCTTGTGAGTTTGCAGTGTGCTCCCAGTTTGAGTTTTGCAGGGTTTTCTGTTGTTCTTTGCCCGTTTCATCTGGTCAACGGAAAGTCACCATGGCGAGGAAGTGGACATTTCCTGGAATCTTCTATGATAAGTCTAGAGTTGTTCAGCATGGGAGTTGACTTGATTCATATCACCATTCTTGACAAAGATGGACAAAGCATCATAGTTTCTACACGTCTTTCTTGTTGCCGTGTTTTCTATTGCTCGCTTTCCATCCCCGAATCATTTCACACAAGGCATTCAAGATGTGCCACACCCCAAACAGCTTTTCAATGGCACAGTGCGGACTTATATGTTACAACCTCCTTTGTTCTTTGTGCTGAATGAAATCACCAATTTTCGGATAGTTGCAATTTGTTGGTTGTTGGTGATGTGATTCCATCCCTACAAGGTTGTGCCCCCACTTGTGGTTGGGTTATAAACTCTTCCAACTATATATATATATATATATATATTATACATATATATACATATGTCATATATCTATCATAAAGCCTGGTAAATCAACTTAGCTCACTATGGGGCACCACGTTGTATAACCCTCACTGCTGGTTCTTTTTTGCGGCTCACAGCGCGGCCACTCGTCGAGTCTCGCGGCAGCGTAGCGTCAGAAGGCTTTCGCTCTTAGCAGGTAGCCATGGCCACTGAGACTCTGATGCTTGGTGGAGATCATTGGATAGTAATGATAGTAACATATAGTAACTACCCCTCTGGTAATGACCAACATAGCTATTGAAAATGGCCATTTATAGTGGATTTTCCCATTAAAAATGGTGGATCTTTCCATAGCTATGTAAACGTTTACCAGAGGGTATCCATCTGATGGAGATAGTGGTCATTGGATAGTAATGATAGTGGTACTATCCTATTTTTTTACTCATCTGATATTTAACATAGCCATGGTTTTTCGATGGCCCATAGAAATAGATGGTTTACCGTTCTTAAAAATGGGTGGATTTTCCATGGCTATGTTAAATAACCAGATGGTACAAGTCATGAACATTGGATAGTAACGAACTAGCAATGCTTGATCATTCTGTAGACTAATTACCATGTCTCCGTATTTTTAAGTTTCCTCCAATTTGACTGGCTAAAATTGATACATCCCCCACCCAGCACCCGTCACCCACCCTAACAAGGCAAATCTTGCAAGCCAAGCAAAAATCCACATCCCTGACCCAACCCATGTTTGATAGTATATATATATATACTGGTTGGTGGTTTCAAACATTTTTTATTTTCCATAATATATGGGATAATCCTTCCCATTGACTAATATTTTTCAAGATGGTTAAAACCACCAACCAGTATATAATTACATAATATATATATATATATATATATCTATCCCATGTTTTGTTCCTAGCTCTCCACCCATACATCCCCATCCCAGTGCCCATCCCATCACCGCCCAAAACATGTTGGTGAACTCCCTAGAAGTTGGTTTATAGACACTATTCACATCTACCAACTATGTATATAAATAAATATATATATATATATAATCTACCATAATAGCTGGTGAATGCCCCATGAAATCCCATTGAATCACAATTAAAAATCCCAATTGTTCCCTCATTTGTTTCATGGTTTAGTATCGTATCATGTCCATAGCAAAAATTAACATTATATATATATATATCCCATGTTATAATCCCATGATTTCGCGCTTTGTCATCTCATGAAATTCCATACATTGCACCGGCCCAGGAAGATCAGCGACGGCACCCAGATGGAGATCTGCCGCCTGCCCGACGTGGACGACGAGACCTGGAAGGAGGTCTGCGCCTACGTGCAGAGCAACCCGGAGACCGTGCCACGGTGGAGATTCCAAAACGTTTAGAACGGAGTCCTGTTGGCAGGGAATATGTGGATTGTTTTTGGGGTCCATTTTTTTTTGCAAATCTAAGATAAACATTTGGCATCACATGGGAACATATTTGACAATGTGGTGTTGTTTGGTTTTAATGATATGATGTACGTTTCTACTTGGATCATCACACGAATTGAAACTGGTTAGTTGTTGTGGGGTGGGTTCTACATGGTATGAGCCATTGAGGGGACTTGTGATCACCCGGTTTATGAACCAATTACACAGTGGGAAAATCCTTGAGTTGGGGATGGAGGATGGAATACCAGTCAGTTTGATTGATCTCAATTTTTGTTGGTTATGCTAACCCCATATTTGATGGCTAACCCTTCACAAAAAATGCTAAACTATCCTTCACCAAGGGTTCTCTAATGGTTGATCCCGCTTTTGATTGTTAGTGAGTTCTATTCCAGCCAAGGGTTCCCAAGAACAATAGATTTAACATTTATCCAGTGTACAGTGAGTTGGGTGGAGTTTAGCACGACGCATTATTTTGCCGTGACCCAATCAACGATGTTTTGGGGACTGAGGGACAAACTATCAGGCCATCTCAAACTTGGGTTCAGTTATGGATGCGAGGAATCAGTGAATTTTGCCTCGAACATATCGGGATCCTCATGACGGCCTCTTCCCATGGTCCCTTCCCATACGGTTTTTTGGGATTTCCTATGTGGCTCATCCAACTTCGCAAGTAAGTCAGTTCACCCTAGTTACAAGATGTTACAAGTGCACTAAGTAGATTAACCCTACTGTACCCCACTTATAACTTCTAGTCACCAGGGATATGATCTAGTCACCTTCCCTAGTTATAAGTGGATTAACAGTGGGATGCAGCCACCAAGTGGGGTTTCCCTTTGCCACGGCGATGGCTTCGAAAGTCTGAGGCAAAGACGCTTCAGAACTTTGCGAAGAATCCGGATGCCATGCGAGGTTACTTTGACGCGGCAAACCACCAAAACTCGAAAACAAATTGCAACAACTCAATGGCCGCAAATACTTAGGCAGTCTTACTGAGATAATATATACATATTGACATCATATAATCATATATAATCATATATACATATATTAATATATATATAGTATATACATTTTACTTTCCAAGTGTCAAGCACGTTTTTTCCCCCTGTTTTGGTGCATTCCAGTGCTTGTTTTTTGCCTCCCGGGAGGGGATGCATTTTTTGATGAAAAAAAACTCACGACGACCCTGGTGCCATTTTTTTTTCGGCTGGCTTACTGTAAAAAGTATGTCAAAACTAGATATTAATATGAATAGATGTTAATAGATATTAATATTGATAGATGTCAATAGATATTAATATTAATAGATGTTAATGGATGTTAATAGTTGACATATCTAGTTTTGACATGTTTTAGGTGATAGATAGAAACATATTAATAGATATGTAACACATGTTACAGGAAGTTAAGTTAATAGTTGTCAACTAATGTTTGAACCATTTGTTGAGGATTATAACTGTGAGATGTTTTTTCTGTTTTAACAGTCTGTTAGCAAAACTGTGCTAATAATCTGTCTAACATGTCAAAGTCAGATTCTTAGCAGCTGAGGGTTCGTTGTGCTAGAAGATTCTAGAGATCATCCGATCGATGATCTCCCAGCAGAAATCCAATCGTTTAGCCAGTTATCAACCAACATACACCTACTAGCAATCACATGTCATGTCAATAATCATGTTTCTTTGTTAAATCATGTTAAATCATGTTAGATCCAGGTGTTTGTTCATTAGAATCACCATTTGCCTCATTTGGCCAAGCAACAGAATCAGGCCAGGTGTTTAACCGTCTGAAGGAACTTATGGCTAGTTTGTTGCTCCAAAGTATTGATACCCATGTCCAGGAATAGTTGCAATATTTACAGGACCTAGTTGGTCCTGATGTTTTACCATTTCTTTTAAGAGTTGAGTTGAAAGATCCTGACCGGGACAACAGTGATAGATCTGAATAGAATCGAAATGGGTAAAGGTCGGGACTCCCTACTTGTCCGGCGGAACAATCCCTATTTTCCAGAGGATCTATCAACATCTATCAACGTATTAGTTTCCAGCTTACTCAGTACTTGGGTTATGCCACAAGACATTATTTCAGCGTTAAAAAACCCAAACTACTGGGATTATTTCTTGGGGGAAAACCCATGTGTGTCCAAGAAATAGGAGGAAACCATCCATCCATCCATCCATCCATCCATCCATCCATCCATCCATCCATCCATCCATCCATCCATCCATCCATCCATCATTATCAGTTTTACGATGTTGTGAACAACAGAACCAAAGCCGCTTGGGTTGTTTGACGATCCCCAAATCTTGGGCGAAGGTTCAGTGGTGAGTTCATATAGCCATGCCCATGACATGCCCATGACTATCCCTCAATTAATATGTTTGAATGTATCCAGAGTTGTTCCAAGCAAATCTAAAGGAAATAACACTAAATTTCTTTACATCTGGGATGTTAGTAGCAACCCTGATATCCCTGAGTTGGTATATCCCATTGAATCCTGTTCCAAAGCGGCAGGTTGGCTGCAAACCCAAGCCATTGCAGAGCACTATAGCACCAAACTCTCCCAAGAGGACAACATCGTGCCGTGGCAAAAGCGTTCAGGTCGTTCAGTGTTCAGTCTTCAGGATTTGCTTGTTGGTGAATTCACCCGAGTTATGACGTTAGTGTGAACCGCGAAGTACAGATTAAAATGATCTACAGATTCCATGTGTTGTTTTTTTGGGGGGTTTTCCATATACAGTATGTTTTTTCACAGAAGGATTTATCCTCTTGAAAACTCACATGGAACATCAAGAATGAGGTTTGGATGAAGATTTTGTTCAACTAAAAACCAACAGAAAAGCAAGGATTTACAGGCGATGTTCCTTTCCTTTGTAGGGATTTACTGTCTTTTTTTTTTGGTGATGTCTCATAGTTAAAGAATGCCATCAACAACTGCCAATATAGAACTCAGGTCCAGGAGAGGGTGAAGTCTTTGGAATCCGACCCTGTTGCTCGGCTCGCAGAAGCGGGTTGTTTGATGCCATCTGAACCAAGAGATATGGGCACAGAAGACATTTTTTTGGTGGGAATAGTGGGATTTAGTGGAATATAAAGGACACGCTGCCCAAAAAAGGCAGCAACCCCACTAAGCAAGAGTTGTTTTGGATTTTTTTCCAATAGGTTTTTGACACTGTTCATTTACCCTCTGGTAATTTAACATAGCTATTGAAAATGGCCATTTATAGTGGATTTTCCCATTAAAAATTGTGATTTTCCATAGTTATGTTAGTTTACCAGAGGGTATCATTGCCTGGGTTTGAAGGCTGATGGGCCATAGCCATGCTGACTGAGCAGTCACGATTTATGGGATGATCCTCTAGAGCTACTTACCCAAATGTATCCCCATAGATGCCTAAGGTTTCTTTTATTGCCACTGTTTGTTGGGATTTAGAGATTGAAATGATGATCAAATATCAAATTTGTGGGTATCCTAAGGTTCTTGTGACCTAAATGCCATGGTAAACCTTTTCCCAACATTATATCGAGATAAATAATGTTCATTCCCCGACCGGAGGCAAGATGAATTTGGTATAGCTGCGTGAATCCAAACCATAATTTCAATCGTGAAGTCGCGATGTGAGGTCGTGAACAAATTTATCCAGATATATTACATATTCCATCATATTCCCCTGACTATCTTCATTATATATACTCATATGTACTCACTATAATCATGGACCATTTTTATAGTTATTCCCACGAAACAATCGGTAAAAAAGCATGTTCCCCATTTCCAGAGACACGCATAAACCACCAAAAGGGGCCCAAGGAACTGGCCCCCATCTTCGAAGACATCAAGAAAAATGGAATCGAAGCAGCCATGAAGTATTACCAGGACGAGGAGCTTCGGTAGCTTCGCCTGGGATGGACATTTTTCATCGCCACTACTGGGGTGATATGATTTTGAGCCATTCCCAGTTCGGTAATTTTAGCAATGGCTGAAAAATAAAAATCCAATGTTGGAATGAAAGATGATGGAAAGGGAGTTAAGCGCATAAAGGAGAGAATTGAGTGACAAGAATGGAAGAACAAAGAAGACAAATCGCACATTGAATAGCAAATACTTAAACAGATCAGGACATCTTGGAGATTAGACTACCAAATTGGCTACATGCTAACCAGTTAAGCCCCATTTTGGTGAAATGCTACTTCATCCCCTGGTGAATCATCATTTGCCCAAAACAAAGGCGCCCATACGGCATGGCCTTGGCGATGATGACGATCATGATCCATGGACTAAAAACATAGAATTTACCGTCAGTTATGTGGGGGTTTCCTAAAATATGGATCACCCTAAATCATCCATTATGGTTTAAAATATGGATGGTTATCATAAATGTATTATAAATATTTAAACCATCCATATTATAAATATCCATTATGGGTACCCCTAAATATGGGATGTTCCATTATAAACCATCCAGCTATGGGGATATCCAGCATTTTGGGAACCCCAAAAAAGTCGTGATTAGTCCACCAACTTAGCGAAGGATTGGGGGGTATCACCTTAGATCGCCTTGTAGCATGTCGACTCATCAGGAGATGAATCGAAAAAGTCTGTGTTTTGGGATGATTCGATCCCCTGTTTCTCCCATATATTGATTAGTTACAATTATTTTGGGAAACTAATTGATTATCAGATTCAGATATTATTAAAAGATTGTTAGATATTAGATTACTGATTATCTTTGTTTTTCTAAACAAATAATTAGATATTGTTAGATATTAGTTTCTCCACATGTTCGCGATGCGACTTTCCTCGCCAAAGGAGATGATGTTGAAGATCAGCCAGAGGATGGGTGGTTTGCCTTCCGAGCTCTCACCCGTCCTGCAGAAGATCGAAGATTGGCGAGAGATCTACGGGATTTTTCGAAAAGATCCAGTAAGGGTATGTGGGCCATGAAACATGGAAAACTACAAACATTTGGGGGATTTCATGGGACTTAACGAGGGAAATTATGGGAAATTGGGATATAAGAGGGTGTAACCAACCAACATGAGGTGTTAATGGATTGGCTTTCAACTGGGAAATTCTACAGGTAAACCATAGTTTTCTTTCATCCAAATCTTAAACCAGTTCCGGAAACAGTCCAACATACCCATTATTTTATTAGTTTAGTTTGTTTGAATTTTAGAATATAAAATGGTTGCCGAAACCAGCAACATGTGGGATATCATGGGATATTTGTTTTAATTCACCGTGAAGTAGAATGACTTGAAATCGACCTCACCGGTTGTGACAGTCAGAAAGGGTGATAAATATGATAAATCCAGGCAAAGAATTTTTTTTCAAGTGACTTTTCCATTTCATTCCTAGGAAACGCAGAGATGACAAGATAGCGCTTTTCAGGGACCCATTGCTGTGTCTCAATGATGGCGATCCTACGGACCTTGGTGGGGGTGCAGCTCCACATTTTTTTTTGTGGGTTATATAACCATAGTATACCATAGTTGTAGGGGTTATATCATATTACCCAACTATTACCATTATAGTATAGTATACCCATTGATAACCCATATAATAATCATTATTATAATTATGCCATAGTTATATCATGTTGATAAGCCTTATTGCCCATATAATTATGGTATTATGTTATTGGGGTTATACCCATTGATAACCCCAACTGGGTCCCACTTATCCCATTGAAGCCCACAAAAAGACATGAAATCTCCTAGGAGGTACACTGGCTATGTGAACAATCCACTATGATAGGTTTTCCAAGAGATTTCCAGCGTTATTAACATCAACGAAGTTTCAGAGATATTCACCAATGTTGTGCCTGGCAGTCCCATTGGAGCCAATGTCAATGTCCTATCCCATAACACCGCTACCAAGGGAAGGTTAGATAGTTCCATTGAACCAAATTATAGGATAATCACATGAAATCCAACTCTATTGTGGACAATGGTCCATAGGATATCACATGATCATGAAATCCAACATTATTATGGACAATTGATGACAATTGCATGTATCCCATTTGAATATCCCATTAGACTCATATTAGTGTTTTCCCATGATTCTTCCATGAACCATCCACGGGAGCGCGGGATATGCCCAACGATGCTTAGGAAGACACGGCCATGACCCTTCACGAAGCGGCAGCTGGCTTGATGATTTGTTCGCGGGGTTACACCTGATGGTTGGAGGGTAGTTAACCATCCATCGGTGGTATCTTAAAACATGGGGGATCCCCAAAAATCTAGGGTTCAATACTAAAATTGTCTAATTTTGGATGATTTGGGGATAGGTACCCCCATTTTAGGAAACCTCGATTATGTAAACGACAGTGAAGCAATATGATCCACCAACCCCAAACTTACAATTTTTATCGATAATATAAACCATCAACATATGGGTGGTTTATTATTGCTCTACCAACATTACAGGGATTTTAGCGGTGAAACATATGGTTGATATATGTTGATACCATTGATATCAACTGACTGATGAATGAGGTTGATGCTTCATTATATAATTCCAGGGGGTTGTACTACCGAATATGTTTGGTGATTATCGGAATCCATGAACTGGGAATCCCTACCAACCAAACAGAAAAATGGAATACCACACAAACGACAACACAGACACGGCCCTTGCCTGTGACCTACTCAGATGTATTGGCTCTGCTGATGTTTTTTCTCTGGCTCAAAATTTGGATACCAATGGGCCCACGGCCCAAATTCTTTGCTCTTAAACAATCCCATGTGTTCCATGTATGGAACATTTACTTACGATTATTTTGCGGTAGACAGCTCAGCTTGAAAAGTGCGTGGCTGGTTTGTTGGTATCTTATGGTGTATTCACCTAAATTACCATTATTCACAGTTGAGAAACATTGATTGTGCGGCTAAGACCAAACTTTGGGCAAACCGAGCCGGTCAAACCATAAAAAGTTCCCAACTGTTGGTTGGTCATTCTAGCGGACACTACCATTTGATCTAAACTAGACTATATAGATTTATAAATAATTTTATATACCTATATAGGTATTGCAAACTGCCCCATTTTGTTCGGAAATTCGGAACACCCATAGTGATTTTACCTGACAATGCGAGTACCTTATCCAGCCCTGACAAACCGAAGACATATCAAGGCGAAGAGGGGAGATCTCAACGCGGTGAAGACCTTTTTGGACAAGAACAAGCCATTGGCTTAGCTGTTTCATCACTCGCGGACACCAGCTCAAGCGCAGAAAGGCCACCAAAAAGCGCGGAAACGCCAGCACTCCAATGGTAACTTTGCCTGGTATGCATTCGCCAATAGAAGGTTTTAGCCTCTTTTGGTTCATATTCTATATACCCTCTGGTCATTTAACAGTTCGCCATGGTAAATCACGCTTTTGTTCGGTAAATCATCTAGTTCTATGGTCCATGGCTTCCATAGCCCATCTGTTTACTGAGGCCACTGGATTCTCAGGACAGTATGACAAACACTGGGGCAATGGGGGGCTCCCCTGATGATCAAGTGACCGATGTGATGACTTCCAGGCATGTCATGTAGTTGATCCATTGGATAATGGACATGGTTAACCATCGATACAAGATGATACAACTAAAATTTAGCGGGAAATCTTTGCTAGTCATTTGTGACGTTTGGAAGCCATGGCCCATTTAGTTTGATGATTTACCTATCAAACATGGTGATGTGCCATGGCTATGTTATATTGTCCTTTGGAACAGTAGCGCTGCCGATATTTTGGGCATCCACAAACAGGGAGGTCCCATACTACCCCACTCTTACCCCTTTTTTAAGCGATACTATCCCCTGAAATCTCCTGGTAGGTTTGTCAACCATTCATTATGAGAGGTTTCCTAACAAAGGTTCCCAAGTATCTACGTCACCTAGTAAATTGGAGATATTCACCTTTTGTCTAGGAGCCTATGGGCATCCCATCAAACCCATATGAAATCATATATATAATTATGTTTCCTTTATCTAGATGATCCATCATTAAACTATATTTAAATACATTGTTAAACCATATGAAACGATATTAAACCATATATTAAACCATATATTAAACCATATTCAATCCCATTAAAACCTGACCTTATTAAATCCTACCAAAAAGACATCACCGTGTGTAAGCCTATTTGAACCACAAAAACAATAGTTTTGACATTCTATTCATGTGCCACGCCCACCGGAAGGACTACAAGGGCATCACCCCTTTGGGCTACGCCATCGGTGCCAACCGCATCGCAGTGGTGAAGCTGCTGTTGGACCCTAACGGCGAGTTGGGTTCGGATTTTCGTTAAGTAACCAACGACATTTACCGTAATCTCAAAAAGATAGAACAGTAAATTATCACTATGACTTCGGATTTCACTTTCGATCTTTTTGGGGGATTCGTAGATATAATTTTTTATCTTCAAAAATGGTACTCGGTGATGAGGGAGTGATAGCATGCTATAGCTACCCTCTGGTAATTTAACATAGCTATTGAAAATGGCCATAGAAATAGTGGATTTTCCCATTAAAAATGGCCATTTTCAATAGCTATGTTAGTCATTACCAGAGGGTATATTCTCCATTTAATTGGGGAGCCAACAAGCCGCAGGATAGCCGAGCGAATCCTTACTCCGTGGATAGCTCCGGCGTCTCGGAAAGATGGTGGTCTTGAGCAGCGAAAAGGTGGTGATTTGACCTTAACCAATTGGCTTTGACCCTGCAAAAATGGAGATTGAATCTGGGTAAATTATCACTGGAATCATGGTTTATGTTAGGGGAATCATCCCCAAATGGCCGCAAGATTCAGGGTAGTGAAATATTATCATTTACCCAGATTGAATATGATTGAATCAACAAGAGTGGAGGTTAGCAAGAATGAGAGGTATTGTGTCCAAAGATGCAGGCCAATTTTCTTGGCTGTACACAGAGAGCTGAAAATTGTCGGCCGAAACGCTGACAAACCACCCCCAAAGGTGGGCTTTGACCCAACAGACATAGCGGGATATATTCACGGAGTTGAACCCCCAACAATAACGCCTTGTGGATCGGTGGTTAGCCAATGAGAATCCCATCATTGTCCGTTCTTCTTATCCCATGATGATTCCCACGAAAGCCATCACCGATTCACCATCTTAAAGCAATGTATATAATGTATATATTATCTTATGAGATACCCTCTGGTAAACTAACATAGGTACTGAAAATAACCATTTATGGTTGATTTACCTAGTCAAAATGGTGATTTTCCATAGCTATGTTAAACTACCAGAGGGTATCCCAGATTTTCCAGTAGCCAGTCCCAAGGAAACAGCGGTCTTCACTACGCAGCAGGCGGGCGGCACTAGGAAACCACCCGTAAATTGTGGTCGAGTTGCTTAAGGCATACTATGAAAGAGGAGGATGTGAGGATGTAACCATGAAACAGGGGACTTCACTATCAAATATGTTTACTTACAAACATGGGGATTCAACTCAGAAATGAAGACTTAGGTGAGTATCAAACATGGTATCATGGCTACTCATAATTAATTATAATTAATAGAAACCGTCCCCAAATTGTGATTTGTATTCTGTAAATGCTTGATGTTCTTGGATGTTTTATAATTGTGGATCTGTGGATCCAACGTATATACTCCGCCTATATATATATAATATGTTGGTTGTTTACCAAAGTCGGAATGTATCCAAACAAGCCACACACACACAAACTCTTGCAGGGGAGCAAACAAGGATATAGAGTGACATGAAAGACATGTGTTATCAATTTGTTTTCCATATCTACAATAGGTTACAGGAGTGTAGCCAATAGTCCTGTGCAAAGAAAAGTGGGGCGGCAATGAACCCACATCCAACAGCGTTGAATTTCTCCAGTGCATCTCTTGCTGATCAGTGGCGTTGGCATGTTCATCCCAGCAAATTTCCTGCTGTTTGGTATGCTATACAGGCTATTCAACCTTACAGATTGTGTACCTGAAAATCATCTAAGAAAAATCACTAAATCGTTATTGTTCCATGAAACATCCTCTTTAACCCAAACATATCCCCTTGTTATCCCAATGATTGATTTATTCAGTATTAGCCATTACTATCCCAGACCCTCCGGGGGGAAGGCCCATATCCCCTCTTCAAGATACCCGCTAGATGGTTCATCCTCAGACATGATGATCCAAAAATATTCCATTGTCATAGTTACCCTCTGGTAAATTAACATAGACCCTGGCAGATAGGGGTTGGAAGATTAGTTTCCATTAAAACTAGGCTATTTTCAGGGTCTATGTTAGTTTACCAGAGGGTATCCCACACCATGATGATCTCATCAGATCCGTTCTCATCCCATAGAACTCATATAAAAACCAATGATTATTGTATAGATCTTATGAGTTTTTCGCCAATCAGACGTGGTTTTTTTCGCAACATCCCCCATTCAGTTCGATGATGATCTCATCGACATTTCAACCTCCATGAAGCCAAGCCGGGAAAATCCGCCATTCTCAAAGACATCCCATAACATCCCATAACTATTTCATGAAAAAATCCCACTAAATATGCCATTCATATCACATAATATCCCACTAATATGGTAAACCCAATGATAAACCTACCATTTGGGGATGTTTTATAAAATTCGTGTCCGGCGATCTTGGGGATGGTTCCCACATCCCCAGCTCCTTTCATCCGCAGCGCCAGGCTATGGACGAAAGGAGCTCTTAGAGTATCTGCTGAAGGTTGGCGCCAACGCAACGTGGCTGGTAGACGGTTGGAATGCCCTTGGTATTTTGCTACAATGGGTGCATATATGGTGCAGTCACCCTCCAAAACATAGAGAAGATATTCCAGCATTTTAGCCTGTTTTGTTTTTCTTCTTTTTTCGGGCTTGCTTTGTCTAGACATGATAGACACAACGAGCGGATAGATACCAACCAGCCAATCCACAAACAATGCACGGTATCCAAGATTGGGTCGGTGCTGGGGCTAAAAACGACTCGAAATACACCCATGGGGACCCAATTTATGTTTTATAATTCCTTGTCCAACAAAAAAGTGTGGGGAAGCCCTTGGTGAGGGGGTTTCCACTTAGTTATAACCTCATTACAATCATAGTAAGTTATTGGCATGAGGGATTTTAATCCCCTCTCATTAGAATCCACGACTTGAGTACTTAGAAACCCATACTTTCCCATGTCTTTCCTGGTGAAGCCCATATTTTCCAATCTGTTTTCCCTGATTTCCGCCCTTCAACCGCATGGGTACCTAACTAATTATTCTAATCCCTTAGCCATAAAGGATGATAGGGATTTTCGTCACACCTAGGCAACATGATCATCATCTATATAATCATACTTCATCAATCTTCATCAAAATTATATTTTTTACTTACTAAGTTACTATATGTATATTATTGTATATTATACTTGTAGATTTCCAGCATTTTCCCCATATGTTTGTAGCTTCCACCGTTGCTTCAACCGTTCAGTAGCGAGGTGAATCAGCCCAACGCACAGGGCCTGACGCCCCTGGCGGCGGCCACACAGAATCGACAAGAGGCCACGATGCAGGTCCTGAGAGAACATGGAGCGCAGGCCTAGGCGCCCAAGCGAAAAACCAAAAAGCTATGGAACATTACCATCTGGTAAACTAAATTTAAAAATGGTGATTTTCCATAGCTATGTTAAATTACCAGAGGGTATGACTTTCCATACAATTATCCCATTATATCTGGGTAAATTATAACGACCTCACTGCGACCTCACTGGAAATCATGGTTAATAAGGGAAATCATCCCCAAATGGGCTTAGTTCAGGTTAGTGAATTATTATAATTTACCCAGATTATATAGTATAGTTATATTCATCAATATCCAATGAATACATATAAAATCATATACCATCTGGTAATTTGTTACATAACTATGGAAAGATCCACCATTGTTCATGGGAAAATCCACTATTATACCTAAAACTATAGTTATATGACAACTGGTTGGTGGTTTGGAACATGAATTTTATGTTTGGGAATGTCATCATCCCAACTGGCTTTCATATTTTTCAGAGTGGTTGAAACCCAAACCAGTATAGATCTAGCATAGGTTTTGCCAGGAACTCCCATAACCAACCATCAGTCAACCATGATTTATCCTCGGCGACAAAAACATAGGATAGAATCGACCTCAAGATGGGTATAGAGGAGGATAGGTATAGCATAGGTAACCCAGGTATAGCATAGGTATACCCTCTGATAATTTGTTACATAGGAAATTGCACATTTAGTGCATTGATTTATATACTTATTAAAGATGGTGATGTTCCATAGAATCTAGCTCAAGATAATGGATAGCATAGGTATAGATCTAGCATAAGCCTCACTAAAGTGTATATCAAAATGTATAATTAGAGTGTGCATATATATATATATACATATATACATTTAGATATAATCTACCTCAAAATTGCTATTTTTGATTTAGATTCGGATGTATTTAGCATTTAGATATGATATAAGTATAGCTAGACATATCTAAATATAAATTCAAGAAAGCTAGATATATATATATATATATATCTACCATAAACTATAGATATATCTACCATAATATGTAACAAAGACATAGTATTAGAGTTTATATTGAACAACAACAAGTTGGTTATATATCCCATTAATATCTAGTTAGGATGTATTGAAGTCGCGCACCATAAACTATAGGAAGCCATAGAATGACCTGGTTTCTTTTGACCAGCTCGGCTAACTCTACACCAACAACTCTGGATTAAATGTGCATAATTGTACATATAGAACGGTGGAAACAGTAGAATATTATGCACTATAGATATGTCCAGGTGTATGCATATATATATACACAATAATCATGAATTTTCTAGTAACATGATACTCCTGTTGGTCATGGCTGTTATGACATGTGGATTAAGCTCTTTAGTTGATTGGTGAATATTATAACTTATAACCCTATTAGAGATACCAATCAATCAAACCTCTAAAATGATTCCCAACTCTACACCAGACTCCAAGTCTATCAAAAATGCCGTCTTGCGCCATCTTTCTCAAGCCTGCGGTGCATTTTGGCAATTTTTACACCTTGGATTTGCTGCGTGGCCGTATTGAAAGCTTCAGTACGGAAGCAGCCTCCAGCGGGATCCAGGCTGAAGCAACGGCCCTTGATGGTTCACTTCTGGAGGTGTGCGTGGCGTTCATGGTGAAAAAAAAATCATCGCGAGAGGGTCTGGGATGTGACAGAGGCTTTTGACCTACAAAAACTGGGGATTCTTCCCAGAGAACAGTTTTTTTTTCATGTTTTTGTCCATTAAAACCACATTTGGATGGCCGGAAGGCCCAAAGATGGCTTTCCCTGGCTTTCCAACAGCACCCCCAACATATACGTTCCGGGTTTTGTTAAGATGCTGGGAAATCCACATTCTTTATGGAGGTCATGGGAAAATCATCTATGAAATGGAGGATGTTCATGGATTTTCCATTGTCATCTGGTTGGTGGTGACTGGAACATGTTTTATTTTCCATTCAGTTGGGAATGTCATCATCCCAACTGTTACTCACTCCATCATTTTTCAGAGGGGTAGGTATACCACCAACCAGTCATGTTCGATGACCGGAGGGTATTCTCTTCCATTTAGGGGACAACATCGCAAGAAACTCACCACAAAACCACACTACCTTGGAAGATCTCGATTCGCCAATATGGGCGTGTCCAAAAATAGGGGATACCCCAAAATTGCCATTGCCATTAGGGAATGATAGTAACCCATTGGATTTGGGTAATTACCATATTTTCAGGCAACCCGATAATATGTGGATATAGGTTTGTATGAAAATATGGCATCATAATATTCCCTACTAAACTAAACGCACGATTTACGGGTATACTGCAATTACGGACACACCCACATATCATATCAACTTGGATATACATTCCATTATACTCTCAGTAAGTTCCATGAAATTAATCAAATCCCTACGGATTGTTCATATCCCATATCCAGAAGTTGGGATATGGGGCACCTGCAAGCGTAGTGAAGTATATCCACTAAGAAATCCCAACTGCGCCCCGACAGATGTCATGCTACAGACATCATATCCCCACCTGGTTGGTGGTTTCAAATATTTGTTGTGCAACCATACAAGAGGGATTATTGGCTCAGATGACGAACATTTTTGTGTGGGATAGTTTAAAACTACCAACCACAAAAAAAAAACACGAAACATCCACTGAGTTTTCCCTATATCCCATGTTGATTTTCCCTATCTCCAGCTGGCTATTCCCACTGCCGAGGCGCATTCCCATGCGGTTCCGCCCTTGCAGCAGCCCTTGCCACCCCAAGGGCAGGCGTCGCGCTGTGAAAAATGGAGGTTTGTCCTTGGCGAAATATGGAAAACATATGAAAAAACATGAGAAAACCATCCATTTTTTCGTGTGCTATAATGGCACTAGAGTGAGGATATAACCATAACCAACAATCATGGGATATTCACGGGGATATTATGGGGTATAGAGCCAACTATGCCCAATTTGGGCAACTATACCTAATTTGGGTATGTCTGAAAATGTGGTATCCCACCACCTGAACATTTCAGTTATATAATTGGGAACATGATGATAAACATTGGAGTTTGGGGTACTCTATTTTCCGAAAAAACACTCACTTGGTGAATGGATATTTCAAACCAAGGATGAATGTAGTACAATGTATTACATGATTCTAGACTAGTTCTGAATGGAATATAGCCAATAGGATACTTGCCTTTGTCCATGAAGGATTTAGCCTCAATTTATGGCAATGTTCTTGGGGAAAGTGATGATAAACCAACTCGTCAAGATGTCTTACTGTACACAGTTGGTTTACAACTCGGCTACCCTGGGGTAAACGTTCACAGTTCGATCTGGAAAAACTGCACCATGAATGCAGACAGTTTTACGAATGGAAAAACATGTGTTTTCCGAATCTAGATCTATGTTTGTTTACAGTGGGTTGGCGGACATGATGTCTAAAAAATGATGATTGCATCTAAGATTCTACAACATTAATGTCCTCTTATACGTCCATCCTCATCGTTCATGTCCTTTTTCATCCGGCTCCCGTCGGGTAGCGTTTCAATGTGTTTCCCCCCAGTGATGTTTGTTGGTTGTTAATTAGCCCATCAACTAATTCAATATATATATATACCATGAAGCCTCCAGTTAAAACTAGGTAACACTAGGCAAATATTAATATTCAACTGTAACATCTAGTTATCATCTAGTTATATGTTTAAAACATTTTAAAACATATTAGGTTTACCATGATATGATCTAGTGAGATGTTTACAAACATCGGTAACACCAGTGGTAACTCTTCAACCACCCAATATAGTGGAGTGATAGCCGTCACAAGCAACGCTGAGCCAAGGGTGTCCTCAAAAAAAAAACACACTTCAAGGTATCTTTCATCGTTGACCCTCCAGCGAACTAACATAGGTCTGGGTAAATTATAACGACCTCACTGCGTCCTCACTGGAAATCATGGTTAGTAAGGAACATCATCCCCAGATGGCCTTAATTCAGGTTAGTGAAATATTATAATTTACCCAGATTTGTTTGTATGTTAACCCCAGTGTAAGACTTCGATTCTGCCACCCGTCTCGCAACGTTGTTCCGCCAGCTCTATGGACAGCACATGTATGGCCAAGGGCACAGGGGCCCAGACATGTTCGATAAGGACACACTGGGAGAGCATGGTGTGTAGCTACCCAATTAAATGGGAACATGGGAAAACTCCCTAGGAATTATGGTAAGTTATGATAATGATATGTTATACAATGATGATAACGGTTATGACAATGATAATGGGATATGGTTTAGCTATTCCCCAAAAAGGACGCCGAAAAGATTGAATTTTCCCTGACTAATGGTAGGATGGTAGGATTTCGTCGCAATTTACCAGTAAAATGGTAGAACTAGATTATACTTTCTATCTTCTCTGGGTTTGGCTATTTTTTAAATTTACTTCATTAGCCGACCAAACCCCAAAAATGTATTGGCAATGATCCTACATTAGGTCAACAGTGTCGATTCGCGAGTTTGATCGTTTGCCCAGCTACCTTTGTCGCCAGCTTTGATGTTTGGTGTTTTTAGGGAACTATCAAACCTATATTTGTTGAACCTGTCTCTGACATTCTCTACCAAGCTTAACTTTTTAGATTTAAAACATATCTCTATCAATCCGATCTCTGTGTCAGGCCTGTTCAAACCTCCAAAAATATCAATCCGAATTCAAAAAAAAAACCTCTATCAAGCCGCTCTCTCTATCAAACTTAGGTATGCTTGTCAAAGTTCTGCCTATCAAGTTTTTTGCCACCAGACCTACAGCTACAGCTGATGATTCCCTGATTCCAATCGAACCAAATTCACCATGTGATTTCCCTATTGTTTGTTCGTTGAATCTCCGTGTTTTTGCTGACTACAGACTACATTTTTTTTTGCTAAACTAGCATCAATCTGATAATATATCATTATATTCATATACCATCTGGTTATTTAACATAGCCATGGAAAATCACTATTTTTTATAGGTAAACCATCTATAAATGGACCATTTTCCATGGCTATGTTAAATAACCAGAGGGTATCTTCACTTTCCCCATTATTTCATCGCCATGAAATCCCCGCCAGAAATCTTCCATGGTGTGGTTATCCAGTTATCCATGGGGATCTATCTCAACATCCAACCAACCTGAGGCAACAACTCTATGGCAGCCAGGCTGGGGGAAGAATGAAACATGGCCATGGGGATGGGCCAAAACCTATGGAAATTACCATATTTGGAGGAATAAACATCCATTAACCAGCGATTATAGGGTATAGGGTAGAAGGGTTTGGACTTACAGCCATATTATGAGAACAATGAATTCCTATACTATGAATGGTCAACAGTCAACATAACTTTTATCATTTGATGATAAAACATGACTGCTGGTTGATTGGTCATGGGAGGGAATTATGCTGGCTTATTGGGGATGATTAGAACATATTAGAACTAACCTATAGTCGGGAAACCGTTTTAATCATCCCGAATAATCATCCCCAACAAGCCAGATATAATCAATAGTATATCAACCCCAATAATCATCTCACTTATATAATCATCCCCAAGCATCATCCCCCTATAGTCTTAGTATAATGAGATGAGGGGCATGTTTAATGGCTCATATTGATTAATGAATAGGATTCCTGTAAAGATCAGGACAACACAAATTCAGACACATGTTTGCTGGCAAAAGCATGCAAAACCAACGGACGGTATTCAACTGTGTTTACCTAAAAAAACGTGCATAACCAAGAAAACTTGACATTTGAGCAGGAAAAATGGGCATGCATTGGGGTAATTATTCAAATGGGGATGATTATAATCCCCATTTAAGCCAGATATCATGCAAATAATCATCTACCTCATTCAACCCCTGGAAATTTGATGTAACTTGGTTGCTGTACTGCTTCCATCCTTTTTTGGGGGTTGGATCAAGCCATCCTGTCCAGGCGTCTATCTACTCAGGCGGTGATCGCGGGATCGCGGGTTTGGATAGTGACAGCAGCCCCAAAATGATAGGAAAGTGTGTAAGGATCTTAGTTCAATGGGGTGTCCACCATATTTTCAGGTTTCCAGTGTATCTATCTTCTTGGGGGTTGCTAGAATCTGATTGGGGGCCATACTAAGTGGGTAGCAAGAATTTTGTACACGCAGTTTTCTTTAAAATATGAAATATTATTGTTTGTACACAACAAAAAGTGTGCAATAATATGCAACATATAACTACAATTGCCCCATGTGCTCCATGTATAGAATGCTTACCAACATTTAGCATAAACAATACCCCTCTGGCAAACTAACATAGCCATGGAAAATCACCTCTATTTATAAGAGGTAAATCAGCTATAAATTGCCACTTCTAATAGCTACGTTGAACTACCAGAGGGTATATAAAAATGATTTACATATGGGTAAAAAGACCATAGATCGAGATATGGGGACTCAGATTGGCCTAACGGTTAGTTGACTGGTGATCGCCTTATTTTTTTCACATATTATGAGTGCGTTTGAAATTGGGAATACCCGTAAAGTAACAATGTCAGTTGGGAAAATGATAATGCAACATTGGATTTTAGGTAGACACACCCAAGTTGAGAATAGCCACCGCATTGACTATGGGTTATCTGTATGAAATGTGACGTACTTGAAATAGATATGAAACATATTGGTGATTTGACTTTGACCATGTACAAGGGTGGCTATTATATATATAATATGTAATCGGACGATAGTACTTGGATGGGCAATGTTTACTTACTTAACTGGTGATCGTAACCCTTTGCAATTGAGGGTATATAATTTATATAATGGCTGATACTCCCTTCATGAAACTTGTATATATATAATTATATATATATCATATAGTGCTTTTTTTGGTTGGAATATCCACACGTATGCATCGATTATATATATCGTCTACAAGCAACTTACTATTCCCGGGATGCAAATCCACATAGAGACATGGGGATTTCAGCGATAAGCAGTTTCAATTTACACTTCCTCTAGAACACGGCAAAGAAAGGATTCGAGTCAGATAGGCAAGAAATATCATGAAATATCAACTGTGATTTCCAGGCTCTCTTGTCTCAATCCATGGAACAAATCACTTGAAATATTGCGTTGGACTGTACTTGAGAAGGCCTACAGCAAATTTGTTCAACTTATGCATCTCCAGTTTTTCTACTCCATTGTTGTGGATCCATTTTTAGGAAACACCTGTTTGTTTTGGGGAATATCTAGAATAAATAGTGATAGGAAGTAAAATGTTGATTCATAGGTTGGGGTACATAGCCTTTCTTGCAAGTTGTCCTTTCGTCCAGTGGGAATTGGAGATTGACTCCCCTCACCCCCTCCTCCCCGATCTGAGGATTGGTTGCAACATATTGGCAGTTGTTTCAGTTTCTGCATTTGTTTGGGGGTTACTATACATGTTCCCATATATAGTAAGCCCAAAAGAAAGATTGAATCACATTTCCCTGATGGTATATATATAATTATATATATATAAATGATTTAGTTCCCAATAATTTCCAGGTGCCCAACTTATGTATATATCTTTTTGGGGGTTGCTACAGTATATGTGGGATTTGTGGGTTATTGTCATCCATCCCATCATTAGGGATACCTTTCTGGACCTGGGTAAGTTAGTTTATGAATTATTGGCAAACAGCAGTTAGTTGATGTTAGTTGCATTAATTATTGTCAAACGTCTTTATAGTATCGTTAATGAGTTAGCCGCAGTTAAATCACCATTTCTTGACTCGGCCACTGTCCAACACTTGCGATGAGTTGGGAGGACTCCCCAGGCACTTCTTTGTCGTATGTGACAGTACCTCTTCATGGAACAAGAATCAGATAATCAGATCATGATGATCTATATTTTTTTGACCAGGCTGATCATCATGCATATCTTCGAATCTGCAAGGATTCTATTCCCTGTCAAAGGGACGAGATTGTCGGCGGCGCCGTTGTGAAATGTTCAGGTGAGACATTTCTTTTTGCGCAGATGATTTGGTAGACGTATATATCCAAAAAAGGGTATGTGGAAAGGCTGCTTTTGAGAAGGGAACATTTGTGCAGGATTGCTACCATGAAGACAGCGCCATTTGGATTGACTGGTGTGGTGAGGTTCCATTGCGGTTTCATCGACAGGGCCTTTGGTACCCCATGGTTTCAGGTTTGAAGTAAATTTGCAAGTGAATTTAGTCAAACATGAGTGACACCACCATTTCCACTATGTTTAGTTAGTTGATTTGGTGATTCATAGTGAAACCACCATCTCCACCAAGTCACTAAGGTTAATGTTTCTACTATAGTTCAAACACCATTTCCACCATGGTTCATTGGTTCATTCCCACAGAATGGCGGATTTTCCCGTCAACTCCATCAAACCCGCAGGTCTTCCAGTGCCCGGCAGAGATCCAGCGGGGGACACCTGGGTGATCTTTGGTGGCTTCGGTCAAAACATGCATCCTATTGCCATTTGGAGGAGTCAACATCCATTTAACATTAACACAACCACGTATTTAACATCCATTCACTACTATTGTATAACCCATAGTAAATTAATTAACCAATGTTAACCCATATTAACTGATATTAACCACGTATTTTGATGTATTTTGTGTTTTTTTGGTAGGTTGCCAGGGTTTTGATGTCATAGCCATCGTCATTGCCATGGGTTTCCTGGATTTCTCCATGAACATCCGCGAATGAGCGAAGCGATTTTTTAGGATGTTTAGCCACATCCTTGAGTTTATGATAGTTTATGGGGGTTCGTTGCGATCATCTAATATCATCTAATATCATAAATATATATATATATATTATTATATATATATATATTATTATATTATATTGCGAATAGAGTGTAGGCTACGGACCATTGTACACTACCACATAATTCAGCCCTCAAAGATCCACAGCCAGGGGGTACATCAACTCGCCCCTTTGGCTCAAGACCCACTGCAGTACCGGAAAA
>Ga0126342_10004634_pt1 | contig 23606 bp, 20 predicted proteins | sample Cyp1metagenome_FD_92528 | JGI IMG/M metagenome (GOLD analysis project Ga0126342, IMG submission 92528) | Coral microbial communities from Lord Howe Island, Old Settlement Bay, Australia - Cyphastrea 1 metagenome | ecosystem: Host-associated > Invertebrates > Cnidaria > Coral ...
AAGGTGACGAGATCCGAGCCATTGGATTCGCACGACATGGGCGGAGCGGCTGGTGGGGCAAGGTGAGTCTTCTGCTCACTTTGCAGCACTGACCTGTTCACAGATGGCTGCAAGACTGGCACTGTTGATGCACTTCAGACCGGTACCTTTCATCAAGCGCGATGTTGTTTGCGGACAGATCTGAAGGGGAAAGGCATCCAGCAATTCAGGGCAAGACTAGCCGCTTCTGGTGTCCTGTGTCGGACCGTTTCCAAAGTCAATGATGGAGCTCCAGTGGTTGAACCTCTGCATCCGACCGAATGGTGCTGTGCGGGATCGTTTCCAAATACCACAATATTGCCCATAAGAGGAAGAGCTTGGAAGTATGACTGGGATGATTGGCCAACAATTAGATATTAGCTGGGAGGGCATATTTGCCATGTTGATCCTAGTAGCTCGGTGAAACTTAGGGATCCTACAGCCATCTATAGCCTATACAGCCTATACATATCAAACAATCTTGATTCTTTACGGCGAAAGACCACTTGCAAGTGCAGAGATAACCCCATCAATTGGGACTACACATGTGACACATGATGCAATTGATGGAGCAGTCCACCCCATTTGCAGCTTTGAACTTCTATGGCTGGAACCCTCAAAAAACTGTAAATGTCTAGGAGAAAAACCATCTGCCTTTATTGCAGTGGTTCCATCTTCTGGTTTCAAAGGCACACATATGTGATTCCCGTTGCATCCCGTTGCAATGGAGGTCAGTAGGTTCCTCAGGCCTTAAAATTGTTTGCATATAACTTATGGGTCAAAACCCAGGTACTCGCTCTTCACATCCCAAAAGCAACATACATAGTAGATCAAAGATCAATATAATTATCATAGATTGATATAGATCAATATAATTATAGATCATGATTATCTATATTGATCAATAATATATATCAATATAATATAGATCATTTAGATCATTAAGAACCCTTTGTTGGACTTTTTGTACATGCGCAACCTCCCTTCTGGGACCCGAGCGAGTCCCACCTGCGACGAGTGAGGGGGTCGATCAATGGCTTACTCTCCAAACCATTACGCAACCCCAATCAAGAGCTCAATTTTTGAATATCCAACTTATTTGATAGGATTAGATAAGTAAAGCCAAACACACCAAGTTGATATTGAATTTACCACATTAGCGCAGCTCTCCTATTTATCCCTTACTAAATGAATCGAAATTGGGGTACCCCAAAATGACCAGTCCACCCGTAGTTCTCAAAGTCGCCTGGCGGTGAACAGGATGCTGAAGGCCGTCTGAAACCTCGGGTTTTTCTCAACCAAGGCGTCAGTGGCCGTGCGAGCGGACCATCCCAGGGATCAAACACTTGGGGAACCAACGAAAACGGGCGAATTGAAAAACCAACAAAAGACCAGTGCAACCGACAAAGATGGTGATAGAGTGCATAAATATCATAAATAGTAAAGAGTGCTAGTGAGGCAAGTATGGTTCTCACCCAGTCATTGGGAAAGCCTGGTTGGGAGGGAAACTTCTTTATTCTTCACCATGAGTCTTCATAATGATTCTCCTGCCGAAAATTTGAAGCGTGGGTCTGAACCTACTTGGTTGGCAGTTAAGCTTACCATCATAAAGTCACTCCTGAATCGTGTTTCCAAGTTGGAATGAAACAAGCTATGTTGAAACAAGGAAGCAGCAGAATGAGGCAGGTTCACAGGTCAGAACACGGAAATCGTTTGGAAATCTCCAGTCGCTTCCAACATTTCCAACTGATGCAGGAATTCTTCAATGACAAACTCAATAGGTTCCTCTGAAAGCTATGCGATGAGGATTCCCAGAAAACAAACAACAAAAAACCAAATTCAAACAGTATCCCAACCAGTTTTACTATAGTTATCTATAGTTATCTATACTTAGTGAATCCTAGTTTCAGGATGTTTCAGGATGTTTCAGGTATAACCCAAGGTTTCAGCGTTTCACATCGTTTCAGCGCCCAGCGCATCTTACCGGCTGTGCCCCGCGCTTTCCTGCGAAGCTTTGGCGCAGGTCCTCGAAGGCCATCAAGTCTTGACGCTGTCCTGGCCATCAACCGCTGCTACAGCTGGGAATCAACTGGTAGTTGGTTAATCAACTGGTAGTTGGGTAGTGTTACACTTTGGTTATATCTTGTATTATCCTGTTATATTCGTTGAATAGTTATTTCTAAATATGCGTAATCATCAAGACATAGTATGTGAATGTATCAGATAACTGTTCTGTATTCATCACATACAAATACACATCCTAGTACATCCACGCATGTATTTGATTATGGTCAACTGTTATAGGCAGGATGCTATGGGTAGATATACTGATACTATTCCACCATATTGGACCCAGAAAAAGATAGTAGTTCTTGGGAAATAGGTTGGCACATGTTGGCACACTCTAAGACAAAATGTTTCGGCGTTCCAAATGGGTCGATGCTTGCCACTCGAAACTGAGCATTGTGATGTTCCATGTGATCAATCATGTGGATCCAGGCTGACTCAGGCCTGGTTGGGGTCATTTTGCAAATTGTAGATGCAGCAAGTCCCATGTCGTGGCACTGGCAAAACAAAATCGGGAAGAGTCTCGGACTAGTTCTGTTGGATCCTCTTGGTGCACCAGCCACTCATTTCGCAGTGATCAATCAACTCAAATTAAAATTGGTGACAGATCACTAACATATCCACTAACATATCCACATTTATATACATATATCTGATCATAAGTTCCACATTTATCATAAGTCTCATCCTCAACTTCAATGGGATCATCCCGCTACCCATGGCATGGTCCCAGGGTCCCAGGGTCCCTATGTCGCCCAGGCCTGAGAACTCCCGTGGAGGCATGTCGATCACTGCCGCCTAACATCACTTTGAATCAACCATATCTTCGGGGTGCATCCCAGTTTGTAAGTGGGGAATAACTCGAAATTATGGGTGATGGGTCATAGTATACACAGGCAAGCAATCCACCTGTCCAGAAATATTGAAGTTGGAATGAAATCCTGACAAGGCATTTAAAACATTTTAAAACATCCTGCATCTTCAAGTGACAGTATGATCATGTCTCCGGACGGCATCATCTTGTTGTCCTGTCATCCCACACTTTTTTTTTCCTGATCTGATACAACCCCTTGCGGAACTCAGTGACACTGAGACTCCTCAGCCAGATATCATTCTTGTCTGCCTATCAAATACCTTCAGCATTCCTTCAGCACCTTCAACGAAGCCTTCAACCCCCTCTAAGATCCACCCCCTCTAACAGTTCTAACATCCCTATCACCCTCTGGAGCCTCAGTTCGAACTCCGTCTGGCCTGGGTACTTGATCGAGGCTGCCAGGGCGTAGGTGGATGCTACCAATGAAGCGATGTTTCGATGACGGTTTCCTTTAACTGTTAATTTTTGAATTTACATGTATTTACATGTCTTTACATGTCTTTACATGTCTTTACCACTCAAACTGCTTGGTGAGCCATGTTGAAATGTTGAATTATGATGAATCATGTTGAATCCAAATCTTTAGCCCGAAATAGGGGACCCATGTCCTCTAGCAACCATTTAAATTCCTCAATCATTGAAGATTCTCCGGTACCAAAACACGGTGATTCTCCAGTGCCATCTTTGTTCTGTACTGGAGGTTCAAATTTCTTTTTTCTTTTATTTTGGCCTTCCTGTTCTATATAGGAGGCAATTATGGTAAATTCTCGGAGGTGCGCACAGCATGCGGGATGTCAAATTTCCTGCCTTACAAGGATCTTGCCCTTTCTTCACATTGCTATCTTTGCATGCCCATTTTTTTCCGCAGGCACTTGATTTGGCTTCTGCCGAGGGGCTCGGAAGAACTGGACTCGCTGCGCGAATCGAAGCCATCCTAGGCGGAAAAGATGCAGGCCATCCACAAAATACCAAGGCCAATTGGATTCAAGTGGGATGATCTGCAGAAGAAAACATCAAACAAATCAAAACAAACGACAATAACAACAATTGAGCCCACCAACCAATTACAATGCATGATCGGCCTGAAAAAAGAACTCACGTATAATTGTACAGGCCCTAGGCGTCATGGCGATGATTTCCTAACTAACCAACGCATCCTGTCAGGTCGAAGGGGTTGCCAGTAGTAACCTCCTCTAAAATATCTAAAGAACGTATTTGAATGTATTTGATGTGTTTGGGTTCCCTGTTGTGGCAGGTTCACACTGAAAGATCATCCGCTGGATCATCGAGACAAGGACTTGTTCTATGACTAATAGCTTGAGCTAAAAATGATAATCTCAACAAATGCATCAACGACACGGCGAATTATCCTCCCAAAGTACCCTGACTGTATAGTCAATTTGAAGATCATGACCGTGCTCACGTAGCAGCAATCTATCATAATCTATCTGGGTATGGGTTCATCCCAGCTGCCCGAGTCTACCTGAGTAGATAACGGCTCGTTATCATAACGGGATTTTATAAATCAAAGTGAGTCGAGTCGAAATGAATTAATTATTGAACTAATATGAACTTATATTATGAACACCCTAGAATCGAATGAGCCATCCTGATGAGTCATCCTGAACAACAACATATCCAATCATATCCAAATGCCACTATACCACAAGTGGACATAAGTCGACCAAGTTGCTTCGCTATCACTTTCCGCGGCGCCTCAGTGACAGTCCATTTGTGGAGATATGTGGCACTTTGAGTAAAATACTAAACAGGACCAATTCCGTGGGCAGCACCGGTACCCTATATTGGATCCATGCCCATTTACATGTGAGTCATACATTACATGATACGGACATTGACAATGGGCCTATATGCAAACAGCTTCTGATTAAACACACTGTTGAGTCTTGCTGATCCGCATAGCATTCTTGTAGGTATCTATGTATCTACCGAATTTCATCATTTTAATGTTCAAATCGCCCAAAAGGAGGTAGTTGCTACCGTGCATAGATGGTGTGGGTATATAGCGGTTTATTGAGTGAGGTAACAGTGAGGTAATTCTTTTGGGTTCGGTCAGGACCGAGTCTTGCCATGTTCACAGTCGCAGTCATGTTTTTTGGGGCTACACCTGGTGCGAACTGCCACCCAACTATACAGACTCTATAGATGAAAGCGCCACATGGCAATTGACTTTCTCTAGAGTTGGGAAGGTCTGTAAATGAACACCAGCCATTGTGGCTATGGGTCGAAATTGAATCAAGGTTCCATATCAATTTATAAAACCCTAAGACTCCAGCAAATTGCAGCTCGTCATGGGTTGATCAAGAATTCTCCTACGAAACAGCTCCACAAATGCTCATATTTCATCATATTTCATCATATTTCCATCTTTGGTGCCAATTAGGATCCAATGTGACAAACCTTCCACAGATTCGCCAGGGAACTGATCTTGGAATCCTCCACCAATTTGATTCCCTCCTGGATCAAGGCCTCAATGGTGCCGGAATGTGTCCAGAATAGATTAAGACAAACCTTTGGGCCATTCTTGGGTCCATACCCATTTGGCATTTTAACATGTGTTTGCTGTAATCTTCGCATGTTTTGGACCCAAAAGCTCTGTGAAATTCACCCAACGCTCTCCTGCAGTTGATGTCCGATACCTGGACTCGAAAGGCATCCTTGGGTCCCTGCGGCTTCAGAAACTCGGGCTTGGGTCTTCGCGTTGGTCTGGCTGTTGTACAAGCCACCCAGGAACCTCAAATCACTTTCGAACTGGGCGGCAAATCGGCAAACATGACTGGGATATATTGGGATCATGACACGCTATAACTGGTACATAACGTGTATAAGATTACGATAAACACTTATATATACAGTAACTGATATGAAAAGATATGTATAATATATATCTATTATAGATTTTTATAGTATATCATTGTAAATTAGACATAATATGACATAATCAGACTATATATAACATATTAACCCCGCAACATTGGGATATCCCTGGGGAATCCTGGGGACGCACTCTAGCTGCTCTAGCTGCTTACCCCAGATCATGAAGTTCACTTTGGTTCATCCCAAGCGCAGCTTATCGCAGATTAATTCTCCAGCTGAGGAACATCTCCAGTCTCTGCGCACCGTTGGCAGAGGTGAAGATTTCTTGTTGCACTCGTCGGTCTTCTGGACGCATGATGCCGCTTGCACCATCAATACACACCACAGATCACCACAGCGTGCTGATGGCTTATCTTGGATACCCATGTTTTGTGCCGGGTAATCTTTTCCCCGATCCCCCATATACTCACCAAAATATTTAATGATTAACCAGTTGACAAGGTCAAGCTTTACCCTTTTTGTGACAGGCCCTAAAAGTCAACGATATACATTGATCATCATTGATCAATATTGATCGGGAAGAAAAGAGCAGGTCAACCATGCCATCTTAGGGCAAGCTTGTCCAACCCGCCAGATCTGCCCCACCAACGAAATACGTATTGAAAGAAACCCGCATCTGTGGCAGTCAGACATTGCTGAATGATTCCCATAAAAATCATAAAAACAAAACAAAATAAAATGATGATTTATGATGATTTATGATGGGGGTTCTCTCACCCATGTTTCGTTGCTGGAGGGTAACGAGGTCTGCTTTAGGTGCTGCCATTTTCTATCGGACTGTGAATCGAGTGCCAGAATCCGCCAGCCGCCACGGGTCCAGGTGCCTTCTTCCATGTTGTCCTTGGGGAAATCCAGCAACCCACGAGCCCAAGCCACAAAACAAACGGTACGTGACCGAGAATTTGGGGGTCAAACCGGTCTGTGAATTCCCTACAAATGTTCCACTTTCGCAATCGGACAACTCTATTTTACAATCTTTTACACCTTGCTCAGTAAATTCAGTGAACACTTCCGTATCAATCTGAGCTTGATATTATCAGTGATTTTGCGTGAGAAAGGTCCAAGGATGTTCAAGGCAACATCCGCAACATATTGGCAATATATGGCAATATGGGCAGAATATAGGTGGCAAATGATGGCAACATATTGCTCACTGAGGTTGACACCAAGTATGCCAAGTTCTTTCGCATCTTCTCCTTCGGAAAGACCAGTGGATGCTGAGCAACAGAAACGAAGAGGGCTAAATACCAAACGATCAAATGAACAAAACATGACACAATCTACGGCAAGTATCGCAAGAATCGCAAGAAAAAAAAAGAAACGCACATCAAAAGGGACATAACTGAGAACAACGGGATGCCATTGAGGGGTACAACTGATAGAACACAAGCATCATAGGCCAATACAGCAACGGTATGGAAACACACATTGTACACCCCTTGGTTCTCCGAATATGCTTTTTGTTCCCCTGAGGTCCAGAGATTGCATAATGTACCCTGGGCATAGAAACCTTTTTCATTTCCTCACGGCATAGGTAGCATCCTTGTCTACAAGTAATATAAATCTTGACGGCCGAAAACGGACTTCTTCAAGACAGAATTCATAGAAACCTGGTAGTAACCATCATCGACTACCTCGTGGCATCTTGTGGCCTTGTGGGGTTTCCACGTAGCTAACGTAGCTGCTTTCCACTTGCTTTTACTCGTTGCTCTTCTGTGCACAAGGCGTGGCTCAGCAACTCAGTTGGCCCGGTTGGCCCCAGCTTCGCTCACTAGGATCCTCTTAGCTTTGCATCAGCAGGAACACACAGCCAAATGGTAGACGGTGGTAGTCAGCACGGGTTGACTTGGTTGACTTGGTTGACTCCGTTCATTCTGAATGATCCTTACTCAAGCACTGGAGGTCTCGCAACTCTTCAGCTTCATCACCAACATCACCAAGGCCACAGAGATGAAGTCACCAGAGCCAGCTCCATCCAGCTCCACCCAGCTCCATCCAGCTCCAACTTGAGGTTGTGTACAGGCCCCGTGCAGCGAACTGCTTCAGCATAAACCCATGATTCATGCACCCTTGGGCCCTTGGGTCCAAACATGTCTTGGACACGTCCTCCTCATTTGTGAACCATCTCCCTTTGAAACCTGCAGGAAGCACGCTCATGAACATATCCCTCTTTGAAAGACATCCACATCAAAGTTGAAGCCTTGGTGCCGTACCCGCCGTACCCTCTCTTGCAACTTGTCAAATCAATTAGAAGGTACAATCATACCTTTTTGTCCCTCTGCATCGTTAACGAAAGTCACTCCGCATGACTCACGAACGTCCCTCACAATGCCAGCGTCATCATCCATGTACTCGGGGTCATCCAAGATCGCACACCAGATTGTAGAGAGGCGGCGCAACGGTCAGACAAACAAGTAAGTAGCTGCACGCTCAAGTGAACCTGAAAAGCCGCCAAAGAAGTTGCCATGCCTCAAACCATTGGGTATGTACCCATACAAACCTGAATTGTGCCTACCACGGAAGGACCAGCCCGCTGGAAAAACAACTCTCACTACTCTTCGGCTTGAAAAATGGGCACCTGGAGGCCTATGTGTCTAGCCACCAGCCACAATGGGAATGCAGAGGTTGCTTATTTGATTTCTGGCTGGTTGAGCCGCACCACTCAAGAATATGCTCGTCGCTGAAGATCAACACCATTTGTTTTTGAGAATGGACATAAAACATCATGAACCCATCAAGGCAGACAGTTTCAGGTAGCTAACCTATGCTAATCTTTCTTGATCTTCCCAACATTTGGGTGGAACATGTTGGAAACAACTCCCATGTCTCGTTGCAAGACACTCCTCGTCCCAAGGCTTGGCTTCTTCTTCCATCAACCACAGGTGCAGATCCTCCTCCGCTTCCTGGTTGGGTGAAGTTTTGCCTTCCTAAAACAGCACTGGAAGTAACCGGCCCATGGTATATCAACACCAATACCATAATACCATGATGTTGGATAAAAAATACCTCCCAAATGGCCTAGTTTTGTGAGTATACCATGTATTCATCTACCCCAGAAGATTCGCCGGGGCTAGGTATCATCCAGTGTTGCCCCTTCAGAGCTGCTGGATGAACCAATTTTCCCTGGCTGCCCTGGCCTGATCTTCTGTACTGCCATTGGCATCCTGAAAATCCTGGCGGTCTGAATGATTTTGCCATGGATCATAGAGTTTTCCATTGTCCCACAAATGTGAAAGGGCTAGGAAGTATGGTTGGCAAGTTGGTTAGTCCACCAACTGTGGCCACCCTTAATGCAAGTGAGGTATATGGTATAGGCACAAACATGAACAGGCATGGTTTTGAACCACTATCGAAGTTGAGTGATGATGTAAGTAGCAGGGTGTCATAGTTTCACGGCATGAATGGCTACAGTAAAGGAAATCACGCTGCTGGCAAAAGTGTGGAATTCTCTTTTAAGGCTCCAAGCAAAATTAGTCCTCCAACCATACGAGACGAATGCAGTTCTGGTACAGTTGATACCATCTGCGCAAATAGAAGCCGTTGTTCATATGTACTATGCATGTGTATATTAATATATATATACACTGTATATACGTATAATACGATCCTATATTTTATATAACATACAGACTATGTGACATCTTTGTAGCCAAAGTATTATAATTACTAAAAAGATACCACACATCTTGACGTTTTCCATAGTTTTCCCCTTCCATCCCGTTCCAGCTGCCGAGACACCGAATGGCCGTCCAAGACGTCGGCCATACGACACAAGACCCGCAGGGCCACCTGGACGGGGCATCACATGGGTCCATAGCTGCCATGACATTGGTATGGTCGTCCAAGCATTATCAAAATAGATCAAGGTAGTCAACTATCAGGATTTGTGGGATATGAATGGATATTGTAATATCACAATAGATCATTTTGTGAATTTTGTGATCAACATAGATAGTTAATATGAATTAATATTATAATAGTGGGTCGTTTCTCTTGGGAAATTCGACATCTTTTTTGTGGGTTGGCGCTCGAAGTACATCAAGCAGCATGGAGATATCGTCCTTCTTGGTGGTTTGCTCTTTGCGATAGAACCAGGAGCAATCCGAACACTGTACACTGTATATCGATGTAGCATGATGTAGCAAATATTAAAGAAACGACACACATCGAAACGGTGGGCGATGACTTGATCATACTTGATCCATGTCTTGTATGGAGGACACCTCATAATCATACCTGGATTCCATTGGATTCCATAGGATTCCTGGATCGAATTGTTAACCACGGTTTTGAACCATGCCACCATGTCCCTGAAGAATCCACCCACACAGAGCGCATCAGAGCGCCTTGTAGCGCGCACGCACGCGGTCCAAACCCGAAAAGCACTGCAGCAGAGTTTCCACCTGAACACGTCAAGCTGGCAGCAACACATGTCAATGAAGTAATGTCTGGTGGTGGCGTATATCCTCTCATAAAATATCATAACATCATATCAATGGTATTTGGTTATTATCTTCTATGTATTTCTATCTCAATATGTTATCATAAATTTATCAATATTTATCATATATTTGATGTTTGTGAACATCCCAATGCTTGGTGGGTCACCTCAGGTTGCGGTCAGGGCACCGACCGCCCGGTCCAGGTGCGTTCAACGCTGATGTCTGGCATGTCCAAGGTGAAGCGATCCTGCAGTGGTTGCTCTAAGGGTCTCTAACGGTTTAACCAACAAACATGCGAATATCATCAAAAATGAAGGGTTGGATGGATGATTTTTCGTGGTTGCTGTAAGCATCCAATATGTCTGGGGCGGCAAATTGAGGCAAGGCAGGGAATGGTCAAGGTCAAAGATGCGGATACCCAGATACGTGATGCGAGTAGCTGAGTACTGAGTTCTCGTTGTTTTGCTCGGTTAAAGAGGTGGTGTACCTGCCTACAATAATTCATGTAAACATACTATACTGGACTATACTCGCATGATCTGGGTTGAGATGTCTGCAGCATTTCGCGATTCCACACGAAATTGACAAGGCTGTTGCCTCCCATAGTTAGATCTCTGGCTTCGTGGAGCATGGCGATACTTCTTCAGAGTCTGCTAAGTTCGATCTAATGTACATACTCAGTATACTACGAGTAGACACCTAGAAGATTAGTCCATCCACATCTATCCACTATCATGGAGAGAGTAAGTGCAAACTGGTTTATACCGGTGTACCAAATAACGTATATGGCTGTGACTATCCAAATAGTACATCTCCCCCGAGATATAGCTACAAACCTACTAACCACCCAGCCTTACCCAGGCTCCAGGTAGATCAGGGTACCTATCACTTGTCTTCCAAGGCCCGCTCCTCGCACTGCAGGGCTGTCAACACAGATTGGGCCACGTTTTTGGTGCGCAGGTGGTGTTGGCGCCTCAAATAGCGCCGCTGTTACCGCAGGCCATAGCCGACGCAACGGCACCAGTGGCGGTAGGACATGTAATACATTTCTATACATACTCTGTATGATATAATATGATATATATATATATACATAATATATATTTCCTGATGTAAAACCAGAGAATTGCTAAGAAATGCCTCACCAGATTTTAGATCATCAAATTGGTGTTTCTCTGCGAAGACTGACTGTAACAATTGAATGAATCCATATCTACAAATGTCACTGAGACAACAATCAACATGATCTATGCATAGATTCTTGTACGTATATTATTATACATATTAGAGTACATAAATATATATAGCAATACATTTTGGGCACATCATTTAAAAAATAATCAAGGTGATACTTTGGGAAGTGGCTCAAACCTACTGAATGTCCCAAGATTGCATGGCTTAGACCATCTTAGACCCTCAAATGACCAGCCTCTTTTGCGGATCCATTGGCATCCTAATTTGTTCAGCCATGACATGTGGATCAACCTTTCTGGCATCATTGCAGATCAATCATAGTTACGGTAGTTGGTCAAGGGATACTATTAATTCATATTAATTCATATTAATTCATATTGACGCATGTTGGATGGGACACGACATGGAGCATCCGGGTCGCGAATGGTCCATCGGTACAAGGTGACTCTTGGAGACTGCACCGCCACTGAGAATCCAGGCCAATCCTGGAGGTTGCGCCCTGCAGTCTTCAGGAACCGCAAGCACGCCTGGGATAGGGCAAGGTAATGATAATTATATGTATATAGATATAGTTATATAGTTATATATATATATATATACTGTATATATAATAGATGTTTGATCACAACAAAACTGGTAATCTCGTGCTTAAGGCGAACGTCAATCTCTTGATGGAGACATCCAACAGTGGGATGTTTGAGTAATTCTTCATATCGCAAAGTTCGACGAAGATACCCCCTATAATCTCCTACTATATTACTATCTCCTATTCAAATCATTCCCTTGCGTTCTTGTTGAACCATTCCCTGGCCTTCTTGTTAGGTATGATGTAATTGTAATTGTATATAATATCATATAATATCTACAGCTGACAGTGATCATACACTGCAAGGCCAGCTCGTGCGAGCTCTCAATTATGGATGAATCACGATCGTGACTCATTGGTGGTGCCACCATCGTATTGCAATATAGATCAGTATAGTATATCAGGTGACCCCAGTAAAGCTCTTCATAGTGTTGCAGGAAGGCAACATACCCTGCCAAAAACAACCATGGTACCCCCCACCCTGGAAGATGTTTTTCCGCAGGGGATATTCTAGTGAATCATTTTTGTTTATCCCACGTAATTGTTTGGCTGAATGCCTTAATACTTCAATGACTTCAATGCATGCGAACATCAAATCGCGTATTTTTGTTTGGCTTTTGCACTGCAAGGCAGTTGCAGGTACCCAAAAATCTCATGGTTTATCATCATGTTGTACCTAAATTCGCCAATTTTGGGTATCCGGGATGTTTCGGGTGGATATTGACCCATCATTTTGCACGCAACCCATCCCGCCAATGATCATGCTGGCACACCTGCAACAGGTGCACTCGCACTGTAAACTCCGGATCCGGGTTGCACTGCGACGTCCTGCAGTGTGGGTGAATCTCCATGGGCTCAGCTATTCCCACCAAAAACTGCGGGAAAATGATGAAAAGTGCAGGATTTGAACGAGGATTTAAGTGATCAAAAGAGGAATAGAGCTAGCTAGGATTTTACAAAGATATGCAGGATTCTCTCAAGTAGTACAGTAACTGCGCAGTTGAGTTTGGTTAAAACCCCGCTATAAAATCTATAAATGGAACTTCTCTTTCTGGGATTTCTGAACCAAGTGCTTTTTTCACCATGAAGTATCGCTCAAACTCCTAAGATCTTGCAAGGATGTGCAAATATGGCTATGGCGAGGGCGGGGTACCAAAATTCTGGGATCTACCAATATCTTGTGCCACTTCGAAGCATAGCCACATCATGGATCTTCTACGGAAACATCAGCAATGATCTCAGTACATCTCAGCACTAGGTGACGTCCAATCTTCAAACCGGGTTTGCGGATCCTCCACTTCTGCCATGCTTCCGAGTTGTTGAATGATCCCGAAACTTCTTTAATGATTTGCTAGTGTTTTCAACATACCAGTTACACAGGGGGTATAAATGGGTATAACATATTATAACACATTATAACATTTTACAACCCAGTTACTAACCACAAATATCAACATCAACGGATCAGCCCAGTGCCCAAATGTTTCCAAAGGCTGAGCCTTACGAAGAGTCGAAGAACCACCTCCAAGGCAGTCTTGGCATGTGTCGTTCTCAGGGACCTGAGTGCCCAGAGAGGACTCAGCTGGAAACAGAAACTCAGCTGACTCAGCTGGTTGCGAGAAACAGCTGTTGTAGGATATTTCTGCAGGACAAATCACTCATGAAACGTAAATGAAACATATTCGATAATGTTTGGATGATGTTGGATGCAAAAACACATATGGACTACCGTTCCCTAGAAATGTTGGATGTAGTGTTGGAAGGGGAACACCTATTACAGGAACAAGAACAATTGGACGGTTCACAAACATCACATGCTCTTTGGTGCAGATTTTCCTTGAGTCATCCCAGTGGAACATTCATTGAGTTTCGCCCCATGGTAGGGCAGCAACATAAAACAATCCGCATACTAATTGCTGGACTGAATTTGAACCTCTCACCACTCACGAAAAAGACAGCAACATCTCCGCTTCTAAGGATCAGCAGAGACAAACACGAATGACCAGTACTAGTCAAAACAAAATCTTTTGGTTTGTGACAAGATGGGGCACAATAGACAACTGGCCTCTAGGTGCTTTATCCCTTTACTAGAGATCTGCTGAGACTCAAAGTTACAACTACCACCCACCCTGTCGCTTTGAAAACAGTAGATTTAATGATTCAATATTTCAGGGTTCTTAGTATGGATCAAATACTGGTTTTGGGTGACTTCCAGTACAGGCTATCACTCGTTTATATATTTATATGCTGTATACTTGTATGTATATATATATATCTTGCCTGTTACATTTTGCCTGTTGGTGGCTCAGCATGTTCAAAACCGGTTTTACATTCTTGCTCCTCAATCTCGCGCCCTTTGGGTCATGAATCTTCCAATTCCATTGAGTCATCAAAGTGGAAGACTTTGTTCATGGGAAGATGACATAACATTTAGGCCATTCGGGAAATGAACTTGAGCATCCTCTCATATCTACACCATCACTATCATACTATCCATCACTAGTCATCTTAACAGCCTTAACAGCCTTAACATCTTTCTGATTTTACATATGCTTTTGCTATGTTTTCAAATGTTTTCATCGTGTTCAGGCCCCGGGTGCTTCCAAATGCTTCCTTTTCAGGACCTTCGACGATGTCGTGCTCTGGCCACAAAGGTGGCAATCTCGGCCCTTTCAAGATCCAAACTGAAAATAAGTGTAAGAACTTTGACACATGGATGTACATTGTACACTAGCTCAGGCATGCATGACCTAGTATTTAGTATAATATATTGTTATTCAATGCACATAAACTGTACACCTACAATACACGACATATTACTAGAACCGAGCCATAAGCAACAATCTGGATGTTTACAACCCCAGACCAGGTGCACCTGTAGTAAAGAAAAGTGAATGTACTGCATACTATGTATGTACGCGTAAACACATATGTATATATGATAATATATATATGTATAACATGTATACCAAATATATACATATATATAATAATATACAATATATGAAAACATATACATACGGTGTGTACTGTAAGCAAATACACGCATGTCTCATGTCAGAGATCAACACATCATGTATATTAATGTATATATGTATAATATATATTATACGCATTATACAGTACAATACATACATATCAAAGCGACATACACATATAACATATGCACATGCGTTTTCTACCGCTTGTTCGACCTCTTTGGATCTTAGAGTGCGAGATGTCTGCTGAATTTTCAGATGAACTGGGCCCGGGGGGAAAGATGTGACTGTCTCATGCCCTGCGCATGAGCTGACCCAAATGGCAACTGTCTCCTGGCCATACGTGGGAAGACAACATGTTTGATACATATAGACAAATATATAACTGATATTTGATGTGGATGGTTCGTTTTTCAAAAGCTAGCATCCAAGTGCAAACCCAGCATGTTACATCAAGATTGTGGTATACTTCAGCCATCTTCAGCCCCGTCCAGCAAGGGTGTGCATCACCAATAAGCATTATTGGGTGCCTAAGAGATGCTTGGCATCAGGCACCAGGATGGATAAGAAATGCTAAGACCACATCAAAACCGGAAGAGCACCATCAGTTGCCAACCGGCTCGGCTTCCGGGTTCAAGAAATAAAGACCTGGACTGAGAAAATGTCCATGGAATGAACATGCATATCATACTGGATATTCAATTCATATTTATATATATATATATATACATACATACACATATCTGTTTACATGATATCGTGATATCAATCTTTTACAGCATATACAGAATGCAGTGATGCAGTATGCATATGTATACTATATAAATTTGTATCTATAATTAATTTGTATATACTACAGTATATTAATTTAATATATAGCGAATTGGATATCGGGATTTTCGGGATGCAGAAAACATGGAGGCACTTGCGCACAAAACATGTCAATAAAACTGACAACGTCGACTGCAAAACACTGGAAAAATCGGTATGTCACTGAAGGTCTCTTGACCAGGTGTTGTCACTATGAGGGTGGTATTGTCTTTGGCCACATTGTGATTGCAGTAGAGACGAGGAGATTTTGACTTTGAGTTTAACAATCCAAAAAGTCGTGCGCACATGGCCACAGCACTCAGGCCTTCCCTGGTATGGCCATGATTGAAGACCAAGCTGCAAATTAGAAGCTGATTTGCACCATAGGATCCTCCTCACCGTCCAAACCTGATTTGGTTCAAAGCAAACAGCACGACTGAGGATTCCTTCTCGGTCAAACTCACAGCTATGGACTACTTTACTTTAATTATTGCCCATTCTTGATCTGTCTTCGGAGAAATGAATCTGACACAGTCCCTGAATAATTACAATCTATTACAATTAATTACAATGTTTCCTGAATTTGACGGCCACAAATCTTACACATCACCTCCAAATTCACAATTTTCCGCTATCCTGTACCTGGATTGTTTTCAGATAGGCTAGAATTAATTAATCACCTGATTCCAAAATGGTAGACGGCTTACTGCAGAACATGCAAACATATTTTTGCCGTGTTGGATCTCAGAAGATGGCCAAAGCTGGATATTTTCTGCAACAAAACTTAAGCATCCCTTCCTCACCCGTTTTACTCAGAGAAACCGTTAATCAATTCACACTTGGATTTTACAGTTTTATTCCATACACTTCCGCATTGACGGAATAACATATTCAGTTATATTCAGTTCAGAATGGGTTGAAACCTCACTAGAAACGACTTGAAGATAGTTGAAATATCATATTGCAGGGTATTCTCCAAGTAATTGGGGCATCCTTCCGTTTATGCCATCAAAACCACATCAAACCCACACATCACATCGCTTGCGTCCAGAACGCCAGGCTCCACCGAGCCAGAGCAGCTCGACTGCGCCATGCCGGGGCTGAAACTATCGGCCAGGTTGATGCCAGGCACATCGGGCACCAGCAAACCTGGCTAAGAGAATGATGATTTCAATTGATTTTACATATCTTATATATATATATAATTATTATGTATATATATATTAAAATATATAATAGGTATATACAGAATATTCTACAGTATATTCTCCCGAAATTATTTTTTCAGAACCTATATCTGCCAAAATCCAGCAAGACATGGCAGATTTGCCCACGCAGTAATTTATCAACTGTACTGCTTGGTATGGGTCGGTTTTATAAAGGTCAACAAAACTGAGTGGCCTTGATGTTGGACTCGGGGGGGTATATCTATTTCTTGTTTCCAAGTGCATTCTATAATTGAAACTGGGTTTTGGATGGTTTTGGTGGAACACTGTGTGTTTGGTCCAGTGATCCCAGTACGATACGTTGCAGGGGTTTTAAATTAGGTTGACTTTAAACTTCGGATTAGTAAACAAGAACATCTTAAATTCTGAATAAGCTGCAAGTATTTTTTTCCAATTTGCCATCAAACATCGGCCACATACTCAATATCATCATTTACGGCATACCGCTTTATATACAGTTATGTCGTGAGATGTTTGCCACAAAACTGTGTGGATAGAATGGTGTTGCGAATTACCCTCGTTACATGAAATGATAGGTACCAGCATACTGCATGCCGTCAATACGGCATGATGGGAGGCAGGCTGTGCTGCATTGATCTGTATAATCATACTTTTTAGTGAAGCAGATTCAAGTAGGCAGCAAATAGGCGCTGAAAATTAGTGATTGGTTTGCTTTGATAACTGATAACACTTTATTAAGATCATTATAGCCACAGGAGTCATGAGAACTTAACTTTTGAATATGCCGTAACGTACCCATGAGGACATGATTTGTATGAAGATAAAAACCTGTTGGGTAATGAACGAGTCAAGTGAATAACCTACTGGTGCACACATTTTCCACCATTTTCCACTTTAAAAAACATACTTAGTGACATGTCGCTCGCTTCAAAAAATATAAAGTAAGATTACAACCAAGAAAACCGAAAAGTTTCAAGTTAAACCGTGCAACTAAGTTATATGTTCACATTTTACAGTCTTCAATTCAACACTTTTAACTTACAATTTTACCATTGCACCGTATTCAACAGTTGATATTCTATTTTAAGCAACCTCGATGCCTTTACCAGTTTACCACAATTCAAAAGTTATGCGTGTTTTCAAAACAGGTAGAAACGGTTCCGACGGTTTCTACCTGTTATGGTTACAAACAGGTTCCAGAAACGGTTTCGAACGGTTTCAATTGGGTCCTAATCTGTTGCGTTTTTAAAGCATAATGAATAGCGCGGAACGGTAGAAACGGTTTCTACCTGTTTTGTGCCCAAATAGGTAGGAGCGGTTCCCAAGGTTCCTGCCTGTCTGGTTTATAGCCTCATGAAATGACTGTCTTTTTTCAAGATGAGCAAGAAAATCAAACATAGACAACATGAGTCAGACAGAGTCCCATAAAGTCAAGAAAGTCTAGAGATGTTGGCATAGAAGCCAATACTGTACTTTAATTACCAAAGTTTCAAGTTTCAACATGGTTTAAAATAACTTGTGGCCTTACTTAAACTTCTGTGGGAAAGTTAAAGGGGGTTTGACGGGATGTCCTGGCAGTTGCGTATTTGTGGGCTGGGCCCCGCGTGCGTGTTCAAGCGGATAAAAGCATTGTTGATTTGCTGTTGGGACTTTGCACTCAGCTCTTTCTGGCTGTCCTGTGGGGAAAAACATCGTAAACCATGGAGGAAAATTAAGCCCCGAAATAGCTTATGGATGGTGCCAGAAACCGTTTCTACCATTCTACCTATAATTTCGCCAACATAAATGTTCTGAAACTATTTCTCAAATCTCAGAACCTAAATTCAAAATGACTTGGGCTACTGGGCATGGGGGTGGAGTGGATCACAAAGCTGCAGTCCTTTCCAGGGCCGGTTTCCAGCAGGAAAACATCCAACGTAGAAACATGTAGAAACCCATTCTGCCACATTGTCTATTCCGGTGAAAAGATGAATACTTGCCAGAAAGCAGTGAAAGTATTGCATCATGCAATTAAAATCTGCAAGATTCATCAAACCAGGCCATATTCCCAAGATGTACAGCCGAAGTCATGTTTCATGAAACATACAACATAGAAGTAAAGGTATTACACCGCTGCGTGCTTACGCTGTGACATGATAAAATCCACGTACCCTGACTACTTGTGGCATGTTACAGCGTAGACGTCGGAACGGTCTTAAGCCATGAATCTTGAACCAAAGGCCACAGACAGTATAGTTTAGTTGATACATGATAATGACAGTGATGATACAATGATAACTGATAGCTAACTTGCTAGTAGCTGCTTGTTAACAGCTGATTTACGGCTCTCTGCTGTACTGCCCTACCTGCTGAAGCAATGCCGTGTGCCACATCGATCTATCTTCTTTAATCCACCTACGGAACTCTCGTCCTTTGCAAAAGTTTTTCAAGACAAAAAGATCTGAACCTTCGGTTTGATGAATTGAGCCCATCATTTGCAGATACAGTGACAGTGATATGATCGTCGAATCATACCTCGTAACAAAAGCAAGGGACAAACCATGTGTAGCTACAATGCACTAACAGTGCTAACAGTCATGCCTAGTGATATTTGGAGAAGGGAATGCACCAACCATGTTCTCTGCTGTCGTATGCTACAGCCGCTTTTTTTCACAACCAAACACCAAACATCTATTGCGTGCGCGGATTGTGCTGTGCTGTCTTATTGTACATATATATCCATATATGCACGCACATATTCATTGGGTTTCCGCAGAAAAACATGTTTTTTGTCTTAGCATCGAAACTAAAAAGTTTCTTGTGGTGCCCGCGGGCGAACCCAAGGCACAAAAATTTTATATAAGTATAGCCACGCGCTGATCAAGCGGCGTATGTATGTACGTACGTGTGTATGGAAAAAGGTTGTTTTCATCGAATGCTGCGGCTTGGCACCTCGCTTTCAAACTTCACTGACAGGGTTTGTGCCAAATGACAGTGGGTGTGCTCCATGTCCGGGCAAGGAGGGATCTTGGAGATAAAAGGTTTGGACATGACATAATCATGTTTAGACATAATGTGAAACAATATCATGATTTACAGCACATGCAACAAATATATACAAATATGTAGCAATAAGTTGCAAGACCCAATTCGAAGCAATATGTTTAACCCAGAAGCAAACGATATGGAAAAAATGGAATCATAGGTTCTGAGAATTATATATAAAAAATGGATAAACATGGAATAGGTTCTGAGAACTATATATATAATTAGTTTCTAAAGAAACATGTTTATACGCCAGGATCCCTAATTTAAATAAACCAGACTTGATTCTAATAACTATGTTGTATGACTTCTCTGGACGATTTGAGAATGCACGATCCAGCATACATATGTCCTTTTGGGACTCCGGCCTCATGATACAGGGATGGGTTCAGCCAGTGGGTATCGAAGCAATCAAGTGCTTACAAGCCATGTTTTTCGACAACAACAATGTATAATGTCGTGAGTGAAGCATCTGTAGTGGTGTTGCTGACAAAGTGAAATATCCTAATTAGCACAGTTCCGATGGTCGATGATGGATTCAAAGTACACCTGCAGTTAAGATTTAAATTCTTTCACATCCACAGCGAGACCGGGTCAATCTCATCCAATTTCCCGTTTCGTCTCATTTCCTGTGACCCCTGCCCAGGTGGTTCCCTTCCACCCGGTGTTCCAGGGGTCTGGCCCACCTTGCGCACCGCCAGTCTCGCGGTCCAGAATCAATTGACCCAGTGTTCGGATCCTTAGTCTCCCGATGTCTCCCGATGTCTCCCGGTTTCAAGCGGGTTCAAGCATTTTGTTGAGGCCCAAGATGGGGCCCACAAGTAATAAGAATACCTAGGGGTACTGATTTGCGATGAGAAAGAAAAAAAGGAGATAAAAGCGGAATGAGATTGGTGAGAGTGATGGTGGTGGTCATGGTGGTGGTGGTGGTCTGGGGCCAGGGGTTATGGACTCAGTGGGTTCACAACAAATGGGTAGCCTCACAGTGCGCCAAGGGGCTTGTTCTCAAATCGTTCCTTGCCAATGGCGTCGATCACCCGCCGCAAGCGGTACTCTTCGTTGGGGTCGTGACAACCAGAGTTGGAGCAATCCTTGAGTAGCTGCCAGTGGCTCAGCATTATCGGGGTCCTTGCATGATCCTTTGGGTTACTTGAAGTTAGTATAGAAAGGGCTAATAAGGGGGTATGTCATCACCCTCTATAGTTAGATGTATCTCGTATATTCTCGTATATTATAAGAACAAAAAGTAAGTTTCAACCCGCCACAAAAAAAAAAACACAACTTCCTGCCGTAAAAAGTCACAAGAAATGCATCTCTCCTCCAAAAGCTGCTGCCAAGGAGCGAAATGAGCCAGCTGCTTGAGGGCCTCGTTGCTCAGTGATACCACCACCAGCTGCTTCATGGCTTGTTCCTCGTGAATGGAAATGGAAGATATGGGTCTGCCCGGTCTGCCTGAAAAATTGGGTGCCCCTAAATTCGATGGTTTATCAATGTTCATCATATCCATCAATTGATCACCTTCGAAAGTGGCAATCTTGCGGTTGGCTTCATTTTAAGGCAAACCCATACACACCCAGTGGAAATTGAACCTGGAAAAGGACAATCCCCCATAGGAATCCATAGATCATATCTGTTGATGGATTATGGCTGATTTTGCAATGGAAACTTGGGACCTGGGATTTGCCATGTAGTTCGAGTATGTTCGAGTACAGGAGGGAAAGAGATGTACACATGTAGTTGTGGTACAAATCCTCCGAAAAGTGATCTCTAAATGTCTTTAAGTCATGTGACCGAAACAAATGAGTTAGGAGGACTACCTTGCCAGTTTTGGGGATCTCTTCGTTGTTAAAACACCTCTGAACACATCTGAACATGAAGGGCTGAAGATCTTTGAAGCCAAAGCGCCATGGAGGTAAAAGACAGCAACACGCAGAGTTCCCAGGCACACCTGAGCTTGTCCAGGAAGCTCGTTTGGACGGTCTGATGGGTGATCAAGTGCCACAACATGTTTCCCCCACAAAAGTCCTGGAAGTGGAACATCAAATGGAACCCCCGCTGCTTGGTCATGTTGCAGGTTGAACCCACCCCCGAAAAATGATCCACCATGTAGAATGGAACATTGACATATTTGGAATCACAAACCTGCATGTGAGTCATACTGTCGTACTTTCTGAAAGAGTCTGGCGCAATGATATAATGATATGTTGTGTGTTGATTTGATATGTTGATATCATCATCTATTATCCATGTGTCCCTCTCATTGCACCTCATCAGAATCTCATCAGAACCCACAGGATCTCTCGAGGTCATCTAAAAAGCCGGGCTTGAGCTCCGAAATTGGACACTCATGGAGGGTGTGTCCATATCCCTCCATCAAAATCATCCATTTCCATCAATCTACAACCTGAAAAGTGATGAAACGTGACGATTGCCATTGATAAATTCAGTCATCTTATTTTCGGCTGTGTTTCCCAGAATTTGCTGAAGGGAGAGTTGCTTACTTATATTTCTATGATTACATTTCTTATTATTGATACATCCACTTATACATTACTTATGAAATCTTATTAATACTTATTATTGATCCAAGTAATTAAAAATGAATCCTGAACTCAGTTGGTTTATAGCACCCTCCAAATTGCAAGATTGGGTCTGGTTTCTGGTTGGGCGTCTTACTTATCTGATCCTGGAATATCCTGGATCTCTTTGTGACCAGCTTCAGCCCATTGAGGTGCGTGTCAAGAAGCCACAGACGTCGGGGAAATGTCTTTCCGCAAAGACACAGCACCTTTCGGCACGACATCACCTGACAGGCTGGGGTGGCACTGGGCGTGCTTCCTGCAGACGTGAAAATAAAGTGCATGTGTACAGCAACCTAGAAACTTGCTCACACAATCAGGATCATGATCAAAATATCAAGGCTGCCAAACCTGGGGACCACCAAAATGCAGCAGTTTGCGTGTATCAAAGTGGGTCTCCATCTGAAAGACCACCCCACTTGCAGATGCCCAAGGTACATTGACGGGTAAAACTCGCAAACCATCTGCCAGGGCTCGCTGATCAATACAGAATTTGTCAACCCAAAAAGTGGGATATCTTCCGTGATGCCGACAGAAACTGTCCTGTTGCAGGGGAAGGACCTGGGGCTGGTCTCAAAACTGGGGTTGACAAAAAATGGAGGACATCAGTCATACAAATTGGAGATAAGATCAGAATATATATATATATATAAATACAAGTATATTGAAGTTATTGGAGATTGGAACCCTAGTTTTCTTCGAAACCATTTTGATAGACTTAGCGCAGGTGTATCAGTTGTTTGACGGGACCACACCATCCACAACTGCCCACAACATCCACAACATACCAGTCAAACAATCACCCTCTCTTGCTTAAGTTTCCAAGATACAGGGGTTTGACAAAGTCATGCCTAAGTCACTCCTTTTGCTTTCCCCGCTTGTGAACGCAACATCAAGAAGTCATGCCTAAGTCATGCCTTTGGGCCTTCCCCCATTCAGAACGCAAGCG
>Ga0126342_10004635_pt1 | contig 23604 bp, 12 predicted proteins | sample Cyp1metagenome_FD_92528 | JGI IMG/M metagenome (GOLD analysis project Ga0126342, IMG submission 92528) | Coral microbial communities from Lord Howe Island, Old Settlement Bay, Australia - Cyphastrea 1 metagenome | ecosystem: Host-associated > Invertebrates > Cnidaria > Coral ...
ATGGTTAATAATGGTTAATAATGGTTAATAATGGTTAATAATGGTTAATTGTGATGGTTACCCTCTGGTAAACTAACAGTTTGCTATTGAAAATTGCCATTTATACTTGATATACCCGTTAGAAATGGTGATTTTCCATAGTTATGTTTGTTTACCAGAGGGTATATTGGTGGTATTCATGAGGGTTTCCATAGTCATGGGGGTGCCCCAATAACTGGATGGTTTATTTCATGGAACATTGGATTCAAATGGATGAGAACTGGGGTAGCCCTATATCAGGAAACCCCCATCTTGGTGGTATTGTTGGATGATGTCAACCATGAATTCACATAAAAACTGCTGGTTGGTGGTTTTTTTTTTATGGTTTGGAAGATGGTTAATAGTGGTCAATAGGCTTTAAACCAACAACAATGGGAATATGATGATGATCTGGTTGGTGGTCTGGAACCATGGAATTTTATGACTTTCCACTCCATCATTTTTTCAGAGGAGTAGGTTGAAACCACCAACCAGAAAGATCCACCATGCTATTAATGGGTAAATCCACTATAAATGGCCATTATCATCATAAGATCATCCATATTTATTGAAACCACCAACAGATTTTGGTTGCTAATTCATCCACCCCAATGAAAAACCACAAAACGCCCACTGTTTTTTTGGGCCGAGGTGAGATGTGTGCTGGGCGGCGTGGAGGTGTCGAAGAAATTGATTGCCATGACGTGGGACCACATCGCCTACACAGGTGGGAATTCACCATGGAATTCACCATGATCTTGGAAGATTCATGGCTAGGTTTTGGTGATATTTGGGGCTACACTTCTGGTAGGTGGGGATATTTGGGGATTGTATAGGATTATAATATGATCCCGCCGCCCAAAAATGGGGATCGTGGGATGTTTTTCTGGATGTTTTTTCGGATTGCCCACCTCCATAAAATGGATTATTTGATTCTTCAATGGATTCAGTAAACTCTGCCTGGAGAATGTCACATGTTCACTTGTCAAGTGCATATTTGTGTAAAGAATACCCTCTGGTTATTTAACATAGCCATGGTATAGATGGCCCATTTATAGATGGTTTACCTGGGTTTACCTATTAAAAATGGTGATTTTCCATGGTTATGTTAAATAACCAGAGGGTATATACACGCAATCGCGCACATTCTTGTTGGTTCCTTGGTTACTTGTTGACTGTGGTGGGTGAAAAATCAGTCTTGCTTGGTTTTAACATGTTTAAACCCACATGTGTGTTGATTGAAATCCACACGTTTTAAATTCTTTGATTTCGTTGTTTTGCTTGGTCAACTGATCGTAATCAGCTTACAATCTACAGATTCCATGTTTTAATTCCTCATGTTTATTTGGTCAAGTCAAATGATTTACACGTACTGTTCTTGAAAACCATCAAAATCCACCAGTTCCTTGGTTTGATATATCTGGATGAATCACAACGACCTGCAACGTCACTGTAGAGGTTAGTAGGAAGCATTATCCCAAAATGGCCGAACTTTTCAGGTCAATGATTCATTTTCAGTTATCCATATATAGATATATACCCATACATATCTTGGATTATATTGACTCCAAATATTCATTAATACATTGTCATTTTTTCATACATATCTATCCATATATCATGTTTATACATATATGTAAATATTATATATATATTATTATATATAATTATCTATATATGTATACATCCATATTATGTGTGTGTGTGTTTCTTTGCATGTCGAATTGCCAACTCCTGGGCGCACCGGAAGAATTTTTTCCAGGCTCGGGACGCGTGGGCAAACTGATCCTGCAGGCGGCAGCGCCCAACCTGACGCCTGCCACGTGGCGTCCAGCTTGGAGGGATTTCTAACTGGCCAAAGCCATTGAAAAATGCTGCGTTAACATTGAAAAAACCATATGTTTGTATATTATAATCCTGATTAATATAGTTAATAATAATTTGGTTGGTGGTTTGGAACCATGGAATTTATGACTTTCCATTCAGTTGGGAATGTCATCATCCCAACTGACGAACTCATTTTTGTTCAGAGGGGTTGAAACCACCAACCAGTATAGCGCTTCTAATAGATTGCTTGGAAAAACCATTGTCATACAACCCATAGTTTGGAAAACCCAATACAACCACAGTATATGGGGTTGGGCTCACCATCCCAACATACTGTGGTATTAACATATAACCTACCAAATTGTTGTCCAAGAAAATCGGGGTTTTACTGTTTAACTTACAATGAGACACATGGGATGACTTGTTGAAAGTTGTTATCAAATGTTGTAAAGTTTCCCATTATCTGGCTGTTACAACACAACTCCATTTCTCCATAATCACTCCGTGGCAACTGGCAGAAATGGGAATCATGGACGAGTTATTATGCTGTAAATCATTTAGATATAAGGACCTCACTGTAAATTGTGATTCGTTAGGGGAATCCTTCCCAAATGGGCCGAACTTTTCAGGTTGGTGAATGAGTATAATTCATGAAGAAAACGTGCATTCAATTATATCAAGCGTCGACAATGGTACTATAAGGATACGTGGTACTTATTGACAATGGAATATATATATATATATACATACTTATAATCTTATATATAACACATATATATATATACAATTATATGCACATATATATATAGAATACCAATGGGTACATGACGGTTGATAAATTTTGATGGTGAATCAATGGAGAATCATTGGCTAAACGGGTGAACCGAAGATTTTATCGGGAAAAAAAGTGGTTTAGTAATCTTTAAAAATTGCGTATCAGCCTATCTGATTGGTGGTTTGGAACATGAATTAATTTGTTCCGTTCAGTTGGGAACAATAATCCCATTTGACTTTCATATTTTTCAGAGGGGTAGGTCAACCACCAACCAGCTATAAATGGTTTGTTGACGACACAAAATTGGCATATCGCGGCAGGGTTGGGTTGAACCCACCGGAACCCGACCTGACGTGGCTTATGTCCTGAGGTGACGTTGGAACTCGGCGGCAAGTCGCCGGTGATCATGTGTCACTTGGAGGAAGCCATCTTAAAACCTGTGGTTCTTAACCAAAAGATGTGGTTATACCCAGTACATAAATGATATAGATATAATATATATATATATATATATGTGGGCTTTATGACCAATAGATATGATCAGATATGTGTCAAGGTCCAGGTTGGAGGTGATTTTGGAACAAAGATCGACAGTCATTTCCGGACACCAGATTCGTCACTGGTACTCAAATCGCCAAGCAAAACTATAGACCTAATTGTCAAAAACGGATGTTATCCAAAGTGTTCGATCTGTTTGGATCTCACTTATAGATGACCATTTTAGCAAACGGACAGCTCATGTTTGGCTACCCAAAAAATGGGATGGGCTGCTACTAAAACGTAGCAAATTTATTGGTTCCAGAGCCTTAGAGTTTGAGCCATGCTTAGCGAAGAACAGAAGTTGGGGCACTGCTCATGAGGGTTTGTAAATTCATGTGCCCCAAAAAATGTTCATTTCAATTTTCTATGGGAAAATAGCATGAGTAACGACTGGATTTGGGGTCCCATAGCCTATTTTGTGGACAAAGCTGGAAAATCAAACGGTTTTTCCTAGGCCTAATGGCGGCCTAATTCCACTGGTTTCCGATCAGTTTCCTGTGGAGTTGCCATGTGGTCGGCACCCATCTTCAAACCAACTTTGATATCAAGCTGACTGTATATCCCATTGATATTCCCATGTATATCCCCATCCCCAGCTGAAGGTGGAGGAATCAACATCGAGGAGGCATGCAAACGCCCCTGGGACAGCGGAGGGTGCGGAAAATTCAGCACGAAAACATCAGATGCTGTGGGAATATGTGGGAGTTCCAATGGGGCATACCCCCAATATGTCAATTTGAAAATCGGTTGATGATGATTAATCACCAGATTTAGGGGTTTTCAGAGCCATGTGATGTTTCTTGCCTTCAAAATGGAGCTTTACACCAGACATGGAGATGAATACAATCCCGGTAATTTTTTGTGTCACACAAAAAATGGAAATCAGACTTGGAAACAGGGATCCGACCAGCCATAAAAATGGACGTGTTAAAACCTTGTGATGTGGGCTGTTTCCTTCTGGGGATGTCCCCCGGATGCAGTTGCTAGGCTTGCGCAGCAAAAATGGATACATATAGAGACATATGCGTGACATATCCAATAGTATTCATGTGGGTAAAACAATGCCATAAACCACCCATTTGGGAATGGTTTATACCACCAAATGGTGATTTGGGGGATGGTTTATTATTGTTTACTCACGTTATACAAATTCATGGGGTAGGCAATCAATCATTGACCATTGAATCTCAACATCTACCAACCTCTTCGTAGGCAAATGACCACTACGGAATACACCAACATGACGATTCACTGGTTGGATTCACCCAATGTTTGCAGGTGAACGCCTGACTTCTGTTTGGTTACCCCGAAATTCAACATAGAACAGCAAAATATTCATCGAAAACTAGGAAAACCATCTTCCAACCTATTCCAACCTATTCCAAACCCCATCAAAATATAAAATCAAAAATGTGTGAAGTCCATGTAGATTTGCCAACCCTTATATATAGGCTTGTATATCTATATCTATAATATTTATATAGGTCTATGTCTATATTTATAGTCTACAGAAATATCTCAAAAACATCATCCGATCATCGAGGCATCGTCGTGGGCAAGTTCTCCAATTCGGGGCAGACCTGCATCGCGCCGGACTACGTCCTGGTGGAGCGGGGCGTCCGGGACGAGGCGTGGTGACGTGGATGGGAGGTGGATGATGAGTGCACCAAGCATTTTATGGGGATTTATGGAATGGGATTGATAGATACCAACAAGATATTATGTGTATATATATATATATACTGGAATTTAATGGCATTTATAGAATGGGATTCTTAGAATGGGATTTATAGAATGGGATATGAGTCAAACACCTAACCAAGAATAATGTAATTGAATAGAATGGGATATTGATCAATATAACCAATAATATACAATAGATTTGATGGTACTTAATGGAACTTAATGGGACTTACAGGACATGGGAGTTGATGGGACATGGGATTTAATGGGATTGATGATATGATTTGATACGACTATGCATCCTCCGAGATGAATAACCATATGTTGAGATATATGTAATTCTAATATCTGTGTATATATATATATATATGATAAATTATATGTAATTATAGTGTGCACCATGATTCCAGGATTCCATTTTTTTTTTTCCATTTCCATGCGCAAAAGGTTGGTACCTTGCTGCCGTGCATCGTTCCGCCTTGCGAACGAAATTAATTGGGGTACAAAAGAAAATCAGCCTTGGAAATCCGGAAGCCAGGGTGCCTCTGTGCGGATCACGGCACAGGCCTGTACTGCTGCCTTTAACCAAGCTTCGGTTTCCGGCTCCTGCAATGGTCCTAGCGTCAGGTTGTTCTGACGGACTGCAACATGGAAACAATCGGCTACTGCACCAGCCAAAGCAGCGGAAAATGCTGGTGGGTACTCCTTGAGTACAGCAGTGCGGAAGGCACCAGTATGCATGTCTCGACCAATCGCGACTTGTTGGGGCTTGACAGCTTCTGGCAGCTGCCTTCGATATGCAGATTGGGCAAAGGATGGGCAATTGATAGCAAGGATACCAGTAGGCTTCACAGCTCCCGCGCCCCACCTCCATTGGCACACACGGTGCAGGCGCACGTTGGGGAGTTGGAGCAACAGTTGGACCCAAGGTGAGGTCCAAATACTCACCTTGGATTCATCTTCTGGTTTCCACGGATGTTCGCTAAGGTAGACACCTCCATGTTGGAGTGTCCAAGCTGCCACGATGATCCCTTGAAGGAAAAACTCCGAACCTTGTTCTGCTTGCCTCAACTCACGAGTCGTAAGGCCAGATAGACCAAAGAAACGTGTGGCACTCCTGAGGGGTCTGGGCCAACGTCGCTTGACTTCATCCGGCACATCATCGGGTTGATGGTGTCTGGCCGCTGAGAATGTCTCGCACGGAGACCCTAGGATTGTTGCAGAAACACGTCCTGCCTTGTACAAGGCCGTGAGAAACTTCCAGGTCGCATGAGTAGCCTGCAGATTACCATAAAAAATGGAAACAGCTGTGTCCAGAGACAACACTTGGACTCGATAGCCCTTCCCACACGCAAACTCCTCCAACTTGGCGTGAATGTCAGTAGCCCGCCTCCGGCCGCTGAATAAATGTACCACCAAGAAAAGCGGCAAAGTGGTTTGGCTCTCAACACTACTGGGAATGCTCGTGACATCCGGAATAACATCAAATCTGATAGCCCTCACCTTTTCCAACCAGGCGTCCTGTTGTTCAAAAAGGGATGGGATGCGCAATGCAGTCTGTGCTCTCTCTTTGGCGTTGGCTGTGCCAAATTTGGGCAGCCGATGGGGAAAAAGGGAACCCTGCTCAGCATCCAGGCGTCCAATCTTTTGTCTCAAAAAGGCTGCTTCAGAAAGCGCTTGCATCCTTGGAAAATCAAAAATGAAATCAGCAAAAGCATTGTCAACTAGTGATTCTGCTTCACCATCCTCAAATTGCGCAATGACATCTTCCAAACATCGCTCGCCCCACCCAATGTAGACGCTCTCTCGCCACTCAGGGTAGGCAGGGTCAGCTGTCGCTGCCACATCTAGCCAAGCATCTGGCAATTGGGAAATGATGGAAGAATCAAACCCTGCATCACGAAAACGTTGAAACCAGCCTACGGTCACTGCATCAAGGCGTTGCCAAAAGGCTGTCTTCTGTTCTTCAGCATCATCTGGGGTTCGCATATGGAAAATGGTTGCTTCAACCTGTGTGAGCTTCCGCTTGGCAAGGAGCAATTCATTGCTGCGGCTGTCCTTGGGCTGCATGTGTGGCCCGAGGGCTTGCAAAGCCTCCGTCCGATGTAGGCCCTTGGGCTGTGTTGCAGATACAGGTGTCAACTCCTCGAGGACTTGGAAGCCTCGCTTTTGCAAATCCTGGAAACATTTATTGACTTTCGTCTGCCTCGGGATATACGACAAATGCTGATACAACCTCTGTCGGCTCCAAAAGAACTTGAGGCAGGATGGGCAAGTGGGCCCGTCAATAAGGTGTCTTTCCAGCGATCCAATCTGATGGGCCTTGCGTTTGTGCGTGGCCAGGCCTTGAGGAGTTGTAAAACAACGGCCACAAAAGCACTTGTGGCCTTCGTCTTCAGCATTTTGGTCTGATGGGAGGTCTCGGAATGTTGCACAGGTGTGCAACGTTTTCACAATCTGCCCATGGAACTTATGCATCTGTTGCATCATCTGCTCTTGCTTTTGGAATCGACGAAAGGAACACGTTTCTGCCACTCCGGTGTGCCACTTTGCCAATAATCGAAGAGAGCAGTCAAATCGTCAGGATCAACAGGTGTCATGGCCTCTGGTTCCAACTTGCGCATCCACTCCAAGTCAGCAAGGAGGCCAGCCATCCAGGATGTCGGACAGAGCGCCTGCTCCCTATGGAGCAGATGTTGCAGATCCGCTGGGCCGTGCTCCCAAAGCCTCTGAGCGTAGAGCAATCGATCTGTAGCCAGGCGCACTCTTGGGTCGGCTTGTTGGGCACGCCGGAAAACCTCCGCAGACGTAGTGGAGATGATGGCCTCTTGGGGAAGGCGTAGCACTTTTTGCAGCATACGCAGCAAAACTGCCTTGAGCTTGCCCATTTGCCGGTGGGTTGGCGTGATCCAAGCACCTAGACCAAACAGTAATTTGCTCTCCACCAAGGATCTGAAGAGCTGCAGCCTGGTACGCTCAGGCAGATGGCGGTTGGTCAGGATAGGTTTGGAGAGCAGATTGAATGCCGCCTGCGCTTGTCCGACCCTGCTGCGAATTTCCAAATCCATACGATGATTGGCCGCAAAAATCGTACCTAAATGCTTGTATGACGGTACATAGTGCAAAAAGTACGTCTGGTCACCAATCATGATTGAATCACCTGGCTTGGCACCAAGTTGAAAGTGCTGACGGAGCAGCGGCGCACCTGCCCCTCTGAATGATACAACAGCGCTAGTCTTCCCTTTGTCCATATTGAGTAAGAACCCATATCGGTGGAAGAGTTGCACAACAAAGCTTAAAATAGCCCTGAGGGCGTCAGGCATCTCATCGGCAGTTCGTGTTGCCCAAGGGATTGCTAAATCATCGGCCCATGCGACAAAACTACCTGGAATGTCCAGTTCCTGAAGGATGTCCTTGAACGCTTCCTGAGAATCAATCCAGGTCTGCAGGTGATGCAAAATGTCTGACATGAGGACATGGAAAATACAATCAGCTAGCGGGCTGCCGGGTCGTGTGCCACGCTTGGTCGTGGCCATGGTCTGCGCTGCTCCAACAGCCATCCATGTGTTTGTGTGGACATCTTTAATCAGCTGTATGAGAAATGCAGGTGCCCCCAATCTCTCCAGCAAACAGGGTAAGTGCAACCGTTCGCACATGTCAGCGATCGGCAACCCTTCATCCTCCATTGCAGCTAAAACTTCTTCCAAATCAGTATCCACATTAATACCCGAGGTCCACTCTCGTACAAGCCTATGGAAGGCAGTGGTCAGATCCAGAAAAAGAATGCCTGATGTGAGGTTTTGCCCATCCATGATGCGCCCAAAGACCTGCAAGGACTGAGAACCATACATCACTTGCTGGTGAGCAAAGCCTCCAAGCTGCCCTGGTGGGCGTTGGCGGTGGAGCAGGGCCATGATCTGCGTGCGCAACAGTGCATGTACTCTTTTGGTGAACGTTGGGAGCAGCATGATGCCTCGGTAGTTTTGCGCATCAAAGGGACTACCTTTCTTGTGTATCACCGCTAGCTGTCCTCCTTTCCCTGCAATGGGTTCATGCTGCCAAATATACATTTTAAGCAGCAATGGGAAGAACAAATCGGCTAATTCACAAGGATTTTGGCGGAAAAGCTGTGAGGGCAGCAGATCAAACCCAGTAGCTTTCCCAGCAGGAGTCTGGCGCAAAACATCTTCAAGCTGGCTAATGGTGGGCAAATCAGCAATGGCAAAATGCTTTTGTTGAACTGGGGTTTGAAGTTGCCTCTGATGACAATTTTCCAGCAACTGGCTATGAGTGACAGGTTGGCCTGTTTCAAGCTGACAGAAATGGGGCAGCCACTGGTCATCCAAGGCATCAATCTTGAGGGGATCATAGCCGGTTCGACGCTGTCGGAACTTTGGGATGCTACGCCGCAAGGTCCGCCACAGTTCTCGGGCATGTTGCGGTCCAAGCCAATGAGAGCTTTCTTGTGCCAGGGAATCAAAAAATCTGGCATCATCATGTCGCAGCGCTTTAGTGACCTGGGCTCCATAGCTACGGAATTGGTGCAATGCTGTGGCAACGTCAACGTCAAGCTGTGTCAGAATGTCATCAAACTCCGCAGCCGCATTTTGTTGGCAGGCATCGTCACCCCCATGAAGGCACACATACTTCCAAGAGGTAATGATGGCTTGCAGGTAGGTGCGTTTCTGCAGTGTTTGGCAATCTGCCAAATTTTTTCTCCATTTGCGTTTGGTGCAGACCAAGGCCCAGGTATCTGCTGACATGGTGGTTTTGCGCGGGTGCTTCTGCAAGCAATTGTTCTCTCGCCTGGTGCAGGCTGCAAGCTCATGTTGTAAGGCATGGAAGTGCGTGTGCACATCTGTATCAAACCAATCATGAGAAGCTTGTTGGGTCTTCAGGGCTGCGAGCGCCTCAGCACAAAACTTCGGAGGACACTTGGGCATACCTTTTCGTGATCGTGTTTGGACACTCTCGGAATGCCACATGATGGAGACACAAGCCGGTCGATGGTCATCCTTCTGAAGCGAGACATCAATGTGCGTATCAGTCCAAGACCGACAGGTCAACAACGGCCATGCCATATCAACTCCAATGACGTCATTTCTGGTCCAGTCGCCATTGGGGTGACACCATGTACCTGAAGGGCCGGTGTGGCACGTCGAAAATGATGCCGGGATAAAAAGATTTTGAGTGGCAACAAATTGGCAAAAGGCTTCACTTTTGGCCGTAGAAATCTCAAAATCATGGTCACCGATGTGTTGGTTTGGGCAATCTCCAAATCTGCAATTTGCGTCTACCAGGAGCAACCTGGGCCAACCATCATATTTCTTTGGAATTGCCTGGCGGACCTGCTGCCAGAACATTTCGATGGTGTCAAAATCCGCCCCACTATGCGGTGCATGGACAGCCACAAGAATACACTTGAGGCATTGGGCATGTACTTTGATGATCATGAAACGGGGATCAGCGGCGACAACTGCAAAGTCATTATCATCAAAACAACCCTGAGCATGAGGCTTGCCATCACTCTGAAAAGCGAAAGGCTGTTGTTTGGCAAAGCCTAACAGGATGCCAAACTGTCCTCTGCAATTTGCAGGGGCATGCCACAAAAAATAATCAGGGCTATGGAGGCGCATACTGGTCCTAAGTCGCGTCTCTTGCAAGGCAAAGATGGAGATATTGGCTTGCAGAAATTGTTTGGTGATTGTCTGCAATCTGGCAGGCCCCAAAGAATTTGGATAGTCTTCATTGGCCTTGCTAGATCCTTGCGTCAGCGTCAACACATTGCAGGTAAGCAAATTAAGCTTAATTGTCACAGTGTCCACAGTTTGACTACTTCCGTAGGAGGCAGTTGAACCCACTGTATGCGGTTCAGGTGTGGTCTGATGTTTTGCAGGCAGATGTAATGTACTATCAGACCAATATTTGTCAAAGGACGGATGCTGGAAGACCCAGCCCCATGACAGAGCTTGGACAAAGTGCCAGTTGGTCAACATGCAGAAAATGGTGCTCCAATCCTGCAAGGAAAATCCATGGGCTGCACACTGGGCAATCGTATCAACAAGCTCGTTGCCTGGGTCACCACTATGACCCGGGACAAAGACATGGTTGCAACAAATTTGCCACCGGGTTTGCATGATGCGCAAAAGGCTGCGTACTGCATGACATGAAACCTTGTCCTTCTTTGCTTGCCAAAGCCCTTCTGCTTGTTTGCCCACTGAAAGTGCATCGAAGAAAAATGTGACACTTGGCTGACACCCAAACACTTCTGCTGCAATTTTCACCAGATCATATGCTTGCTTAGTGGCCAGCAACGCGGCCCGAACTTCAGCTGTGTAGGAACCAAACTCCGGGGTCGGTAGATGTGCAGAAACAGCTCCAGCAAAGAGCCAGCGGTCACCTTGCAAAACAAATGCCGCAGCTGCCGCCCCTGCAGTCCCTTCCTGTTTCAAGTAGGAGCCATCATAGTAAACAGAAACATGATCGATCGGATGGTCACATGCATACCAATCAGCTCTGATCCAGGGCAGGCATTGCGGGAGCCAATGTGCATGGTCTTGCAAACAGACCTCCAAATCAAAAACTGGCAGCGTGAAATGCGAATCAAGCTTATCAAGAGCCCGGCTAGCTTCCTCAAAACCGATTTGCAAACAAGCCGGCTGGTGCACTGGCTCATCATGCTTGAGGGCATTTGAGGGTGGCCGTTGCAGAAGAAATGTCATGTCAGCATCATTCGCTTCAGCATCTTGCCGGTGAGCCCTCTGGGCCATATCATCGATCACAAGGACAAAACTAAAGCCAGTCCAACTCAAAAAAGGATGGCCAATGCGTATCCGTTGGAGATCATACCAGAGTGCGCAGGGTGGCCTACCATGTGATGGCAAACAGGTGTCTTCATAGCCTACCGCTCTCACAACATGCTCGAATGTAGTGCGGTCAGGCGTGGTGACGGCTCTACGAACAGGTTGATATCCAAGATTCAGGTCAATTGTGGAAACAAGCGTCGTCGACCAGGCTTCATTGGGGGCCTGGACAATGATGACGTGTGCCGCAATTCCTGTCTCAAGCTGTGGCGGGGTTGGCTTGACAACTTCAATTTCAATCCCAAGGCCAGGATGGATGGAATCCTGCCAAATTGATTTGATGCGCTGTTCCCAATCCGTAAAATCTTCAAACAAGGTTACTGCACGCGGATACAGGCAAGTAGGAAAATGGAAGCGATGATCCACAAACCATGTCATCACCTTGATTGAAGCTGATTCACCCTCCCATGTGAATGCTGCAGTTTCAAATTCAGAGTGCAGATCTCAAACAAACTCCGGGAAAAGCCAAAGATTGGGTCCCTCCGGATTGAAGGTAGGCGTGTTGGGATTGAAAGAGCATGCCGCAGGCTGCGGCTGTCCTGGTGCCGCTTGCATGAGCGACAAATCCTCAAAATGCAACAAATCAATGGGGTCATGAGTCTGTGCAGGTTCATGTGGTGCTTCAATCCGAATGCTAAGACTACTTCCTGGTACAATGGCAACAGCAACTTCCTCATCCAGCAATTGTCTGTCTTGAAAGAGCCTGCATCTTCTGTGAATGGTGAGTTGTTCAAGTTCCATGAGCCTCGCGACGGCGACGGTGGCACGGTCAACCTGGGCTGGGGCAGAATATGCACCTTGAACAATTGCATCATGTGGTGAACCTTCCATTAGGGCAGTAAACACGGCTGCTACATGCTGTTCCCGGATGCCTTGCACAAGCAGGATGTGACAAACACTGGGTTGCACCAAGTGCTGAGGCGGTCGTGGCTGCACAATATGTATGGAAAAGCTACTACCACGTTCCATGAAATCGACCCAGGCGGTTCGCAGGTGTCTTCAATCCAGGTAATGGGATTACCATGCAATTGGATGATACGTGGCCGTCGACATGTCATACGTCGGTTGTGGTGTATGTACCAAGTGGTAACATGCATAGTCAGTTCATTGTCCCATACCCCTCGGGTACCCTGTGTGTGGAACAAGTGCCCTAAGGGAGGAATCCAATCCTCTTGGCCATCATGTCTGGGAAGTCGTAGGCGGCATGGCAAATCAGAGGCCGGCCTAATGATGGGGAAACCCAAATCTTCACCAACCTCACCAGGCTTACACGTCATGACATTTGCATCAGGGGATTTTGGATCATGAGCGCGTTGGGCAATTTGGATGAATGAGACATTATCTTCCTGGGTGTCAAAACCTCCTTCAGCAGGTAGGTGATGTGCATTCATCGCAGCTGCCATAGCTGGTGTCCAAAGTGGTTGATGTACATGAAATGAATCATCTTCATCTGGCTGCTCATGTGTCGCTTGCGTGGTCACTTGCACAACAAGGCAAAAGCCTGAATCGAGATCCTCGACCTCTCCACGATTCAGGATGCGCCGTCGGAAAGTCACTCGACAGCGTTGGATGGCACAGAGATCTTGGAGACTGACCTTACGTAAAACTGCTGTAACTGAAACTTGCCTTCCAAGCGAGACTGCAACATGTCGCAAGGCAGCATGCCTCCTGCCTTGTCGTACAACCGAAATGATCCCAGCAGAATGCGTCAATATCGGCCTACTTTGTTCCAGCAAGAGATGGGCCAATATGGTTTCAGTAGCAGTATGCGGTGGTGTGGGCGTTACGAACTTGATGTCAACAGATGAAGATGGATCAACAGCATCCTGCCAAGCTTCAAGAATCTGCTCAAACCAAGCATCAAATTCTGCGCCGATCAGTCGGACTGGTCGACTGTGTTCACATCTTGGACTGCGCAAATGATCTACAAACCATGTTGTGATGTAGGCAACAAAACCTTCTTCTTCGCACTCAACAAAACTATGTTCATTGAAAGCACTCGCAAGGAGTCGTTTCCAATTTGGCAAACATGTGTCATACATTTGGGAAGTCAAAGCTCTCTGTGAGCTGGGGTGCAGGCCGATGGTATCCTCCGGGATGCGCCTGAAAGATGCATGTTTCTGAGTCAGGGCCAATGCTCGACCTGATCTTGGCTGGGAAGTGCAATCCGAAGTAACCGCTGCTTCATCCTCATCAACTGAGATTGCAACCCAGGGAAATGCACTTCAGTATCCAGAATAATCAGTTTTTCAGCTGAACCTGGCTGCAAATCATTGACATGTTGCAAGATTACCGACTCTTCTGCTTCATGCTGGCCCACTAAGGCACATTGCACATGATGAATGCCAATCAAATTTCGAAGGTGCTCACCTAGGAATCTCACGATTTCATGCAGAATGGCATTGTACGTTCCCCAGCGGATGAAACAGTGGACCACCGGGCGTCCAAGTCGATACACTTGAACTCCTTGCCATTGCTCGAACTGGGTGGTTGATTCAGGCAGTGATGTGTCAGTGAGGCGCTCAGCTTCATCATCAAAGTCGTGATCATCGTCCCCTTGGTCACTAGATCTGCGGCCAGTGCCAACAATCTGCTGGCGGCCATTCTCGTTCTGTTGCACAAGTTGGCCAGCAATACTCGAGTCAGAGGGTGTAGGGTCAGCCGCTCTTTGGTGGATATGAGGTGTGATATGTGCAACAAATCCATGTCCATCCAATGATGGAATACGGAATCAATTGCCAACCGAAAAAGAAATTGCATCGGTGTGTGTTGCATAAATGCGTGATGTCAGCAGCAGCTGCAAGACCTAAACCACTCACTTCATCTGGCAAGGAAATAGCAACTGCGAAAGGACGCAAGGATCCCTGTGCGGTTTGATGATGAACTGTGAGCAAGCCGGCATAACGCTCTGCATCCGTCCCTTGCACAACCAGCACATCTGCTACCGCTTGTCTTTGCAGAAAGCTGCGGTCTGGGTCCGGTAGCACTGTGAAGAACTGCACATCCTCGTTGGGTTGGATCATGTCTCGCCATGATCTGGCGATTTCCTGTTGCCATAAAACCCATCTGTGGTCCAGTTCTACAAAACGTGGTACTGCCCAACGTGGAAAATGGTAATGATGCACATACCATGTTCGAATCAAGAAAGTGTTTTCCATCAAGAAGTCATGCGGCAAAGCTAAAAAGCCCGGCAGCCCAAAAATATCAGTCACAAACGCAGGTGGTGGTGGAAGGTGAAGCTGATTTAGCGGGGCATCAGGTGGGGCTGTGCTTGCAGCCGCAATTCGTCTTGGAACATTGGCATGTTCATCAGTCAATCGCACTTCACTGATCCTAGGTCGTTTACTTTGCTGTGATCGATTGCGCTCAGGTCGAGCAATATCACCGGCAGGACAACCCTTCGAAGGCTTTTTGACCCATGGTTTTTCGGACCAAGTAGCTAATTCAAAGGTGTTCATGTCAGTGCATTGCATACTAAGCTCATCTTCTAATCCAATATGAATAGATGTCCGATCATGAAATTGAACTTTTTTGGGGTGGACAGCTGAGGTGTCTCTGCTCTTTCGAATGCAACTGCGCAAGGGGGAAGAATCCTCAAGAACAGCAAATGCATGGTCTGGTCGTCCTTTCTTATCATGTACAGCTCCCGCAGTTGGAGGTTGAATGGGCATGATGGACCCTTCAAAGGCATCACAAAACACACTCCAACCTAGCTTCCAAGCTGACATGACTGCATCAAAAGGGTTCAGGTAATTGTACTCAGTCTGAATCGAATGGTGCCAATGCAAAAATTGTTGAGAGTCAAAATTGCTCAGCTGGTAAGGGCATGCTGCACGATTCGTTGGCTGCGAAACGTAGGCATCAGCCAGCCCAGCTGTCTGATCGGCGTCATGCAAGCTATGGCTCTGCACTAGCTGTGCACCGCCTCCGATCAGGCGTTCTTGACATCCGATGGCGCTCCAGCAGATCCAGGCCCACCGAAGGGCTGCATTGATCGAGGGCGTTTCTTTTCTCGCTCCTCGTCTTCCATGGTCAGGTCTTCGCCGTCGTCGTTGATCTGGTGCGGAGTCTCCGCATTCAGGACTGCGGCACAGTTTTGCAACACCAACTGAAGCTGCCCCTGCAGCTTTTCCTCTTCGGTGTCGGCATCTGTAGTCCCCTCGTCCTGCTCCGCTGACAGCGCCGTGAGCGGCGGCATAGCCGCCAATGTGGCTTGGGAAGCCTTGACTGAAAGCGCCTGGATCTCCTTTCTGGCAGCTTCGATGTCCGCCCTTGCTTTGGTGGCGGCAATCTGGAACGTCTCTTGTTGCTTTTGATATTCCTGCAACTGTGTCTGCCATGTGGTAAACGCCTCTGTGATATGCTTGATCCATCTTGTGCGGTGAACCTTTTTTGATTCCAGAGCTTCTGTCAACGTTTTCTGTGCCTTGCCCAGCGTCTTGGTAGCAGCATGTAAGTTTTTGGTCACAAACTTGCTGTTCTCCTTCTCTAGGCGCTCGATGTCTTTGTCCATTTTCTCGATGAGCTCCTGGGTCTCTTGAGGAGCTGCATTGACTTCTGGATAAGCCACTCGAAGTGCTGCAACGCACTCCTTTTTCTGTGCCAAAATTTCCAGGTTGTTGGAACTTGACTACTTGACGCCGATGCTGTGGTTGGCATCAGATTCTGCGCAACCCCATCCAGAGAAGGCCACGGAGGCAATGTTGCCGCAAGGGGTGCAAATGGCGAGCTGCTGTAATTCGCATTGTGCGGTGCTTCTGCACCCATCACCGACGGGGCTGCATCCTTGTGCTTGGCCTTGTTCTTCCCAGCACCTTTGCCTTTGCCTTTGCGGCTCCTTGGACTCTGCGATCTTTGGGGAACCCGTGGGCTCTTGGAGCGGCTCTGTGATCGACTGGTATGGTCCTGCCAATTGTCCCAGTCTTCCCATTTCTCCCAAGCATATTGACGTTCTTGTGGCGGCCATGCATCTCTGTATGCCGTCGCCTGATGTGTTCTGGGCGCCGTGCTGTGACGGACACCGGTGGTCCAGTGTGCCTGGCACAACGCGCACTTTTCGGCCACTTTCTTGTTGATGCGTTGACAATGTATGCAACGCCAAGGAAAGAGGTCTTCCATGGTTCTGTGCTGCTTCTTGATCTCTGTACGTATCCTCCTCAAAAATGATGGGTCTTTGGAATGATGACCAGCAAATGTCCTGTAAAGGCGTTGTAAAGCCAATGGGCCAAGAACTGTCACCCGTTTGCAGTGCAAGTGCCACGTAAATCTGGCCCGAGCACGTTGACGGCGCAATCGCCGTTTCTGGGTGGAACTCAGCAATGGAATTTTGCAAAAGGTCGAAGCCAACAATCAAAATGAGGAATAGAAGCAAAAAGGAGCACATAAATTGTAATCCGTTCAAAATTGAGACACCAGGGATTATCCAGTTCAGTGTCAAGAAAAATCGCAAACCCCAGGTGTTGTGTACACCTGCAGAAACCGTACAGTCAATGTCACCAAATCAATGTACCAGTTCAGGAAAATCACCGAATTGTACAATCAAAAGTGGCAGAGATGTAATGTAGCACCAGCGCAAAGCAGTGTGTGCTAAATTCACGCAAAAATATGGGAGACTAAGGTCCAGGAAAATGGTCAGCGAGGAACAAGTCAAACTCGGAGAAACCAATACCAAAAACCAAAGCCACCAGAAATTTGCCAATGCTAGGGTTTTACCAGGATTACCCTAAACCTCAAGGTCCGGAAATGCTCAAATCCGACACCCGTGGGAGAGGCAGTCACAGGACTCCCACTAAGGCAATGGCTGAAAAACCCTCAGGAACAGCGGCGAGGGGAATTTGAACCAAAACCTTGATTCCAGGATTCCATACTCAAAAAAAACAGAGAGAATTCTCCCCTTAGGTTGTGTCATTTACCCATCGGCTGAAGCTCCGAGAATTGTCTTGAGGGAAACCCATATGGAGGTTTCCATAAATGGGGGACCCCAGAAATAGATGCTTTATAATGGAAAATCATCTATAAATGGACAATTTAGGGGTACCCCTATTTCAGGAAATCTCCATTTCGAATTGCTTGCTTTCATTTCCTTGATTCGACTGCCTTCATATCAGAATACTTGGTGTGATTTGTAAAAAAAACAGTTGATTTGTGCCAAGCAATATTGGTGATATATCATCATGATTGATCCACTGTTTCCCGCACTGAGAACCAGCGCCAGGTGGTGGCCCAGCTAAAGAAAGCCACACTGGACATGTTGGGCGAAGGGCCAGAGGCTGCGCAGAAGATGACTCGCATGATTAATCCGCAGGCGGGGTCCCCATTTCTATACCACTTGTAGCCGCTTAAATCATCAGTTTTGCTTAAATCCCAATGTTTGGCAAGGCTCGCCAAAATTTTTGCACACTTCAATCTCCACTTTTTTCACCTCACATCCCTTAAAAGTATTTCAAAGTCACAAAATTCTTCCACATGTCACCCGAAAATCCATGAAAATCCTGTTTCCCCCAGGCGGCGCAGCGCATCTTGGCGGCGCTGCGCGAGGCGCACGGCGGGCGCCTGGAGCTGGGCGGCCCCGCGGAGGTGCCCGGCGTGGCGAAGGCGGAGCGCTTCGTGCAGCCGACCATCGTGGTGGATCCCAAGAAGGTGCCACGGCTGGGTGGGAAGTGGTTTACCCACCCTGCTAAAAACCATAGGAAAATGGTGATTTTTTTACCAGTTGATTTACCTATTCCTTAAATGGTGATTTTCCAAATGGGAAGTGGGATCGTCAATGGGTCATGGGTATTTTACCATGGGATTTAACTGATTTAACCATCAAAGATGGTATTTTAATGGTATAATCATGGGATTTAACCCATGGAAGTGGTAGCCTCTGGTTATGACTGTGCCATAGCCATGGTATAGATGACCCATAGAAATAGATGATTTTCCCAGCTATAAACCTCCATTTAGTTCAGGGATTTTCCATGGCTATGTTAAATAATAGTTATGGTTTCAACGGGTGGAGGGCTGGGCTCCAAGGATGGGAAAAATATGGATCCAGCATGTTTCTTATGGGATTTACGATGTAATTATGGTGATTTTCTATAGTTAGGGTAGGGAATATGGCTGGTTTCATGGATATCTCATGGTATTTTGGGTGTGATATGAAAAATAGTAAAAAAATCATATTGGTATATTAAATTATGGATGTGTATATCATATAACAATATAACATTTCTAAATCTCGGATGGATGGATGGATTAGATATGTAAATAACTGTTAATCTTTGTGTATAGCTAATAGTATGATGATAGTTATTGTGTTATTGAGGTGGAAGGATGGAAGGATGGAAGGATGGAAGGATGGAATCTGTTAAGATTTAGGAATAACTGTTAAGATTAATATGTTTAGATATATAGATAGATTATATGGTGTGTGTGTGTATATATATGATACAATCTATTTTGGATGGTGGGGATGGGATGGGATGGGATGGGAAGGGATGTGGGATGGACAGTACATCAACTATATAGGTGAAGAGGGGTCGTGAAATGTTATCAAACTGTATTTAGATTGAGATGTATATGTATGCATTCATTTTTACATCAATAAATTGGATGAAAGGACATTTTGCATCAATAAACCGTGATTTTCGCCAAAAAACCATGGGTGTTTACCGGAAACCCATGGGTTTTTCCATGTTTTTCCCCAACCATGGGGTGCTTCCCATGGCATCCAGGACAGCACGCTGATGACGGAGGAGATCTTCGGCCCGGTGCTGCCGGTGCTCACGGTCTCCAGCTGCGATGAGGCGATTAGCATCGTGAATGGCAAAGAGATGCCGGATTGAAAGGTAGAGGGGATTTTTAGGGGAAACCATGCCGGATTTGTTGGGAAAATGATATATGATATAATATATAATATATATATAGATAATTATGTGTATATTTATATATATAATTATATATTTAATTATATATATATGTGATTAGGTGAGACGCTTGGGTTTCTTTTAAATGGTTTTGAGATGGTTTTATATGGTTCTATTTGGAGTTCATTGGCGATTTGAAGGAAGATTTAGCGAAACCCATTTGCTCGTGCGGATGAATGACGATTTTTTGGGGATTTACACATGATGGTGAAGGAATATCCATGAAATATATTATATAGGTGAAATATATTTAGATGAAATTTTGATGGTGGTTTCAACCATTTTTTATTTTCCATAATATATGGCACATTCCTTCCCATTGACGAACTCATATGTTTCAAGATGGTTATTGCACCACCAACCAGAAATGGTTGGAGGGAAACCCATTTGAGATTCTTCAATCATGATAAGGTGATTCAATAGGGATGGGTGGTGGAGGAAACCATCCCGGTGGTGATTACTGTAGAGGTGGTTGGGAGAAATGATGAGGAGATGAGGGGGAGCTAGGTCCGGAAATGATTGAAAATTAAGAAATAGTAATGTAGGATTGGATTTATAGAGAGACAGATAGAGATGGATAGAGATAGATAGAGAAGGCGATTTATGCCTTATGAGCATCTAGAATTCGGGGAAGATTTGCGGGGCTGATAAACCATCGTCCTATCCTAGTTGTGCTTGTTGGTTGCATTCCCAATCTATGATAGTGAAGTCCCAAATTTGACTCTTTTCCCCAAGCCATTGATACAGATAGCAGATAGCCTTTTGTTCACCAGTGCGCATGCTGGTTGATATAAACGAGTCCCTGATGTTATTTCACTTGTAGACATGCTAGATGGATTATTGGCCAGTTTATTGTCCCCATCCATTTGTGGAATGCTTTACCCTCTGGTAATGACTAACATAGCTATTGAAGATTGCCATCTATAGGTGATTTACTTGTACCGATTAGGAATGGTGATTTTCCATAGTTATGTAAACGTTTACCAGAGGGTCTCCGCAATTTTCCACATCCCCAAGCTTTGTTTATTCAATCCATTTCAATCCCATAATCCCCAATTTCAGATGTGTGTTTTCCCAACATTTTAGCAGAATAGACCCATTCATTCCTCTTGGGTTAGCTGAGGGATACTGGGAGGATGGTACATGCTGACCATCGATCCCTTAGGTTTTTTTTATGAACCATGCTACAATCAGGAACTACATATGTATATATATAATTAACGTCATATATTTCTAAGTATATATCAGATTATATATATATACACATACACCCATATTACATTGCACTTTTATTGTAGCCGTATTGAAGCCATATCAAACTCATATCACAGTGATATGTACGATTAGCATGGAGCCCAGGAAACCTTTAGCTGTCTACGTCTTCGCCCCTTCACCGGTGGTGGACCATGTTATGGCCAGCACCAGCAGTGGTGCCGTGGTGGTGGGTGACGTCATGATGCACAAGGGCAATCCAGAACTGCCCTTTGGAGGCCGAGTTCGGGATTTCGTCAGTGATGGGATTCCAACCTTTGGGGGGGCCTGAAAAAAAGGGCGAAATTCAACAAACGCTTATATAGCCTATTGTTGAGATCCCATCTTAACCATTGTTGGTGGTTATATATACCCTCTAGATATAATATATATATATAATTATATATATATAATTATATATATATATAATTATATATATAATTATATAAATTATATATATATTATATATATTGATGGTGGCTGCTGGTAATCTTGTATAACCACCCTGCTGGTAACCTTATATAACCACCAACAGCCAGCAACAGCCACCAACAGCCAGCAACAGCCAGCAACAGCCATCCATTCTTCTTCGGGTCACCTTTTTGTGTCGAGGCATCGGAGGCTCCGGCATGGGCCGCCTGCATGGCATTTCTGGCTTCGAAGAGTTCTCCAATCTGCGAGCGGCTGCTTGGCGTGGATAGATTTCACCCATAGTTCTACCCTCTGGTAAACATACAAAAAGCTATTGAAAATTGCCATTTATAGTGGATTTACCCATTAAACATGGTGATTTTCCATAGTTACGTTAAATTACCAGAGGGTAATGTTCTAGGAGTTAAACATCCCAAGAAGTTGGGGGTTTAGTCAGTTCACCTTATACTCATAGAAGATTAGAAGTATCCCAACTTATGATTTTTTGAGTTGTCCCTGGTAAAAAAAAAACTCATAGTAATCTCAACGGTTCCCCAAAGTAATGGTCAATAGTGGGATCAACCTCAGATGGGTAGGTTATATATAGTACAACTTGGGGAGATATGAACCCAACCACCTCCCAACATGTTTATCTTGCAGGGTATCTAAGATTGGCCACGTAAAAATAGAAGTGTTAAGCTATGTAGGTATAACTTGACCTAAATATCCAATATTATGGTGAGTTAACCAACAAAATATAAAGAATTCATCAAACACACATCAAAAAAATGTTTTTTGCAACTAACCATTGGGTTTGGTAGTTTTGTTTTAATCAACGAATCTAGTTGGTCAGTTGGTGGTTTCCTATAGATGTTGCAAAAATATTTTTTGGGGGGTGATCCTGATCATGCTGATCCCACATGACTCAGTTGACCTCCCAAGGGCCGCTATACATGTCGCTATTAATAGGTAAATACCATCTATAAATGGGCCATTTTCCATGGCTATGTGAAACAACCAGATAGTAATGGGTATAATGATAGTGGGATATACCCTCTGGTAAACGTTTACAACAAACTATGGAAAGATTCACCATTTTTAATGGGACAACTCACTATAAATGGCCATGTTCAATAGCTTTTTGTTAACGTTTACCAGAAGGTATATTGTGTGTGTGTTTATATTAGTATGTACATGTATATATATATATGCAGATCCAATACATTCCTGTGGATACTTCATGAACACAATCACAGATAGGACCAACATTTTTTCATGTATTATATATATACATTGATTTTAATATGCAAATATACATACATATACATATACATATTAGAATACGTCATAAACATATTGCCATTCCAATAGACACATATGTCGGGATAATGATTGTTAGTAGGGGCAACTATCCCATCATAGCCATATTTCACGCTAGTGAACTATGATGATGTATTTAGATGACATCAAATAAATAGTGTATATTATCGATGAACAGTATACTATGATGACAGTATACTATTAAAAATATGTATTTAGATGACAGTATTATTATTGATCAACAGTATACTAGCCATTATTGTCATCCCATCCTGTTGATGATCAACCGTATCATATTTAGCAATTACTGTATATATATAGTCTGGTTGGTGGTTTGGAACATGAATTTTATGACTTTCCATCTATTGGGAATGTCATCATCCCAACTGACGAACTCCATGATTTTTCAGAGGGGTAGGTATACCACCAACCAGTTATTTATGGGAAGGCTATGTTATAACTATGTATAACTAAGAATAAACCATAGATGTGGGATATAACCATGTATTTATATGCATATCTACATATTATATACATAATTTACACATGTTCTGATCTTCGCGGATCTGCAGGTGATGAACCGGCCTTTGACCATGCCTTCGCCCATGCGTTTGCCCGTGGAGCCAGCCTTGGCAAAAGTGGCCTGGACGTACCTTGACACCGATGGAACATCCGCTGACATAGTTCTGCTATTTTGATTGACTCCAAGAAGTTATGAAAATCAATCAAACTAGCAAATGGAAGTTAAATCATCTGGTTGGTGGTTTGGAACATTTTTTATTCCCCACCTGCCAGGTGAGGGTTGTTAGATTTTATGTCAGTTGCCTCCTCCTCCTCCTGCTCCTCCTGCTCCTCCTGCTCCTCCTCCTCCTCCTGCTCCTCGTCCTCCTCCTCCTCCGCCTCCTCCTGCCTCGTCCTCCTCCTCCTCGTCCTCCTCGTCGTCCTCGTCGTCCTTGCTCAACTGCGACCCGCGATCCACAGTGTTCTCTGCCGGACCTCAACCACG